>Ga0307510_10000984_pt1 | contig 30212 bp, 28 predicted proteins | sample 12_EM_MG_FD_207224 | JGI IMG/M metagenome (GOLD analysis project Ga0307510, IMG submission 207224) | Populus trichocarpa ectomycorrhiza microbial communities from riparian zone in the Pacific Northwest, United States - 12_EM | ecosystem: Host-associated > Plants > Roots > Unclassified | place... | reverse complement strand
ACCCGTTGGCAAGTTCCTCGCGAAAAATGTCGTGATCAGCCATGTCGACGTACGTCTGTCATGAATGAATGCAAGAGGGGAGAGAACTGCGTACACCATGATATATGGTGGCGTTGCTACTTTCTCACGCTTAAACCAAATATCCGCATCGTCATGGTAGATATGCCTGGGGAGTCGGTAGCCAAAGTAAAGCCACAGAATCATTTGTGATTATTTCAACAGGTGATGATGCAAACTGATGGCACATGATGACCTGGCGGAATCTGTAGTAGACAGTGAAGGGCGGACGAGCTAGAAGGCTTTGTAGTATACACCTACTCGGAATACTACTACAGTAGTGTGAACACAAGGCATATGACAGGGAGCACATAGGACGCTATTACAAAAAGCTTTACCATCATTGACGCCTGAGAGGCATCAGTGCCACGTCGCAGGAAATCTACCATGTCACTGCCAGGCGTTTAAGTGGCGTGGCGGTTGAATCCGAAGCTTCACACTGTCAATCGTCGACTTTTACAACGAGCATCCTCGTAATGGGTCGAAATATCGTAACCTTCGCACCTTAATGCACTAATGTTGTGCGTCAAGTGGCAAAGAACCTGGCATTAACCGACTCGAAATGTGAAATAATCCGCTATACGACCAGTTCGCCTTCGACCGCTCCAGGTTCGAGCCCTAGTCGTTCCAAGACGCGTTCATACCGGTCCCTGTCGCTGCGCTTCAGATATTTTAAGAGCTTGGCTCGTTGGTGAACGAGCCGACGTAAGCTCCTCCGGTTCGCAACGTCTCGTTTGAAGTTGCTGAGGTGCTTCCAAAGATTGCGTATTTGAAGTGTGAGGAGCGCAGCTAACAAGCACCCGAAAACAAAAAAAATTCAGAAAACGTATGACAATACGGTGGAAGGAAAGCCTCCTCCTTTAGAGGAGCGGTCGAAGGAGAAGCCAAAAAAAATAGCAGAACCACACGCACCCTGCACTTCCGTCCTCCCAGTATCGTTCGGCTTTCCAGGCTCCGAAAACGCCTCGATGACCCTCCGCCGATTCTCAAACGCGATCCCAGCCGCGTTCGCATTCCTCAAGTCGACAAGCGCGGCCATGACGTTCGCCTGCTCGACGCCAGCCACGAGCGCGCCCTCGTGATACGCGGCCATCTCCTCCGCCTTCACGCGTCTAAGCGCGTTCATCTCCCGGCGCGTGCTCATGTCCGCAGAGAGCAACGGCAGGTGCTCAAACACCATGCTCTTCTCCCGCTCGCGCATCCCAAACGCCAACGACGGCGGCATGCGCACCTCCGCTGTACCCACCACACCCACACCCTCCGCGGTGGCACCAGCACCAGCACCACCAGCACCAGCAGGACTACCGTCGTCGACTGGGAGCGAAATGCGCCGCGAGGGCGCATCGGGCCCGAGTTCCTCGGGGCGCACGAGCACGCGCGCGAGGTCGCACGAGGCCCACTTGGCGTCGGCGTCGGCGTCGGCGGAACGGCTTGCGACGGTGCCGAGGATGACGTGGGGTCGCGCCGCGGCGGCCTTTTTCTGGAGCTCTTCCCGCTTTGCGAGGTTCTTCTGTCTCGTGAGGCGGGTCTGTCGTTTGCGCGCTGACTCTACGCTCAGGGCGGCGGAGGTGTGAAATGGGGTGCGTGAGGACAGTAACGATGCGGATGATGACGCGGGTGCGAATGTCGCTGCGGCCGCCCTTGAAGCTAAACGAGGCTCAGTACTGGTGCTCTGTAGAACAATTTATTGATACGTGCCTTGTACGACGTAGGCCTGAAGCATTCTCCCCAACAGTGCAATGCTGTAGCAGGGCAGGTGTAGGTCGGCTTTGTGGGAGCCGTGGGAACTCGAGGCGAGGAGTTTATATGCCGCGCTGGGCCTGAAAAACGGGTTAACCAGAGACTCATGCCACGCTGCTCGATGTCAGATCTCCTCCACCGTCGTTGACAGTGCCAGTGACTCTTTCGAGTCTCTGTGATCTCGAGAAGAACCCAGGTTAGGAAGTGTCGTGTCGACGGCTCCCGAGGACATGGCATGTCGACATATTCCTTGGAACATCTTCATACCTCTCTTTTCTTTTGATTCTTTTTTTATCGCTCAGATGTAATCACATCCCCTTGCCCAGACCGTCAATGTTTTCCATACCCTAAATCCATGCTAGAATGAGACACGGTGGACTACAGGAACAGGTCAGCTGGCCCAGCGCATCCGCATCATCATTTATCTTCAACCAAGTATTTAATGTACAAAAATATCCACATCCAGTCCATAACCCAAGTCATTGATTTCTATACACATTCCCAATGTTTTCAGCTCTGCTCCTGCAACGCGCGCTGCACTACAATCATCTCCTCCGCACTGAGTTGCCCAACCAGGGTCCCAAATCCGTCTGCGTCGCGTGCTGCGCTCTCACGAATAAAGGAGGTGACATGTGCCTACGAAAGTGCAATATAATCAGGAGGGGATGGTCTGACCTGCCATGTGAGCACTTACGCGGAGGTCGATTTGTGAGACTGGGTCCTTTTGGAGATCCTCATCGTCATTATTCGCGAGGACGTCATCCTCATCGAATGACAAGCCACCCGCGGCCATCACATCAGCCAAGAAAGCAAATCTGTCATCCTTGACCTTTTCTTCATCAGACCAGTCTGAGTCCTTTCGATGAGCAACCGTGGTCAATCCCTTGTATGTACCAGGACAAGCGACGCTAGGTGCTTACCTCATCATCGTCCTCAGTGTCAAGAGGAGCTGTTGGCGCTGCTAGGGTTGCAACCTCTCCATTCGTCTGTAGTTCGTGTAGAAGGAGCTTCAGGGCTTTGACTGGGAACTGGACCCTGGTGAACTGTGGTGGTTCTGTGTCGCATGATATCAACATCGCATTTTCGACTCCCTCAGCACCCACTCACCAACTTTCGTTTTTGAGCGTGTCATTATTGCTGCCAGACTGGTTAGTATTCTCGTGATGCATGCGAGAGATCAAAGAAACTCACTATTCTTCGTTGTAGCCGTAATAATGATATCGCCCTTGACCACGACGGCCTGTAGCGATTGCCGTTCTGCGCGTAACAACGCACATAGCGCGAGCGCGCTGATTCGCGTTGGCCAAAAGCCCTGGAACGTTGCCGCGTTCTCGCACCATGCATTGAGTAGCACGTCCAGTCCCGAGCGGCCATCCTCGCCGACGCGTGTAGACTCGAGCAAATCAAGCACAGCGTCGCAGTGGCTGTAGATCAGGAAAGCGAACGGGACGATTAGGCTCTGCAGGAAAGTCGCCGTCTGCGCGGTCTGCATGCGTACGAGCATGGCTTGGAGAAGGTCCGGCAAAACGGGGAGTACGCTCTCGCCAGCGTGTCGGAAAAGATGGATGATGAGGTCGCCAATGACGAGCCCACCAGACTCGTCTTGGCTCTGCAGCAGGCGAGCGATAACGGTTAGTACGTGTACGAGACCCGATTGGCCATCTGTATGCGTCCATGAAAGAAGCTGGCCAACGTCCTTGCGCACGACAAGGGTCAGGAGCAAAATTCCATTCTAGGCTCACCCACGTTAGGCCACTCGGGACGGATAAATAGGAACAGATGCGCACATGTAAGACATCGCGATCCTCAGCGACTCTCATACAGTCGAATACAGTCGGCGCAATCGCAGCGAAGAATCCTTCGCCTAGACCGGTCTCGGGCGCGCCACGCGCAAGGCTACCAATGAGTTCAAGCGCCGAGGAGGCGACCCAAGATTCGTTCGCGTTGTAATTTCCGATTGAAGTTGTGAGCCTCGGTAACGCTCCCTTGACAGTTGCCTCATACACGCTAGATACGTTTGAGCTGGCGATAGAAAGTAGAACGTCATTCAGCAGAGATAAGAAGATCGGGTCTATCAAATGAACTCAGCGCGATCACCAGCGTGGAAAATATGGTGAAACAGACCCTTGATATTCTTCGGCCAAACGTCTAACAATGCCGTTGTAAGGGCTACAGCCAGGTCCGTCGTAAACCAGGAGCCCTTCCCGACTGCGGCCAAGACAGACACCGTCTCGAGGACTAGGGATAGTGTATCTTCCGAAGTTTCCAGTAAGAACGGCCCAAGGTCCCTAATTATGCGCGGGACAACAGCCAACTCGGCGTCCGAGATATACTCCGCGAAACTAGGTTGAAGAAAGTTGGTATAGAAACGTTCCAAAGACGGAGGAAAAACGAACTGCTGGATGGACTTGACGGCGGAGACTTTGAAGGGTATCTCAGTCTCATTCGACTCGATCACCTGTATGGCAGCTTCGAAATACTGCCCACGAACGTCTGCAAGAAGCAACTTCGCAAATCGGCTAGCCAGAAATAGGCAGCGACCTTGCAAAAACGGATACGCTACGTTACAGCCGTCAGGCCTTTGACCTATGGACTCTGATGTGGTAACCGCGCTCTACACACCTGAAAGCGTGATGAGGGATGGGATCACAGTCACAAGGAGGTACTCGATGTCAATTGGTCTTGGACGACCAGCGTCATGTTCGTCATTTGAGATGTCCAGAATGACCTCAGCCTGGGAGCCTACGGCAGCAAAAGCGCCTTCAAGGGGACGCCACCTAATGGCAAAGAGTGGTCGATTAAACACCCGAAGAATTAACATACTACTTACCAGTCCTCAACGCCAGCTTCTCGAGCTTGGTTGGCCTCGGTAACGATACGCTGGACAGAAGTGTGTAATGCGGACACTGTTTCAACAGGGGAATTTGTGAGAAGAGACTAGAACAGAATGACTCAGGCAGTGATGACAAGCGTCTCCGATCGCCACATACAGAGAGTAATTCAAAGATAGCCACCCGCACGCTATACGCTTGTGTATCATCTTCCTCTTGAGAAATGAATATATTCGCGTCTGCTGCCCATTCTTCTTCCTGGACGCGCATGTGGTCAAGAGTCCAGAAAAAGAGGGAGGCCAACTTACGTTCTCCTTCGTCATCTGAGACCATTGGACCAAAGCATCGACCAGTTTGCTTAACGTGCCTTGATCGAAAGACACGCGAGCCTTGCTCTGGCGGGTAGCACCAGTCAAAAAGTCGACGAGTGGCGTGATCAACTTGTACAGCTCAATCGGCTCGCCTTCAGACGAATTTGGGACTGTCACGCTATCTGTGAGATAGTACCGCACGTATGTCGAGTAGAGCGCGTGGAGGTGATGCAGAGAAGAGGCGACGTAAGCTGGTAAATACGGTACGATGACGCGCGGAAAGGATGTGTGTATCGTGTCGAGAGTCTGTCCTTCCCATCTAGATCAGTAAACGACCAGGAGGAAGAGGGATTGAAGTGCGCACCCTGAAAATCTGGATGCGGATTTCCAGCCCGTCCCACTGTTCGCCTGAAATGTCCTGCTGAGGGTCGAGATCCAGGAGGACTTTGAAGGCATCCAACCAAGTCGGTAACACGTTCTCAGCGGCCTCCTTGGCGGCCTGTGGATGCTGATCTTTGACCATATACAGCGCCTCGACGCACTGGCGAAAGACAGATATAGTGCGCGAACGCGTGAGGGGGGAATGTTGCTAGACGCGCGGGTGAGCGTACTTCATGACGATCGACGCGGTAAATTGAGGCAGGACTTACCTCGTTGGCCCTGAGAATCGACATCAGGACCGGCAACAATTCACGCATGACAGGTATAAGCTGGTCTTCCGTCAGGTCCGTCCTGACAAACTCGGTGAAGACCTGCATGGCGCCATGAATAGAGTTGGGTGACCCAGACAACAAGAGTTGGACGAGGAGGTTGAGCAGGTCTGGATATTCATCCGGCCAGTCGCTGTTGGCTATCGTCGATAACGTATGCGCCTAAAGTCACAGATGTACTAATCGTTTAGTCCTGCGCGTTGCATAGCAAGTAACCTCATGGAATAGACGCACGCATAAAGACCTAATCTTGCGATCCGAGTCGGACAGCCCTTGAAAGATGGAACGCCGAATCTGGTCCTTGGTCTATGGTTTCCGTCCATTCACGCGACAAGCTCGTTCATTCAGTGAACCAACAACGCGATTTGGGGAAGGGAATGGCTGACCTCGGGAGGTGGGGCGTCTCCCCTAAATTGCTGGAAAAATGGGGACCAGTGCTCCTTCACGTACTTTCGGAGTACAATGATCGCCGAGTGCTAGCCCAAAAAAACGACGTCATCAAGGAAACGTTCCTTGCACACCCAAGGCGAGAGACTCATCTGTCGTAGCGAAGATTCCGCTTCCTGAGAGAGCACGAGCTGTGCGAGTGAGGGCGTCGATTCTTTATTTTATCCCAAAAGGTCGCGTGTCAGAGGAGGAGCGAATGAACGTAAGCGAGGTAACGCAGGGCCACCGAGAACATTCGCTTACGTGGGTTTTTGAGCAGCTCGGAGAGATTGAGCTCTGCGGCGATGCGTACGTTCGAGTCAGGATTGAGGGTGGACGTAAGGACCTGAGCAATGGTATCTACGGTAGTCATGATGGTGGTGGAAAGATGCTAATCAAAAAGTCGCGTGAATTTGGACGCGTCGCGTGAAACACGTGACGTAGATAAACAACTGATCATCAGCATCAGCTACAACCCAATCGCTTCTAAATTACATGCACGAATTAATTACAGAAAATATATACCGATGATTACAGAAAAAGAGCATTGTATATGCTATCCTCAAGACCTGGCCCTATGCCGGAGTCTCCTTCCCCAAGTCCCATTCCCTCACCGACCCGCGCTTCTTGTACTCAATATCCATTAGCCCATCACCACCAGAAGACCAGCTAGCCAGCGTCCCCGCAATCCCAAGCCCCGCGACCTTGCTGCTCTTGCTCTTCTTCTTGTCCTTCCCGCTTTTCTCGACAAGACCGAGCCGTTCGAGCCGCTTTCGTTCCACCTTGTCCGCGCGTCGTTGCTTGATTAGCTCGAGCATCGCGTCCCAGCCCTCAAACTCGGCATTGTTGATGAGCCCCGTTTCTGGAATGCTGGGCGCGACCAACGGTGCGACATCTAGGCGAGGGTCGTAGGTCGCTTCGAAGTACTTGTCCATCTTCGACGGCAGGTCCGGTCGAACGCTATTGGGCAAGAAGTCGGCTGGTGGAGGGAGGGGCGGTGGAGGACCAGGCGGTGGACGCGGGCCTGGAGAAGGAGAGCGCGGCGGTTTGGGGGCGGGGGTATCGCGGGAGTGGGGTGAAGCAGTCAATGTGGGTGGGTGTGAACGTGAGGGCGCGCGCCGGGATGCGTCTTCAGGCGACGGCGCTCTTCCCTTCCCTTTGAGTTTGCGGCGTAGTTCAGACTGGCGTTGAGCGAGATCGCTGCCACCGTCCTCTTCCGGTGGGGGCTGACTGGAGACCCTCGAATCAGACGGCCGATTCCCAGCGCTGGCATCCAACCCATCCGATAACGTCTCGGAGCGGGACGCCTTATCGGGTGTGCGCGAAAGTGAGCGTGGTCGATGCCGGTGTCGGCGCGAACTGCCGTGGCGATGGGTGCGCCGTTTGTCCCGTGCGTGGGTATCCCCATCATGAGAACCATCTGCACTGGGACTCCTAGAGCCCCGCCGACGACGACGATGCCGCCGTGAGTGATGTTCTTCGTCATCAGGGGAACGCGAGCGATGCCGCTTGGAGGTAGCGTCGCCCCCACCACGAGAACTCCGCTCGTTGTTACCTTCATCGGGGCTCCTGCTCCTCGACCTCGAAGTATGTCGCCGGTGCCGCCGTCGCCGTCGCTTCTCCCTCTCCTCGTCATCTGGAGGCGAGCGCGAACGATGTCTGCGGCGCCTAGACGAGCCCTCTTCGCCTCGCCGCGCAGAACGCGAGCCATGGTGGCCCTCTCCCTCGTCGACGTCGACGTCCCGCCGCCTCTTCGACGGCTGCCACCGATCTTCACTTTCATCAGACCCGCACCGCTCCCAGCTCCGCTCCCGGCGCCTCCGCTCGCGGTCCCACGAGTCATCCCGGCCACGCCCCGATCGCCGCGCACGTTCCGCAGCCACCGCCTCCTGGGCGCGCACCCGACGGTCCGCACGCAACTGGGCGTCGCGCTCCGTGCGAATTTCGGCGGCTGACTCTGCCTGTGCGCGAAGGATGCTTTTGTTATGGTCATCCGTATTGCGAATGATGGATGACAGAAAACGCTTGTTCGTTTTTGGGACGTTGCCCTCTGGCCTGTGTGATGTAAGGTATCACAAGACGGGGTCAATACGAGCATATTCTCGAGGGGATGAATGAAAGAGGAGAGTGGACGAACTGGGGAAGGTAGGCGCGGATACCCTGCTCGCTGTACTGGTCTGCTTTCTTCTTGGCTTCTTTGAGGATGAGCTCAGCTACGTGGCGGTCGAGGTCTTCGTCGGTGACAGAACTGGACACTGACTTGCCCATCTGCGCACGCACAAGGCCGGATACGACGGAAGACAGAGAGCCCACCATTGTGTGTGCTATTCGAACAACAAGCAAGGAATGTCCTCACAGCCACACTTTCGCCACCCCTCGGCACTGGACCGGCCCGGAGACATTGCACAGGCCGCACAGCCTGAGCCTCCCATCACCACTCCATCACCTCATGTCCATCCCCCTTCTCTGATGATTCTGATTCTGATCCTCTCTTTGTCACAGTTCCGAGACACTGCAGCAAACTAAAAGTTATTTAAGTTTTCTCAGGGTCAGGCCGCCCCTATCACATGGTACATCCTTTCAACTGCAACTTGACGTATACTGTCACGGTACATCCCCGATCCTCACCGATGACTTCTTGTGGTCGGTTGTAGTGGTTTTCCTACACCCACTTCCTTCTGCGGGAAGAAATGCGACTCGTTCTATACTGACTTTCGCGTTCTAAAGTCCCGTTGGCTTTGCATCCTGCGACCTCCGACTTTAACCACCTCCAAGCATGTATACCAGGTAATATATATATACCTACCTCACAGAACAGTGCACTCTTATTCCTATTGCGAGCATGACCTGTCTGACCCAATTGTGAGTAAATGGTTCCCCTCTTTCTTTTGTTTGGCCGACCAGATGCTTGTTGGTATAGGTTGACAGCTGTCGTATAACACTACGCTATCTATCACTACACCGTTAAGGCCAAGTCTACAAATTTCTGACCGCGTGTTTCGATTGCCTCACTCGGTTGCCACGTAAATTCTCTAGTCAACCCGATGAAGCGTCGTTGATAGCAAGGGTCGTGGTTTCTCCTGTGCTACAAGTGTCGAGCTCTGGGAGGTACCGGAGACAATCGGGTGGCAGTGGCGTGGCGTTCCCCTTTAGTGGCCCTCTACCTAGGGTCCGAGCCCGAGTACTCGTAGCCGGCCACCCGGTTCTCAACATGCTCCTCCAAACAGGAGGACTGTGGTGCCACTAGGTGGTGAACGATGCCAACTGATAGTCCAGGAGGGAAACATGACTTGTCAGTAGTGACATGTTGCCGTTCGTAAGCACTCTACCTGCGCTACGTCTTCTGTGTCCGCTATCTCTTTACACGGTACTGTCATGTTCCGTTCCGCACTGCACATATCGGTCGGGATTATCATGCTGTCAATATGTCAACCCTTATCGTTTGCCACCGTCTGGAACGTGTACTGGTGCAGGTCGTGTGTGGAATGCCACAGCATTCGTTGATATGCCCTATACGTACCAACGCCCGGAAGGAATGAGCCTCTTCGTAACGTGATGGGCAATGCTCGATATGATTAGCCCTCATCCTCACTCAGTTGGGTCCATATCGGAGTTCCATTCTGCAATGCCTTCAAGTTGGCGTCGTACAGCATATACATCCACCGAGGGTGAGTGAGCTGGCAGATAGCTGAGGAGTGCTGGAAATGTATTGTAGCCGTGACATACAGGCCCTATCCGACCTCTCCTACCCTGTTTCCGACAGGTCACTGTTTGATACAATACAATTACTGTACTGTACTACATAGTAGTGTACTGCATCGGAACCAGCGGCGCGGCAGCATCACATTCATTGGATTGGACATCACAGGATTCTCCTTCGGAGATATCCACCCAACCTTCGGCAACGTCCCGCTCCCTCGGAGAGCGCGCCACTGATGCGCCGCTAAAATTCCCTCTAAGCGGAAAACAGACACCTGAGGGGACGAAGGGGGAGAACCCCCAATATGGCACAATCAAAGCATCCAGGTACAGCAACGAGGCCAACGTTTATCTCGCTGCATATCGGAACTCCAGGTACGGTTATGATACTTGCGCTAAGACTATCGGCCGCCCTCGTGGACGGTCATGATTGGCCAGCCAGGCTCAGAGATAACAACGTGCTAGGGGTGGGAGATGCCACAGACAGCACGTTCAAGTTGATGTCCCGTCTCGTCTCACTTTGGCGAGATACGGGGGTTCGCTCTCAGCTCGTCTCACTTTGACGTCAGCCAATGCAATAATGACGTGCATGGTCGGCTAGTTCCGGGCCGTACCTGCTTACGCTTACCATCATAAATCATAATCATCCTCGGGGGCGAATACTGTAACGTTGAAAACGTGCGTGCTATTGTCCAACTGGACTTATCAGGCTCCCTTCCCGGGGAACCCGCTTCCGTCCCGTCTGCCAAACTGCCAACCGGGTGTTGTACAAGAATGGCGTGATGACCCCATATCATGCTTGCTTATCCCTCCAGTTGGGGCCCCCCTTCCCCACCCTCTTTCTCACTCACTCACTCTTACCTCCACTACACCTCCACCAATCCCCACCATCAATCCAACTGCGTGTAACCCCCAACCACCCTTAGAATCAACCCGTATCCTCGTCGGATCTACCGCTGGCGGTTCAGTATTTAGTTACATATATACCAACACCCTCTTTCTGTATATTCATCCCTCCCCGTGCTCTACATTGCACGTCATCACCCCCACCCACCCCTCCCAAGTAACCGCCCATCACCATGCCCAAGTCCGCCCCCAACGTCGCTTCCAAGCCGACCACGACCACCACAGCCACGACCACCGCCACTCCCGTCCCAGCTCCAGCACCGTCCTCACCTCCAACGATGACGAGCGAACCATCCTGGCTCACAGGCCCAGCGCTCAAAGCCGCAAACGAGCACACCTTCGCAACGCAACGCGCCAAGAAAGCCGCCGACCGCGCCAAAGGTAAAGCCCCACCACGCAAGGCGCCTGCGACGTCAGCCGCCTCCGCCGGGCGCTCCTCGTCCTCGTCCACCTCCGCAGCAGCAACTGCTGCTGCGTTCACTATGTCTTACGGTAGCGCAGCGGCGATGGCGAGTCTGTGGGCCGAGGTGTGGGATGCCCGCAAGCCGGGCTCGGCAGCAGAGGACGACACGGATTGGCCCGAACTTCCCACTGGCGCACCTCTGTCCCTTTCTCAACGCTTTCCCCCGTCTCCACCAGCCGAGTACGCTCTGCGCCCAACGCAGGACCGTGAGGTGCCCCTCTTAGCGCTCGCGCGCCCCGTCAAGGCGCGCGGAGGGAAGGCCAAAGGTGCGTTAATCATCCTTTCACTTTCACGTACCTGAAAAGTTGGCGGCTGACGAATACGAAACTCGTTCGTTTCCGTCCCTCGGATCAGAGGGCGAGTTTGAGTTTCTGCCACCAGTGAAGGACGTCATCGCGCTGGATGACGCTGACAGCAATATACCCGACGAACCGTGGGAGTACGTCTCGAGCGTAGGCGGCGATGACGAAGCTCGCAAGATCTTCTCGTACGCGGAGATTGTGTCCAAGTCAACCTAGAGTCCTTGCCGGATCTTGAATACGACGACGTGCCTTTCGCCCGCTCTCTATCTTTACGTTGGCCCACGAGGGCCGCATATACCGAGTTTGATTGCCTATTTTGTGATTTTTGACTCGATGACGAGTGATGATTTATCCGTGTATCACCCTTTTACCTATCTTGTACCTATTAACTTGAACTTGTGCCTTTTATGTCTCGGACACGTAGATCTTACATATGCCATCCACACTTGCACGCCTTTTCGATTCGATCAAGGTTTATGGTTTGTCAATTGGCAAAGGAATGCCACGATGCGATTTCGATGCTGGGTAGATAAGACATGCATGTAATGGAAACATGGGGATCAATCAGGAAAAGCCAGACGGTGTAAATATCGGAAGCGGGTGAGCCTGCGTATATCCGAAGAACTGAGCGACGAAATGACGACGACCAGGGCCAAAGTCTTACCTCAGCGTTGAAAACGTATTCTGTGATACCGCCCCCCCACGGCAAAGACCGAATTAAGCATGGTTACAAACGTTCGTTTCGTTTTCGATTGCACTCACTGGATAATGGGATCGTGTCTCCGTCCGAGAATAGCAAGAACAAGTACTTCAACGTTTCGCTCTTAAAACAAATCCCCATCAATTCCCGAACAGAAAGATAAGGAATGGGCAAAAGATAACAAAAAAACTCACGAGGAAAAAGGCCTCCATCTTGTCCTCGTGCCGCACCGGCACTTCGTCGACGTTGATGATCGTTGCGTATCCGCCGCTCGGAATCTTACAGTGTTTCTCGATTGCTTGAAATATGTTCCAGCCGTGATCGCGGTAGCGCTTATCGCCGGTGAGTCGGAACGCGATAAACAGGGATTCTACGGTCTCCGGCCTGCGCCGCCCGTCCAACGAGTTTGAAATGGTAAGCGTGGAGAAGATGAAAAGCCCACAAAAACATAAGGAGGGACGTGCCGGAGCATGTATCGTGCATCATATGGCGGAGATTCTCCAAAGCTGTAAAACACGCCCTAGTGAGCGGCGACGTGCTCCAATGATACAGAACAGGTGGTCTGCACCCTGCGCCTTTGATGTACCAATCCCCGGGAACATTCCGCACGCCCCTCAGACTGTCGCTCGGGATTCTGAAATGTGCGATCTCTGGCGCGAGTCCCCTGTGCGGTTATATCGGGCATCAACTAAGCTGAAAAATCCGCACGCGTCGGGACGACGTACGTTTGTGTGTCGTGCGTGGCCATGCACGTGCGAATGAGCTCAATGCCAGTCGTCCAATCACGTCGACCTAGATCCGAGAGTTCCTCTGCGCGCGGCGGGACGCCCACGTCGTCACGCACGAGTGCGCCTGCGCGGGTCGCACTTAGCAGAAGGTTCCCGCCAAGGAAGCAGGCGAGAAAGTCTTGTTTTGGCGTTAGCCGCCATGAACTGTTACAGAATGATTAAGTTGGACAAACTATTGAAAAAGGTTACAGGAACCTACACTTCACCGTGAAGGTCTGAAGAGGTGCTTTCGGGAATGAGTTCTGCCGTGTAGGTGAGTCCCGATTGGAGACTCTTTTGGATGAGGTGATCATGAATCCCTTGGACTGCGTCTTCGTACATCTACAGAGGCAATTAGGCAAGATGAAGGTGTGACGGGTTTGCTTTACATGCCTCGCGATAAACACCCTCCGTTCGATCCTTACATTCATAACAATGAACTCCGGTGAGAAGTCGAAACACATGAAACGCACTGTCTGAATGAACTGCTTCCTGAGGAAGGCTGTCAGCACTTTCATGTAATAAAGAGAAATAGACGCATACAGCAGGTAGTCGTAATATGAATTACCACTAGAGCCAAGCCGAATAGCAGAAGTCACAAATCGTCCTTCTTGAGGGCTACAGGTCCGTTCAGCACGGTCTATGTGTGATTGAGTGCCTCACGCACTCCATGAAGATGCTTGCAAGACCCGGATGCATGCGCGCCGACCGAATGACAGCCATTACCTACGCACGCAACTTTACTCACACAACTACATCCTGCCAGTCAATCTGAACCTTACCCGCTCGGCCATCTTCCAATAGGTATCATCCCCCGTGAGCTCGGAGAGGTACCGGAATTCAAGCTGCAGCGCCGACACCTCAGCCGTGGTGACGAGACCGCCGTTATCATTGGAGGAAACTCCTTTGCGCCGGTGGAGGTTCACCATCGAAAGTGGAAGCCCAGAGGGGGTATCGAACGCGGGAAGAATGCGGTCCGCGAGATCGCGCGCGCGTTTCAGGTAGAGAGCGTCGCCCCCGGAGTGGTGGTATGCGGAAAGAAGGCCGCCAAGGAGGCGGGTCGTAGTCTGCACGACAAACAATGAAGAGAATGTGTCGCGTAAGAAGTTCAAAACGACGCACCTCGAAAGTGTTGAATTCGGCATCACGATCAAAGGTCAGCTTGTGCTCGATCCAATCCCGCGCGCGCCGGTATTCCACGTTGAGTCCCATAAGGAGCATCGTGTCTAGCGCCCCGATGACGGTGTAACCGATCCCGCCTGCTGCTGCGACGTTGGAGCCATTGTGACTGATGGGATGGTACTCGTCTGCGCCCATGGCGTCTCTCTCTGTCCTCATATCAGAGCCATGTTCACGTACAAGCACTCGGAAGGCGCGCGCGTACCGTATGCCAACCACACATGCTACTGACGCATGTCATCCATAGGACCAGAGGAAGGACATGGTGAGAGCACGTACTCTGAAAGCCGCAACAACGGCTTCACGCTTTGCTGTGTCTGCCTTGAGGCCAACGTAAGTGCTCGGACTCCATCCCGGTAAATGTTGCCTTGGGACACCCTGTTGGCCAAGCCAGACGCGGACTACCCGCCTCGCGGCATCCGGAAACTGTTCCCAGCTTAGGTTGCGCTTCAAGAGCCGTAGAAAAGTGGTAAGTAAGCTCACTTGGTACAATGCCAAGGAAACAACAAATAAGATGATGAGCGAGAGGTATCTGGATATTCCGGAAGAGTGCCGCCGCTCGTCTGTCTGTTGAGAAATGGACGTCACGTCGACGCGGGGGTCCGTCCAACTCCAACAGGCAGAAAACGGGAGGTGCGCACGTATTTCTTTTCTTCTGTTTCAACATAATCTGAAGTTTGAGGGATTGCCTTCCGTTTGCGAGCCTGGGATTCCTGCATTGCAATTAGTAAGGACAAGAAGGAAACTGTGGGATTTTTACGACCTACGACCTGTGAAGTCAATCAAAAAACAAAGACATGCATGCTAAATCCATCGGGCCGTTATCGCCGGGCAACTAACATAACATTTCGAAATATGATATTGTACAATCAGTACACGGTGTAGCCCTACTATATGTCACTGTCGTCTTGACGCTTTAATCACACTGATAAATAACTGTGCCAAACAAGGTCCCGAGATTCGGTGGAAAGGTCTAGCGCGCGACCTTCACAAGGACGTGCCATACACTGCGATCAGGTCCTTGTCCAATTGAAATGCGAAAATCCCAGCACGCACGGGCGCAGGCGGGAACTCGGGTGGGGCGAGATTTCAAGATATCTCGACTATAAGGGACGTCTTCTGCGCACTCCGCGTCAGGCTCTCAGGCGCACGTCTATCCATCATCTCCTGCCTCTCAACCGCCCCACTGGCAACCTCAGAGCCAACCGGCCTTTCGCCGTCGCCCTCCTCCCCCTCATTCTCAAGCCTCGCCGCCCAACGCTCCGCATCTGACCCGAGCCCACGCAAAAACGGCGCGGACGCGCGACGCACCTGCGCCGCGTAGAACACGACTTTGGCCGCCGTGCGCGGATCGCGCGGCTTGAACACGGCGTGTAGATCCGACAGAGCTCGCAGCGCGGCCGGCACCGGCACGGGTTCGACGTTGTTTTCTGTGACGAGCGGCGGTGGGCGCAGCAACGTCGCTGCGTCGCGCAGCAGAAGCACAAAGGCCGCCGGAGTGATGGCGCCCTGTTTGTGAGGAAACTGTCAGTGTCCCAATAGGTGAGGATGATCTGGTGGTGGCACAGTTACCGCGTCAAAGCGTGAATATATGTCCGTGGCTGCAGACTCAATGCCAGGGAAGCGTGTTTTGTCATCTCGTGCGACAAGAAAGGGTACGAGGCGAGAGACGACGATGCGGGCCTCGGGTGAGGAAGGAAGCGGATAGGCGGAAAGATGTCGCGAGGCGTATGCATACGCGACACTTCGCGTATCAAGTGAGATCGCATGGTTCATAAAAACGGAAACAGTGTCCTCGGACTCACAGTATAGCAACTAAGTTGTACGCCAGTGGAAATGCCAGCGCGGGTGAAGACGGCGTTGGGGCCGCCAACAGAGGTTCTGGTATGGCCATGACATCCGGAGGTCGTGCAGGGCGCGATGCAGGAACATGGGCCTGAGGGGTACTCGACGAGGCCACCCACCACGGCGTAAGCATTTCGCTTGAAATATCGGGGCCGGCAAGCAAGGTCTTGGCCAGCTCAGAGGTCGGGTCTTGCACAACGCGAGTGAAACGGGCGCGCTCCTCTGGAGTCAGCACAGCCCATATTTGATCCGCAGAGGCACTTCCTACAGTACTTGTCCTTTGGTACACCGATGCCGAGGCTGGTCGTACGCACAAAACAGGAGACTCACCGAGATCGAGGCCCGCCAAACGGCGTTCGAGATCATCACCGTCGTCTCCGCCCTTATCGTCGTTGTTCTCTGGATTCGAAAACGGATCATCCAGGCTGTCCTCCTCGAACCGCTTCAGTAAGTCAATCATCGCTTTGCGCTCCGCGGAGGACGTCGACGGTTCTGCGTGGATGTCGGAGGCCAGTTGATCGCGGTAGAATGGCTCCGAGCATTGCGAGTGTGCCTAGAGTCAAAGAAAAGAAAGGGACCTTCGTAATTATTGGATCCTCGTACCTCTGCGCGAAAACAGGTGAGCGAGCAGTAGAGTAGGTTGCACCGTGGGCAGGTGTATCTTGAGAACTGTCGGCGACATCTGGACCGTCAGTCGCGTCGGCAGCTGAAACAGAACCCGATCAGGACTACACACATCCCGCAAACCGGTGCATTCTTGTCCGGAGGATTTGACAACGTAGCTTGGGCAGGAGTCAGAATCGAAGAGGGCATCATGCCAAGCCAAGCTGGGCTTTCGCTGACGTCATGTTCACTCGTCACCTCTATCCTCTACTGCATATATCTTAGGCCTGTATAACACACACTCATCTCTGCCTACTACATATGCATCACACGGACACCCTTTAAATACGAAAATTCAAACGCAATACTAAGAAACGAACGGTCGGACGCAACCCGCTTGCTTTCGGTCATGCCAACGCTCCAGCACAATGGAATTTCGTGAACAGCGAATGTTGTATAGCAATCAAACCAAAGTGACAACAACCACCGCATTTCAAGTGAGCGACTATTGAGTGACTATACGAGGCTCACCGCCTTGGCGATTGGCGTCTTCGTGTCATGCCAACGACATGCTGACATAGCCTGGCCAATCGATGTACAACACAAACCTGCCATGGAGCTCTATCGGGCTGGCACCCTTAAAATCGTCGATTTTATTCCCTCCCTTGAAGATGGCGAACGTAGGCATCTGAAAAGAAAGCAGTCAACACATTGACCCCGGTCTAACCGAAGAGAAAGGAACAGCATTCGGCAAGGATGCCGACCTCCTGCGAGATCTGTTGCTGCTCATCCACATTTGACCTTACAGAACTCGATTGCGCTGTTCGCGTCCAAGTTCGAGAGATATTCGAAGACAGGGGAGATGAATTTGCATGGTCCACACCACGTAGCCCAGAAGTCAATGACGACGACTTTGCCCGAGTGGATCTGATAAGCGCCGGTTGATTCACCACTGTGAGTAGGCACCTGTCGTGTCGTAGTGAGTGCGCTCTACGCACAATTGTCTGGAAGTCGGCAAACGATTTAATTTCTTTGATTGTCATCCCGACGCCGTGCCTAGACGAGTGCAATGAATCGCTAGTGATTGAAGAAAGAAGATTTGATTTACACCACTCGATTATGCTGCTCGTTTCAGAGTCCCCCAGGTCTCCAATGCTCTCCGCCTGCGCGTAGTGCTCCACCACGCACCTGAGTACCACTCCATCGAGTCATCGTGTTTTCTGCAAAAGGCCAATGGCTCCACTGGTTGATGTCATAGCTGATGAACGGACTCTGGGGGCATTGCAAAGGCCCCAGATACACCCCGTATCGAGACAGGTCGACAAGTGGTGCAGGACGCGACGCAGGAGTCGGGACATGGGCACGTTTGTCGACTTAGGGAGAACTGTCGGCGACATCCACTACTAGACCGTGAGTCTGGTCAGCAGCTAACCAATTAGCCACGGCTTCCCAACTACTAGTCCGCAGATCAGAGTGTCCTGGTTCGGGGGATACGACAAAGTTGTCTGACGTGGAGTCAGGACGGCCTCGGACGAGGTCATCATGCCACTCGGACGCCGGGCGACGGCACGCTTCAAGCATCTACCGAGATCGTGATCCTCACTGGGAACTATATTGACCATCTTTTCAAGTTTTCACGGGGTGGTACAGTTAAACATACACTCATCACTAATCCCTACATACGCATCGGACCTCCTCCGTGTCACCTCGATGCCAGAGTCTTCCTTAAATACGGCACAAGCCCAAAGCAATGACACAAAAATTCGAAACTCAAGTAGGGGAACAATTAGCCGGACGCCGTGGTCCGCTTTACTTCTGGCGCGCTGAGACCCCAGCATGATGGGTCCTTCAAATATCCCACAGCAACGAAATCAAGCGAGAGCCGCCGCATTAGTGATTAGAGCCTTCATGCGTGCGTTGTAAGCGACTGGGGGACCAGATAATCGATGGACCCACCTGGAGCCCTCCCTGGTCGGCACCAACGATTTCGTTGACTCTTTGCCCATTCTGGAAGACGGTGAATGTGGGCATCTGGGAAACAGTGACCGCTATGACCTCGATCCACCAAAATGAGAAGGAGTAACATACGGCACGGATGCCAACCTCCTGCGAGATCTGATCCTGTTCATCTACATCGACTTTATAGAACCCAATTCTTTCACACCCTTCCGAATCGGAGAACCTCTCGAAGATAGGGGAGATAAATCTGCACGGGCCACACCAGGCGGCCCAGAAGTCAATGATGACGACTTGGCCCGAGTTGATCTGATAGCGCCGATTGAGTATCAAACACCAATCAACGCGAGATCGCCCTACTCACAATGGACTGGAATTCATCAAACGAGTTGATTGGCGTGACTGTCATCTCGATGCGTACTTGGATGAGTGTGCGATGGGCTAGTGTTGAATGAAGAAGAGGACTTGGACCTGCTCCACCTTTGCTTGCGCCACTCGTTTTATAGAATATCTCTTATCGCACCGCACACTACGGTACCGAATCGGCACCAAAGGAAAAATCTACCCACACGTGATGCTACGCCTGCGCTTGTTCAATAAAGAATGGTCAGCTGGTGGGACCGGAATCGTGGGGAAATCGTTCGCCATTGTCGGATCCGCGCGTAATGGGAGACTGCGCAATAGAGAGAAGGCGCACTGGGGACACGTGTAGCGAGAGGACCTACAACCGTGAGTGGCATCAGCAACCCAATCACCTACGGAGCTTCCCAAATATGTGCAACCGGTAGATGGTATTATGGGTGATCTGACAAGAGTCGCTCGGGCCATTATGTGCCAGTGGAGGCAGAGGACTCTATAAGCCTACCAGCCGCTACCGAGATCTTTCGGAAGAGTGGTTACTTGAGATTACCTCAAGTTGAATGTCTCACTTCCTTCTATTGATCTACGTTAGAACAAACTCTAGTACACACACGGCGCTACTTTACTATCTAGGGGTCGGACCCCCCCGACCCCCGAAGATTGCCTGAATACGACGACGCGAAGAAATAGCACGAAAATTTGAAAGCGGAATGTAGGAAAAATGAACCGTCGGACGCAATCTTCTTGTCTTCTAACGTTCCCGAGACCCTAGTACGATGGGACCTGGTCACCAGCTAATATCGTACAGCCGACGAGACACCGTATCTCAAGGCGGTGATTATGCGAGGCTCACCGCCTGGTTGACGAGTTCCTTCATGTCTCGTCAACGACGTGCCGATACTCCCTGGACAATTGATGTACATACCTCGAGCTTTTGAGGGCTGGCACCAATAAGATCAGCTTTTTTTCCCCCATCCTTATAGACGACGAACGTAGGCATCTGGGAAACGGTCAACAAAGTGCTTCATCTGCCAAAAAGGACAAGGAGTGAGCAACATACAGCACGGATGCCGACCTCCTGCGATATAGCTGACTGGTCATCCACATCGACCTTGTAGAACTCAACGGCGCAGTTCTCCGCCACGTTCGAGAACTTCTCAAGGATAGGGGAGATGGCTCTGCACGGGCCACACCACGTAGCCCAAAAGTCTATGACAACGACTTTGCCCGAATTGATCTAGAGCGTCGATTGATTCCGCCAGTGAGTGTACATTAGACACTAAATTCAATCATAGTGAGATCGCCCTACGCACGATTCTTTGGAAGTCATCAGACGACTTGATTGGTGTGACTGGCATTCTCGATATGTGGTCAGATGAGTGTACGATGGACTAGTATTGAAGATGAAGAGGAGGATTCGATTTGCACCACCTCGATTGCGCTTGCGCCACTCAGTTTTTATAGGCATCGGCCATCGGGCGTCCGCTCGCACGTGATGCCGAACCATGGCTCTCAATTATCTATCAATTATCAATTATTGTCGTCGTCGTCACCCTATGACAAATCACCAAGTGCACCAAGAGTCGATGACTCTAACACGGAGCACCACCGGTCACACACGCAGCTAATGAAACTGGAACATGACGTATTCAAAGGATGAGGCCTTGAGGCATCGGGACTCGGCGCACAAGTGGCCCGGCGACGTCGAGTTGGCGCAGCCCGTGGAACCCAGATTCCTCTTACCGTAGCTAGTCCTCAGTAGGAATTTGCTCTAAAACGAAAACGTGGGTCTTCGTCAAGTGCCGTGGCACTTCCGGATTCCGATTCCGGAATCCTTCGGAGCATGAAGCAAGTCAAGCGGGATCAGATAGGAACCGACTAGAAGAGTAAAAGATGTCGGAAGAACAAGTGTTATCATTCAAACTTGTAAATAATAGTTTCTCTAACACCTTACAACAAAATAATCGTATCATAGAAAATACAAAAATGCGAAGAATCCTCAAAATTCAAGACAAGGGAAGAAACGATGGATAGGGACCATCCCTCCTAATCATTTGCTGAGCCCAGGTACCCCACCTAGTGGCGGGGCAATGGTAGAAGCAGCAAAAGAAAAGTGAGGGAGATCCCCCGACGACGCGGGCCAGTAGTGCAGCGGCAAGGTCATCGTGTCCCCGGGTTGCAAGCAGAGCCCAGGGAGCAGGGGCGGCAAAAATTAGATAACCAGTAATAGGGGCGGTGCCCCCATAATAGTGGTTAAACTATTAAGAACAGATACTACACTTGATCTAAGCCAAAAGGCCAGAGTGGTAAAGATTTCGAGAACAAAGGTGCAGGTGTTATATAGTCGAGCAGTCTGCGCACGGACCATGGAGGCATTGCCGAGCGCTTCGAATTGCCGCGGGTAAATTATAGCCGCCGCGACTCGTTGGAAACATGTCCCTCTCTTTCCCCCTTCCAACAAAAGCGCGTGACAATGGACTTCCTCTGATTTCTCTCAACCTGCATGTCCCATCTGTGTCGCCCATGATTTGCCGGAGACAATCTACCTTCTTCGTTCAAGTAAAATGCAGCTGGCTGGCCACGAATGGCCTTCTCCCCGCCAAAGCTACACGAATGGACTCAATGACTCATCAAAGGCGATCTACCACGTGAACTCGGACTACTCCAAGTAACTAGGACGTCTGGAAGGGTCCATCGTCGGAGGTTTCTGCCTGCCGTGGCTATGCGCCTCAGAAGCCTCCGGTTCTCGTTTGAAATCCTTCCGAAACAGATATCTTCAAATTCTCGGAAGAAGTGGAAGTGAGGCCCCAAGAACCTCTGGCAAGTACCCACTTGAGTCTGTAAAGTAGTGCTTCATCTGGCGGCTATGCTGACATAGACTTTCTGGAGTTTGGAGCAACATTTGGATTAACTCGTGCCATCGATTATCACAATCGCCATTCTATTCTTGCGTTTCTAGATTCAGCGTTAGCAATCCCCCTGGGATGTGTTGCGCATTATCACGATTTAACGCCTGTATGTCTTCCCGACTCAACATGGGAAAGCTTTGGCTGATCAGGTCCGATAATGGTGGGCAATGCAAGGTCCCACTAAGCCGAGTTGGTTTATGATGAGGCGCTCCCAGCGTGAGATTTAAATCGTGCTAGCCGCATCCCCGGAATGTGCTCTTGTTGACAGTACCTACGAAATCGTTGCGGGACATCTAACGCATGCAATGATAAATGGCTACAACTAAGGCGCAACGACGGTGTTTCTGTGTGAGAAATGCCAGTACCAGTGCTTCTATTGGGAGTGAGGCAAGGATACTCAACATTCGATATTAGAAGATAGCTCTGACACCTCGAACCGTAATCCACAAGGTTAGCAGGGAACAGGCGCAAATCAAAGCTGCTGCCGTGGGCATGTGTCTGCGGCCACGAGCCTTGAAGCTTACCTGTAGTTCATTCATTACTTGGTGTGACGCATCATCGGTACTCTGATGGGCGGCCACATGACTTCTGTGTGTGGACAACCGGGAAAGCGTCTAGGTAAGACGAAGGAGATCGATGATGATCAAGCCGCCACCGCCGCCAGAGTGAGGGAGACCATATTTAGAGGGCGTAGGGTCATAACCAGTCTTAGTAACGGACAGTCTCTGTAACAGGGACGGGGATAAATAAGAACGGCCATCCCTGGGGGCGCGGAGTTCCGTGCGTGCGGCCGCCTTTCAAGTCTGACTGCTCCGCGAATCAATTTCGCCTTGCAAACGAAGAAATTTAGTTAATCCGGGATGAAAGCCCAACATACATACTTTAAGGGTTCCCGGTTTCCCCGCACCACTAGTGGTCTTCTATGCAAACGGTGGCGGTTGTGACGTTCATCGGAAAAGCTATCGGGCCGCTCGGCTCCAGCCGCAGCATTGGCCCCATCATACATCATCCATCATGAAAAAAAAAGTTCTTGCCCCCCTGCACGAGGCGCCGCTGTGCGTGTCGCAAAAAGAAAGGCTCGTGTAAGTTTGCCCGGTCGTGAGTAACACATCCTTTAACACATCCCTTCCCCCACTCCACAAAATCTTCGTTGTCTACAGTCTACCCCGGCTTTCACTCCAATCTGAGACTGCACCGCTCTCCAATTCAATTCCTTTATTACTCATTTGATTGTGGATTCAAATATACCCGAAGAAGCCAAAGGGTAGCAGTCGGTTTCGTTTTCGCTTCTGACCCCCCTGCAAAAGTCCGCGATTGTACCCACCTCAGGGATCCATCGCTGTAGGCTCGGAGTAGATTAGAGACTAACATTTCGCAACCACCACCAGTAACACCGGTAAGCCGAAAACTTTTTACAACCATTCTACTCGTTTGAAGTGCACCCCCTGACGATGATTAGGGAGAAGCCCGACGTTACATCGCCGCTATGTTTTGACCTCTTTTCCTGGTGCCCATCTTTCTTGCTGTGTCAAATTGTCAAGGTCTCACAATGTCCGACGACCGTTCTGTGAAAAGATCGCTATCCCTATCCTCCTTACTTACTGAGGCCCACCTGTCTCCTAGAAAAGGGGTTCCGGCCTTGAACTTCCCCCATTTGCATCTGTGCGCCGAGACCAAAAGCAACCACGATGCTTCTGGAAATTCTTCCACGGCCACAGCCACCACCCGAGAATCCTCAGCCTCCTCCTTCACTACGACCAACGCATCCTCCTGTAGCGCATCCGCCGAAGCGGAATCACCTACGTCATCATCCGTTTGGGACCTTTCCTCTTCTTCCGCGTTGGACCCCCCAAGCAGTCAGGTCCGCATTCCTGCACGCTTACGCCGCAAATGCCCCATGTATGCACAATTTCATGTGCGAGAAGACCATAGTGGTGCATCTGCCGCTTCCGCCACCCCCGTCGTTTCTACTGCTGTTCCCAGGAAAGATGTCGGCGCCGCGAAAATTGAGCCAACGTTCGATCAAGGGACGCCGCCGCCGACTGCCGGTCCCGTCATAATCATGGTCCCTTCTCCGAAACGAAGAGCCGAGCAGACGGCACAACGCAAGCGCATTCCACCCCCTGTGCCCGTCCCGCACCTTATTAAAAAGAGCCGCGGACGTCGGGTTCCCGAGCCGGACGAAGCGCGGGAGCGCGCGCACGTCTGTACCGTGCCTGGCTGCTCTAAAAGCTTCGCGCGGGCCGAGCATTTAAAGCGGCACGTGATCTCGCTGCACACGCATGAGAAGCGTACGTGGGTGGACGCCACTCTCCTTCCTTCCTTAATACTGGACATGAACTGATATGTGGGCTGCGTGCTTGTTTTTAGCTTTCGAGTGTGGATGCGGCAAGACCTTCGCTCGCCGTGATAACCTTTTGCAGCATCAGCGTGTGCATGCGACGACGTCATAGCGCTGCACTGTGTGGATCAAGAATCTGTATCACCCAGCAAGAACAAAACAAAATCAAAGACCTCCACCCTCTGTAGCTCCGCATACGGTGTCGTGCTGGAACTCTCGCCGCGTGCGAGAAAAAATCATGGAGGGCAACGATGGTCACACAGCTACGACGCCTCGTGATTAATACCGTCATCTCAGGGAACGGCCATGATATTGAGCTCGATAAAGTGTACGAGTCGACACGAAGGAAAGGACGGTCCCGTCGCGCCCCGCGCATGGAGTGCATGACCCCACGACGGGCCGAGGTCCGCAGGTAAAACTCGCGTACGTAGGTGAAATCAAGGAAGTCCACCCCACGTCCAACGTCATGTTCTCTGTTGGGTCTCGTAGCCCCGGAGTTTTGTTCGCGGGACCGACATTACGTCGGCGGATGGTGGGGCTTGCGCTCGCTTACGCTGGAGTCAGCTGGGGCCAGTCTTTGTCTGTTCCTGCACCACGCTGAAGTGAGGTGGACTTTGCGAAAAAGCATGGGATGGACAGCTGACCTCTAGAACCACCAATGGCCCACAATCTTCATCGTTCTTGTTCACTACCGCCTTCGTCGCATTGTAATGTACAATCCCTTTATAGAATATCTAATTCTCCCTTAGCATGTCCCTCCGACGCGCGTACTGTATACCTCGTGTTCAATGGACACCCCTATTCGCTTCAGTTCGAAGGTGACGTGCGCCATGTGCGCCAACAGGAACGTGATGGCCTCCGCTATCCAGCCTGAGTGCTGAGGGATCGTGATCGTGGTTGTGAAGAGAGCTAGCGGTTTGGAACTGGTGCGGCACATATAACCAATGACCATTAATGACCACCAACCCCTTTCTTAAATGCGCGTCCATGCACCCCTACTGTAGTTTTAGTCAACTGAGTCGAAACCGGAACTGAGTTCGCGAGAACGAAAAAGGGGTGGTTCAATTATTACATGTCACGGCCGCTGTCTGCGCCCGTGGCATACAGTACTGTATCATGATGCTGGATATTCGAGAGGGAGAGAGCAATTGCAAGAGAAGGGACTAGGCCGTTAAAGGTCTGGTGAAACTCGCAGCTCAAGGGCATCCATAGAGAAGTCTCTTTCGATATGATGTCCCTGGCCCGGCTATCAATCGAGCTGTCCTGAATTACGAACCTGATTTGGGCCTAGCAATCAGGAACAGTCCAAAGCCTGAGGGCTACAATACAGCACAGAGACAGTATTGTACTTGAGCCTGAGCAATCGCGTCGCGCAGTCGACAGCCAGTACTGGTATCATCACAGTCAGCGCAGACCACGGCACAACGAACGATACAGTAGCTCAAAGTGACTGTCTCTCTGTGTGGGGCTGAACTGACAGGCTGTGACAGCGGCGACAAAGTAGGTGGCGCAACACCAAGACAAACCGTGGCATCCAGGGCACGGGGATCCACGTTGGCGTCAATCGTGGCATCATGCTGTACCTTAAGCTGCCAAAATGAATCCTCTACTTGGCCGCCTGAGAGTCCGCTGTCCTCTGCATGCGTCTCGGTGAAGCTGGGACGTCGAAGACAGATCAGCTGCACGGCTGCGGCAGTGCGCCGATGCAAGGAAATGATTTCCGCCGTCTTGAGATGCAAAATGTGGCTTGGCTTGCAATGGGGCGTACGTCTGCGTTGTCAGCCGGATCGGATCTGCTAGACTCAGGTTCCAGGCCCGGGGATCATGATCGATCAGGAGTAGCGCGTACGCTGGTCCGGCTCTCCCATGGCATCGTGCGAAGGAGCATCGCGCACAGATTTTGTCAAACCTGTGGGACACGTCGACAGGTGGGGATCCTGAAAACGTGGTGCCCTCCCTCGTCTGCCAGTGGTAAACTTGAAAGTGTGCTGGACGAGTCAGTGTGGAGAGTTGGTCTCGGGTGTGCATGACCATCCAGTTGCAGTTCAACATGTGTGCGAGACGCTAAGTCGAGAATATTGACGGCTCCGAGGATAATATTCTGGATGAAACATGGTGAGGGCGTATGGGAACTATGATCAACACGGTCTTCGGTTGGACATTGGTGACGTAGGAAATTGCGGTCAAAGGTGAGTGTTAGCCATGCAACAGGCCTGTAAAATCCACAAGTCAACATCACTGTACAGAGCCAATGGAGAAGACTCATATGGTGAGTACTTTGCACGGGTGTCGGTGTTCGGGTGGGACCACTGTACAGGGTTGGAAGCAGGAACATCCATTTTCATTGTGCGCGTTTATCTTCTCAACTACGTCTACGGCTTCGCTAAATCAACTAACACTGTACGATATAGAAGGGAGAGGTAATTGTTGGCAGTAAATTTTTTATGATGGACGGAATAAACGTTCTGTGATGGGATGGAGAGTACTTGTACTTGTTTATAGGGCGGTGGTCCACGGAACTTGAAGCTTCTTGAAGTTTTATTAATATGGCAGCCAGCGACCCCTAAACCTAAACACCACACCATGCATGCAGCGCCGCCAAGCCGCGCCAAGTCAAACCCGCGTTGACGCTCCACCCAAACACAATTCCCATCAAATCCGTCAGATTTCCATTGCTTGCTGTCGTTCCTGGGCGGTGTTCATAAGTGCGATCGAGCATCGTCTCGCCTCTGCAGCCTGAAAGAATTGCCGGACATTCCTAGCTCTTGTTAGCTCTTATTAGCTCAAGAAATCAATCAACGGCGGGTGCAGATTCAGATACAAGGGAACGAGTCAAATCCTATCTTCGTTGTACGTGCCTGTCTTAGTATTTCCGCGGCGCATTGCGCATCCCGTTACGGTTAGTTAAGCGTCCGCCCGCAGTTCACCTGTCAATACTTCAGTAGGGTTTATGTGATCATCAACGGGATTCTTACACCACTTCCTTTCTCCCCAACCACCATGGCACCCCGCCTGTTCGTAGTGGTACTCGCTGGCTTCCTCACCGTCACCATCACCGCCCTCCTCCTCCGTCGCCCATTCAACACCCCATCGTTCTCTTATCCCGGCGTCTTTGGCCCAGGTCACTATCTCGCCTCCTGGCTCCTCGAAGAGGAGGCGGGGTATTCCGCATTCCTGCGACAACGTCAACAGGCTGTTGAGACTGTGACTCTCCAGGGAAATTACGTTTCGTGAGTGTCGTGTCATTTGTTCAACTCCACCTGTATCGTCCATCTGTGGTCCACACACGCGCACGCCTTAACCTTCCCCTTTTGCCTCTCAATCGGTCATAAAGCTAACGTACCTCTGTTTTCAAGGTTTGGAAACCCTATGATCACCCTGTGTACGTACTCGTGCCTTAGGGCGAACCACCATACTCACGCGTCCCCATCCACTTCCAGGGGACTTTTTCATCCCAATTTTCCGATGCCCACATCGTCTTGAGCGTATCGGTGTGATTGGCGACGGCGGCAAGTGGGTCTGTGGCTTAGAGCGCGTTGCCAAGCAAAACAAATGTGTCATCTACTCCTTTGGTTCGCCTCCATTGATCTGTTGCCATCGTTCTATTATAAACGCCCGTGTGATATGATAGGCGTCAACGGCGAGTCCTCGTTCGAGTCATCCTTATTGAAACGTGCACCTGGTTGCGAGGTTTGGGGATTTGATTTCACCGTTGGCGGCGTACGTCCTTCATGTCCTTTGACGTTATCGAGGCCGCTTACGATCTTATCTGTTGGACCAGTGGGGGCCCGAGATAACCGATGATCCAGAGCTCAGAGACCGTGGCCACTTCCAAGCATGGGCGCTGGGTGGGAGCGATATCCACGGGGAGAATGACGCGATCAAATTCTGGACACTCGATTCGCTCATGAACCACTTTGGTACGCGTTCCTGATCCCACGCTAACATTTTTTTAATTTCAAACCTGATCTCTCGCTTCGTTCGTTGCCAGGTCACACTTTCATTGACATCCTCAAAATTGATGTGGAAGCCGCCGAGTTTGACGCGCTTACCACGTTCGTCAACGGTCACCTCAACGGCGACCTCCCCATCGGCCAACTTCAACTCGAGATTCATGTCGACAACAATCGTGCGGACCTTGGGTGGTTCCGTGGATGGTGGGAAGCTCTCGAGGCGGCCGGCCTGCGACCCTTCTCACTTGAGCCAAATCTAATCCACGTCACGAACCCCGGATGTAGGAAGCCTATGGTAGTCGAGGTGCGTCTTTTTGGTCGCGTCTTCTTTTTTTCTTTTTCAACATGTCTTATGGCCGTGGTCGTCGTTTTGCGCAAAAAGTATTCGTTCATCAACATTCGTGGAAACCATGCGCTGGTCAGCGACTCTTTCAGTTAGGCTAAAGCCATGATCTTCGGGACTCTTCTTGCATGAACTATAAACATTAATTGACAGTCGCTTGTCGCCACTGTTGCTATGTGAAAAATAAATGAGTAAATAGGTCCTTCGCCCTGAAGATACCGTACCTATCTTGCTTACTATGGATGCATGCCACAATGGTGTTGGAGCCAAGGACATGTACCAGTTGTTGATGTTGATCATTGGCGTTGCGGAGGTAATAAAATGGGTGATGCTCATCGAGATTGGCTAATGTACTATTTGAGTGACAGACACTACAGACGTGTAGAGTTAAGAGTACAGTAACGACGTAAGAAAGAGGGCGTTATGTGAGAATACTGATCGGTTGCTCTGATTTCGGCCAACACGCCATTGACGCCTCAGCGATATAAGGACCCTTGATCTCAGGTGTTCTTACAATACAACACGATGTTACCACCTTCACCCTTAGTCGTTCGTTCTGTTTTTCACCCATGCATGCTGCAAACGCCACGATTACACAAACGTTCAAAGGGACTAAACATTTAAAGTAAATGTCATGGCAAATATAACTAGTTGATCCATGGGATTCTGGCTAATACTACTAGTAGGGCTACGGATCGAGATACTCAAGGTTTTGATCTGGGCGTCCAGTCGCCAAAATAGCCAACTTAGCACGCACCAAAGAAAGAAATCGGCCATGAAAGAGTCGCTCCCAGGCATGGTGGGCAGTTCCGCCTAGTTGAAAGCATCGTTGACGAGAGCGTGGTTGCCACGGATATTGATAAACGAGTACTGGCAGAGAGTACAATCCGGTCAGCCACGGGCCCAGACTCGACACAAGACGCGATTGAAAGCAACGCACCTCCACTACCTCCGGCTTTGCACAATCCCGCCCCGTGAGATGCAGCATGTTTGGCTCAAACGAGAAGGGTCGCAGGCCGGCTGCCTCGAGGGACTCCCACCATTTGAGGAAGTACTCGGAGCGACCGCGGTCGCCCTGCGCGTGTATCTCGAGCTGAAGTTGGCCAACGGGTAGGTTACCATGGGCATGCTCGTTGACGAATGCCGTGAGCGCGTCAAACTCGGCACCTTCTGTGTCAATTTTAAGGATGTCGATGAAGCCGTGACCTGATATGGAATACGACATTGAGTGGCGTAATTGGGACGAAATGGAAGGTTGGGAGAGAAAAGAAATGGAACGCAACGTACCGTTATGCCTCATGAGCGAATCGAGTGTCCAGTATTTGGGGTTACTATGCTCCCCGTGATCATCGGTACCACCCAGCGCCCAGGGTTGGAAGTGAGCGCGGTCCCTCAGCGCTGGGTCATCTTTTATCTCGGGTCCCCACTGGTGAAACGAACAAGTCAGCGAGGGTACTCGATTGAAGAAAGGGCACGAAACACGGACGTTGTCCACGCTAAAGTCATATCCCCAGACTTCACAACCAGGTGCGCGCCTCAACAGAGACGATTCGAACGATGACTCGCCGTTGACGCCTATCATAATCACATGAGGACTAAGACGAAAGCTAGCAAAGAAGCAGTGGCAGACCAAAAGAGTAGATGACGCATTTGTCTTGCTTGGCTACGCGATCTAAGCCACATACCCACTTGCCGCCATCGCCCAGTACACCAACGCGCTCAAGGCGGTGAGGGCATTGGTAGGACGGGATGAAAAAGTCCCCTGGAAGTGGCCGGCCACGTGAGCAGGACTGATCTGCATGATCTGCATG
>Ga0307510_10000983_pt1 | contig 30234 bp, 28 predicted proteins | sample 12_EM_MG_FD_207224 | JGI IMG/M metagenome (GOLD analysis project Ga0307510, IMG submission 207224) | Populus trichocarpa ectomycorrhiza microbial communities from riparian zone in the Pacific Northwest, United States - 12_EM | ecosystem: Host-associated > Plants > Roots > Unclassified | place... | reverse complement strand
CATGAAACTCTCTCCCGAATTGGTGGACTTGCCCCAGGAAAACAAACCCGACTCAAGTCTAAGCGCAGTGCCTGGCTTTGTAACGCATCGTCGGCCTTACCTGCCCGACTGACGCCAGCTAACCGCTGCTGACGAAACTCCCCGCTCCGTCTGCCGCACTGCATTCGTCACAGCGACTGCATCAGTGCATGGGTCGAAGGTGACTAAGCAGAAACCTTGCCATCTCGCCAAAATCCCCTGATTTCAATCCCTTGGCCGCTGCCGCAAGGCATCCCGTGCAAAACGCCATCCGGATACGCACAACAACGGTGCGTCGCCATCCGTCCGCCTGCGCGAAAAGCGTGCATCCCTGACCACGAGATTGACTATAGACACTGCGTGATACACTGCCGGCCATTGTTTCCAGGACATCCACCATGCTCGCGCCCAAAGACTTCCTCGACGCCCTGAGCGGCACCGCCTCCCGCCTGTTCAACGGCGACACCCCGCTGCCGAAAGCCGAAATCGAAAGCCAGTTCAAGATGCTGCTGCAGAGTGCCTTCAGCAAACTCGACCTGGTGAGCCGTGAAGAATTTGATAGTCAGATGGTTGTGTTGGCGCGTACTCGCGCACGCCTTGAGAGCCTTGAAGCCAAGGTTGCCGAGATGGAAGCGAAGCTGACGCCGCCCGCGGAATAATCCGCGCCCCCTGTAGGAGCTGCCGAAGGCTGCGATCTTTTGATCTCCAGCCCTTCAACCATCCCGGCAACGTCCTACAACCTGAATGACCGCCGTCCGATTGCGCCGAAAAGCCCAGGTTTCTAAGCTCACCCGATGCTGAATGTTCAGCACCGGGTTTGGCGACCTGGATAGAGTTCGACGCATTGCGACCAAGTTCGACCCTGGGACTTTTCCCATCTCGAATTATGGCGGCTGTGCGTGGGAGACCTTAGGGTCTGCCGGTTCCGGATTCACCGGTTCGCCAACCTGCGCATAGCTGCCACCCCTATCGTTTGGCGACGATCAGAGGCAGTTTTCTTCATTCGAATTCGAGAACTGCACCATGGAAGAAACCTATTTAAAGCCCTACATCTTCACCCGCCACAAACTCCCCCTCCACGCCCTCCTCATCCAGAACCAACCCTGGTTCTGCGCCCGAGACCTGAGTCGCCTGCTGCACATCTACCTCAACGAACGCATGCTGCGAAAACTCGACCACGACCAATACCAAACCCGCAAAACCTTGATCCACAACCAGATCGAAAACGCCCTGCTGATCAGCGAATCCGGCATCTACGCCCTCCTCGTCTACCACTACTGCCCCGAATACCGAGCCCTGCGGGAATGGATCACCCACCAGGTCATCCCTACCCTGCGCGACGCCCAACATCCCACCACAAGCGAACGCCCACACCTGAGCCTGCTCAGTTGGCCGGATATGTCGTTGAGTTTGTTGCACTGGAATAACCAGCCGTGGATACGGCTGCAGGATGTGCCGTTGATGGTGGTGGAACGGGAACAGACCAAGCGCCCAATGACGGGGCCATGGTGGAAAAGGGCTTCGCGGATGCTGCAATCGCTATAAACCCGCATGCCGGAGCTGGACCCTGCGCAAATCGTAAGTCGATTGCAGATTCATCCAGAACTCAGGCGTAGTGTTGAGATGAGAGGCAAGGCTGATTGCCAGATCGGCGCAGATCCTGAGCTGGCATTTCACAAGCTTTTCGATCTCACTTTCGGGCCATTTCGTGGGCATGGCATGACAGTCATGCCCAACGGCTCCATGAATTCCTTACTCAGAACCTCGCCCGGATGAATCGGGCGCATACCATTGCGGTCCATTGTTCGCCTCCAGGGGCTGCGTTGAGTGGCCAAACTGGAACATCCGACTCCTGGATACAAGACCTTCACACCCCCTTCGCCGGCGTCCTACAACTAAAAGGGCACGGCCCTACAAAAATCAGCGTCTGCGCCTGATTACGCGACTTTTCCTCCTTGTACTACGGTGGCCAACAAAGCATCTGTCACCCAAAAAACGAGGCCTCAATGAAAGACAAAAAGAGAAGGGCAAAGCTAGAAGAGATTGTTGGATATCACGCTGAAGCACTTCGGTTAGCCGGAGGTATTTCAGCCAATCAGCGTCGTTTTATTGAGGTAGCGGCCAAGTACGGTAAAGAACTCGAACCGGATGGTTGGCTGGCCGGGGGAGGAAGCCAAGTAAGAAATCCCGGAGAAGAAAACTAATGTGGCACCTCTACTGAACGTGGAAGGGCACCTTGGCAACATCCAGTGAAGGTTTGCCCTCGCATCCGTGTCGCCTGGATTCGCTCTCCCAACTACCCTTCAAAAACCCGCAGGAAGCGGCCCCCCGATTCAGCTCAAGGAACGACCATGTCCCTCTCCATCGTCCACAGTCGCGCCCAGATAGGCGTGGAAGCCCCCGCTGTCACCGTCGAAGTCCATCTGGCCAACGGTCTGCCGTCGCTGACCATGGTCGGGCTGCCCGAGGCGGCGGTGAAGGAGAGCAAGGATCGGGTGCGCAGCGCCATCATCAATTCCGGGCTGCAGTTTCCGGCGCGGCGGATCACCTTGAATCTGGCGCCGGCGGATCTGCCCAAGGATGGCGGGCGGTTTGACCTGGCGATTGCCTTGGGGATTCTGTCGGCGAGTGTGCAGGTGCCGTGTCTGACGCTGGATGATGTGGAATGTCTGGGTGAGTTGGCGTTGTCCGGCGCGGTACGAGCGGTGCGTGGGGTGTTGCCGGCCGCACTGGCGGCGCGCAAGGCGGGTCGTGCGTTGGTGGTGCCGCGGGCGAATGCCGAGGAGGCGTGTCTGGCCTCGGGGTTGAAGGTGTTTGCGGTGGATCATTTGCTGGAGGCGGTGGCGCATTTCAATGGGCATACGCCGGTTGAGCCCTATGTCTCCGATGGATTGATGCACGCCAGCAAGCCTTATCCCGACTTGAATGAAGTGCAGGGGCAAGTGGCGGCGAAACGAGCGTTGCTGATTGCTGCTGCGGGTGCCCATAACTTGCTGTTCAGCGGGCCGCCGGGGACGGGTAAGACGTTGCTGGCCAGCCGATTACCGGGGCTGTTGCCGCCGCTGGCCGAGAGTGAAGCACTGGAGGTCGCGGCGATTCAGTCAGTCGCCAGTGGCGCGCCGCTGACCCATTGGCCGCAGCGCCCCTTCCGTCAACCGCACCACTCGGCATCCGGGCCGGCTCTGGTCGGCGGCAGTTGTAGCTTTTTGAAATAGGTGCGACAAATTCGAAATAAATGAGACAGAAATTGCACTGAGTGTGTAAGCAATCTCCAACGATGTGATTGCTCCCCCCACGTTTGCCTCAATCCCACAATTACTCGTAGGCTCCTTCTACAAAAGGCAATGCTAGCAGTCAGGGAGTAAATATGAATCGGGAAGCCATTGAGCGAGCGTTTGAGTTGAAGAGCGCATTACAAGCGGCTATCGACTCAGGTGAAATTAAAAATCGCGAGCAGTTGATGGCGCTAGCGGCTCACCATGAGTTAACCGTGACGAGGAACAGCAGAGACTACGCCGGCTTTCAGTGCAAAAGTGGCAGGCGATTGCGGGTTCACTTCGATTTTAACGACCGCCCCCCGGAAGAACCTAGAATAAAAGGACCGAAGCCACGCAAGGTAACTGCTGGATTTTGGATCTATGCTTTGGTTGCTCACAGCAACGATGGAGATCGTAAAGCTTGCTACATCGGTCAAGCCGCCGATCTGCGCAAGCGATTTCGGGAGCACCTTAACCGCCAGAGGGAAGGATGTGGCTCGTACGCCCTGTTTCAATGGGCAGCACGTGAGAAGGTTGACGTTCGAGCAGCCGTGCTCACTTGGGCAGCTGGCTCCCAAAGCAACGCCACTCACTACGAGGGATACTGGCTTCAACGAGCCCAAAACGCCGATTTCGAGGCGCCCGACGTACATAACTGGGGCAGGCTCCCAAGACCTCACAGCCTTCCAGATCAGCCTATCCACTGGCCAACTGAAAGCGTCCAGTCCAATTCGATATCCCTTATCGAAGTCGTCACACAGAAACTCATTCCCCAGGTTCTCTACTCTGGGTCGGGACCCGAAGGTCCGATTGAGCCCTGACTGCCAACCTAAACTAACATAGTAAAACACTTGGTCTTTGCGATTTTCAATCCAAAGGCCAACCTTTATTAATAAACAATTAGCTCGAAGCAGCCACTTAGACCTTAGTCTAAAAATACTTTGTCATAATTTAAAAAATGACGTCAATTTTAAAAATATTGAACACAGCAGAAATTAGTGATATCAAAACATCATCACCGTCAAGGACGAGGCTTTAGTTTTGATCACCACTGATTCGCTCCGTAACGCGTCTTATAGACGATCACAGTTCAACACTCAGACTAAATCGGTTCAGCAAGCAAAGAACGCGGGACAGTCAACGATATTCCTTTGCCACAGCCACAGAGACCACACTCTCGCATTGGGCTTTGCTCAGATGCTCCAGGACGCCGGCTGTAGGGTCTACATCGACTGGCTAGATAGTGAGATGCCGGATGTACCTAACAAGGAAACTGCCGCAAGAATTCAGGTAAAGATCAAGGAAAGCCAATACTTCGTCTATCTGGCAACGGAAAACTCATCTAGGTCGCGTTGGTGTCCTTGGGAAATCGGTTATGCCGACGGCGTAAAAATTACGGACAAGATCGTGATTGCACCGACGAGAGATCGTACCAGTGTTTACGGACAGGAATATCTGGAGCTTTATCAGCGCATTGAAATTGCCTCAGATGGAAATTTGGCCATTTTCGATCCGAACAGATCGAGCGGACGATACGCAAGGAATATCTGGTAACACAACACAAAGGAGAATGTAATGGCTCGTAAATGCTTTTTTAGTTTTCACTACATACCCGATAACTGGCGCGCAAGCACCATTCGTAGTATTGGGGCAATCGAGGGAAACAAGCCGGCGCTGGATAATGATTGGGAGGAAGTAACCAAGGGCGGCGAGGAGGCAATCAAAAAATGGATCGATTCGCAAATGGTAGGACGCACCTGCGCGATTATTTTAGTCGGTGAAAACACGGCAAAGCGCAAGTGGATCGACTATGAGATCAAAAAGGCATGGGCCAATAAGATGGGCGTACTGGCCATTAATATCCATGGCATTAAAGACTCAAAAGAGAAACTCTCGGAAAAGGGCCAAAACCCATTTTCACATTTGAGTTTGGGTGATAAAGCTTTTTCCACGATTGCTCAGGTTTACGATCCAGTCGGCGCGGACAGCAAAGCCAGATACAATTATATTGCAGACAATATTGACGACTGGATCGAAAAAGCTATCGAAACTCGCAATAAAAATTAAACCAACTAAAAGTCCGTTTATCGCCTAGCAGTAAGCGGACTTTCTCTATGGACATGGAAGTATGAAGTTTAGTGGCGAGATAAATAGCTTCATCCGCGACTTTGTTAAAGACCTAAGCGAGAACAATGCTGCAATCTTCGCTGGGGCTGGGCTTTCGAAATCTTCTGGCTACGTTAACTGGAAAGAGCTTCTTACCGATATCGCAGAAGAGCTTGAGCTAAAAATCGATCTTGAAAGCGACTTGATTTCTCTAGCCCAGTACCACGTTAACAAAACAAAAGGTGCGGCCAAGCTTACCCGGAAAATTGTTGAGGAATTCTCGCACCAAGCGGAGCCTTCCGAAAATCACAGAATTCTAGCTCGCCTTCCTATTAGAACGTACTGGACAACCAACTACGACAATCTAATCGAAGAGTCATTAAAGCAAGGATATAAGGTCGCCGACGTTAAGCACAAACTTAGCCAGCTGAACATCACTCGACCGAAGCGAGATGCAGTTGTCTATAAAATGCACGGCTGCGTATCTGATGCTGCGAACGCCATCCTCTACAAGCAACAGTATGAGACCTATTATCGCGACCACTCCTCTTTCGTGACGGCATTGAGTGGTGACCTAGTCTCAAAAACGTTTCTGTTTATCGGCTTTAGCTTTTCCGATCCAAATTTGGATTATGTGCTTAGCCGTCTGCACACCACCACGATCAAAACGCACTATTGCTTCGTGAAACGCGAGGATGCGGAGGCTGGTGATGATGAGGAGATGCAGCAATATAAGCGGCGCAAGCAAGAATTCCGTGTAGAAGATTTACGGAGATATGGCATCCAACCAATTCTAGTAGATAAATATTCAGACATTACCGAGATATTGCGAGAGATTGAGCGGCGATACCTGAAGAAAACGACTTTCATATCCGGCAGCGCTGAGTCGTACGGCGATTGGGGCAAAGAGCAATCGTTAAAATTTATTCACACCTTGGCATCTGAACTCGTTCTGAAGGATCGCCGAATCGTGAATGGATTTGGTTGGGGTGTCGGCAGTGCCGTGATAAACGGAGCACTGGATGCAATCTACAAGCACCCGGAAAAGTATTCAGAAGACCAATTGGTTATGCGACCTTTCCCTCAATTCGCTAGCGCCGGAGAGGACCTAAAGGTGCTATGGGAGGAATACCGCCAGCGAATGATCGGCTTGGCGGGTGTCAGCATTTTCATCTTTGGCAACAAGGTGGAAAACGACCAGATTGTGATTGCTAACGGCGTAATTCGGGAAGCTGAAATAGCTATTGAGCAAGGTCGTATTGTAATCCCAGTTGCTGCCACGGGGTTTGCTGCTGCGGAGGTCTACAAAAAAATTAAGGCCATGCCTGAATTGTACGACGCTCATAAATGGCTTTTGCCGGTCATTGATGAGCTTGCGGACCCGACGCTGGAGTGGGAGGACATTGTGAAGAAAATTGCTGACGCAATCGTTAAATTAGATAAGTAGGGGCAGCCATCAAAATGTCCGCCAGCACTATTCATTTCCTTAAAATTTCATACTCAAACTAAAGGTTCGCCGTTCATGAACAACAAACCCAGTACCAGCCGAAAACAGGCTCCCGCGGTTCTGACGTCGGCACCTGGATTAGACAGTGAAGCTTTGGCCAAGCTCAACGCCTTTCGCCAGGCCGAACACACCTCGCAGTATCCACCGACAGAGCTGGGCGGCGCACAGGCGGTCAGCGAATATTGCGAGGAGAAGCGCAAAGAAGCCAAACGACACGCCTTAGGCCTGGCGCGCATCCTCAGCGACCTAGCTGACCAATAGAGACGCCTTTCATCAGCAACTTAGGGATGTGTGACGCGATCTCCTACATACCGGCCAGTGGGATCGAGCAATCGCGACCGCATTCATGGATGCCGAGGTGTCTTAGGGGCCGACTTCAGCGGGACGAATGCCGGTAATGAAAACGACAGTGACGGACTGGAGGCACTTCACACCTGAGGCTTAGAACCAGCAGGGTGGCTACCGACGGCTGGAAATAAAACTAGGTTCAAGGCGAGCCCAGACTGGCCCCGGTATTAATCTCGTTTCCAACCCGCTCGTCATCGTGCAGAGGAAGCCCGACCCGACCATAATCAATCCACTCAGGTTATGAGTCAGAGCTGCCAATCATGAACGAATGTGAGCAATTCGAGGTTCAGTTGCACGATACCGGGGACGGTAGCGGGGACGCATTCATAACGCTCAAGGCTGACATCCTCAACTGCACGGGTATGGCCATCGGCGACGTTTTGACCCTTGAAGTGGTCGGTGGTGTAGCACAGCTCAACCGTGCCATCGAGCAGCCTACTCGCACCCTCCTCACGAACAGGCTTCAACGTGAGGAGATTCAAGACGATTACCGCAGACGCCTGACTGGCTATCTACAGGTGCCCATTGATACATCCGATCAAGCGTTCCATGAACTGATTGAGGCCGGCTTTACTGCGTCGCTCATGCAAACGCTCTGCCTTCAAGACACGATTCAACCTCGGCAACGAGACGCCATCATTTCGGCGCGGGCACTTTCCATCCGACTGTCGCAGAACCAGCGATTGACCTTGGATGAGAGCGATAGACTGTTCCGGATTACACATATCGTCGCGATGGCAGAAGCGATCTTTGGCGATACCAGCAAGGCCAAGCAATGGCTGTCCAAACGGAAGGCCCATCTTTCCGGTAAAAGCCCCAATGAGCTCGTTTTGACCACACCCGGTACGCATCGGGTTGAAGAAATGCTCATTCAGGTATCAGAGGGCTTTTACAGCTGAAAAGGTTTCTGAGTCAGCAGCCATGCGCGAGCGCCGCTACTCAGTTCTTCAAAAAGGTCCCCTCAGATGAATCTCGCACGACTCGCACAACTGGTCGGCGGACACGGTGAACCCGTGAACGGCTGTGATTTGCCACTCGATGAAGCACAGGCGTTGGCGCACGCCAGATTCCCAAATCACTCATCTTGCCTGGTGCGCGACTGGACGATACTCGACCTGGAAACGACCAGTGACGAACTGGAGGCGCTTCGTGCTCGAGGCCTGGAGCCGGTGATGGTCTATGCGTTAAACGTTGTGTTCGATAGCCGGGGACGCTTCAACGCTGGCGACTGGGTCCGCAGCTCGTTCCAATTGAGCTTCGAGGACAATGCCTTCTTCCTCACTAAAAACACGCTGTACATCCTGCTCGGGAAAGGCACGAGACAGAGAATCACCATCAGTGACCTGATCAGTCTTCGATAGCCGTAATCTGCCCGCCACATCGGTAGTACTCCCCTCAGGCAGAGCGCTCGATACCCATTTCATTCTGATCTGATAGCGGACTCCCAAGGCCCGCTTCGGTATGCCTTTCACGATCGCCGGATCGCTGACGAGCAACCGCAATAACGCCTTGAACAAATGTCAGATACCGTATTCAATATCTGACATAGCTTTCAGCGAGTCTATCGATGCCTTCCCTACCTGTAGCGATTCTGGAAAAAAGCCTGGCTGTCCCTAAAGGCCACGTTCTAAGCCCCAAGGAGTTTTTGCACTTGGGTAGCCGGGCCGCAGTGGATCAGGCGTTTTCACGTCTGGCCAAAGCGGGAAGCCTGTTACGAGTCGCTCGGGGCATCTACATTGCTTGCGCGCGCGGGCAAGGCGATACGCAAGCTCCGCAGGCAGAAGCTATCGCACTGTCTATCGTTGCGCAGGGGAAGGTCGTGATTACAGACTGTGGCGCTGTAGCGGCCAAATCATTTGGGCTGATTTCACAGACCCCGGACGAAGTGACTTTTCTCACGACAGGCCGTAGCAAACAGCTGGCCGTGGGCTCGACCAGGGCCTCACTGCAACATGTGCCTTACTGGATGCTGGCATTAGGAAGGTCCAGAGCCGGCGATGCCGTCAGGGCAATGGCGTGGATGGGCGCAGAGCGTGCTGAAAAGACTGCATCGCAGCTTCACAGCCAGCTTTCAGACGCCCAATGGGAGGCTCTTTCTGCTGTTCGGGCTAGTCTACCCACCTGGATGGCAATTGCAGTGAGCAAGGCTGGCATCTACGGTGCACCACGCAATGGAGGCGGCGCTACTGACCAACGGCCACGCATTTAACGGCGTACTTAAGGGTATCGACAGGTCATAGCGATTAAACTAACGGGATGAAAAAGGTAGAGAACCATGGCTAGCGGCGAGCATTTAAAGGCGCTTTTGCGCTCACACATCAAAGGAGATGACAGTCATTTCCTTGCCGTTGCTATGCAGATGGCTGCACACGAAGCCAAGCAAGGACACGGAAAGCTTGCTGAGGATCTACGCACCCTGATTGATTCTGCCCAGTCCAAGCGAAAGCCGCTGTCGTCTGGCCCGATTCCCATTGGCCAGCCCCGAGGCGAATTGAGCAATCTGCTCTCCGTTGCGCTTCCTCAAACACGCTTCTCTGAAATGATTCTGGACGACGCCACCCATGGCCGGCTCGCCCGCATTATCAGCGAACAGCGCAATTTCGAAAAAATACGTGCACACGGCCTCTCGCCCCGCCGCAAGTTGCTTTTGGTCGGTCCACCCGGAACGGGCAAGACCATGACCGCTTCGGCTTTGGCCGGAGAGCTCGGTATTCCGCTGTACATCGTTCGCCTTGATAGCCTGATTACCAAGTTCATGGGTGAAACTGCGGCCAAGCTTCGGCAGGTGTTCGACGCCATTAGAGACACTCGGGGCATCTACTTCTTCGACGAATTCGACGCGATCGGATCTCAGCGTGGCCTGGCCAATGACGTCGGTGAGATTCGTCGTGTGCTCAACAGCTTTCTTCAGATGATTGAGCAGGATCAGTCCAACAGCTTGATCATTGCTGCCACGAACCATCCAGAAATTCTCGACTATGCCTTGTTCCGACGCTTTGATGATGTTATCGAATATGGGCTGCCCAACCCGGAACAGATTCGTGACGTGCTGAAAAACCGGCTCGTAAACTTTTCAAAATCGATTAAAAGCTGGGAAGAGCTCACCACAGTAGCAAGTGGCCTGAGCTACGCAGAGCTGGTACGGGCAGCAGATGACGCGATTAAAGACGCGATCATTCATGATCGTGGTGCGGTAGACGCTAGGGACGTGGCAAAGCATCTTGAAGAGCGTAAAGCTTTCCACGGAAGACAACGATTATAAGCCGGTAGAGCTTTTCGATGACGGAACCAAACGCAGGGCAGCGACGACACTTTCATCTACAACGTACAGGGCGGCCGGAACGATACCAATCGACGGCATCTCCCACCCGAGATCCCGTTTTTCCGCCTCGCGACAAAACAAGGCATGGTGAGCGGCTGCTCGGACAACTGGAACACTTCAGAACACGAATGGCGCAAGCCGTTCAACTGCAACGCTCTCAAGGTCAGGACGGCGGCTTTGGCTTGCAGCTTGAGTTTGTAAGTGAGCCTGGCTTTGAACTGGCATTTGAAGGACTGGCCCGAGGTCAGCAACGAATTGAATTGTTGAATGTGCGTTACGACGGGGCGACCCAAACTCACTTTGCGACGGTTTTCGTTCCCGACGGAAAACTAAGTGCGTTTGAAGGATTGGTCACGCAGTACATGCACGTAAACACCAGTAAAGGTGTTCCTCGAAATACCCCCCTTTTAAACCCCATCCTTGAAATTCGCACAGCGACTTTCAGTGCCCTATGGACTGATAGCCAAGACGCTCTGCCCAGCAATCCTGATGAGCCGATTTGGTGGGAATTCTGGTTGCCTGTCCGCGATAACCAAGCCGCTGTACTGCAGCGATTCCGAACGATCGCGGGAGTGCTTGAGTTCCAAGTATCGACAGATGCGTTGACCTTCCCAGAGCGAACAGTCGTCAACGTCTTCGGCACCCAAACAGCCATCACCGCGTCAATGGCACTGCTCAACGAGGTTGCAGAGATTCGCCGCGCCAAGGAAACAGCGGAATTCTTCGATGCACTGACGCCCACGGAGCAGCGCGAATGGGCAGATGATCTGCTCGGGCGTACTTCAGGCGGGGATGACAACAGCGTTCGTATTTGCCTGATCGATACCGGCGTGAACCACGGCCATCCCCTGCTGGCCAACCACATTGCAATGGCGGACCTGCACACCGTTGATGCCGAGTGGGGAGTTCAAGATGATGTAGGCCATGGCACCGGCCTGGCCGGGGTCGCCCTCTACGGCGATCTGGTTGATCCACTGTCAGCACCAGGCCCAGTGAGCATTTCCCACCGCATCGAGTCCGTGAAGCTGCTACCGAGCGCGAGAGGCTACCAGCGCGAGACATACGGTTCGTTGACGATGAATGCGGTAGCGCGGCCAGAAATTATTCAGCCCGACAAGCAACGCGTTTTCAGCATGGCGATTACAAGCCTCGATGACCGTGACAGAGGCCGGCCTTCGGCTTGGTCAGCAGCCGTGGATCTTCTGACCTCTGACGCTCTGGGCGGGCGGACACAGCCACGTCTGATGATCGTCTCTGCTGGAAATGCCGATACGGAGAAATACGCCAATTACCCCTTCAGCAATCAGACTGACGGTATTCATGATCCGGGTCAGTCATGGAACGCGATATGCGTGGGGGCGTATACCCAGAAAGTCACGCTGGATCCCGTGGTTGCGGGAGAGTCTGTTCTTGCCACCAATGGCAGTCTCAGCCCTTACAGCACCACATCATGTACCTGGACGAGGACGCCGTGGCCGTTGAAACCAGATGTCGTCTTCGAGGGTGGCAACCTGGTTCAGGACGCCTACGGCATTTTCAGCCATACCTCGCTTTCATTACTGACTACGTCACACGAGCCGCAGCAGCGCCTGTTCACCACCACGTGGGCGACCAGCGCCGCCTCGGCACTCGCGTCTCGCATGGCCGCGCAAATCTCTTCGGCCTACCCCCAACTCTGGCCGGAAACGGTACGTGCGCTAGTGGTCCACTCCGCAGAGTGGACAGAGCGGATGAAGGCCGAGTTTCTGGCCGGCGACTCAAAGGCCGACTATGAAGCCCTGGTTCGCACCTGTGGTTTCGGCGTTCCCGATATTGGTCGGGCACTGTGGAGCGCATCCAACTCTTTGACCCTGGTGGTGGAAGACTCTCTTCGCCCGTTCACCCGACAGGGATCTAAACCGGCAACCGCCCGTGACATGCATCTTCACCTACTTCCCTGGCCTCAGCAGGAGTTGCTGAACCTCGGCAACGAGGACGTCGAGATGCGCGTCACCCTGTCTTATTTTGTTGAGCCGAATCCAGGTGTCGCAGAGCGCGGGCTCAAAGGGCGCTATCGATATGAATCTCATGGGCTGCGCTTTGAGGTCAGCCGATCTGGCGAAGATGCGACGGTGTTCCGTCAACGGATCAACAGACGTGCCCGAGAGGAAGATGACGATGACACCCCTTACCTCAGCAGCCCCTCGGACACACGCTGGCTGATAGGAACACGTGGTCGGCATAAAGGGTCTCTGCACTCTGACATCTGGCGCGGACCGGCTTCCGATCTGGCGGGCTTGGGGATGATCGGGATCTACCCGGCGCCAGGGTGGTGGAAAACCTTGGTCAGACAGCAGCGCTTCAACGATGACGTGAGGTACAGCCTGGTTGTGTCGATAAAGACACAGCAGACTGAAGTAGACCTCTACAACGCTGTCGACGTGGCCATCGCCAACGCTGCGGCAATCGTGACGTGAGCAAAACGCCCTAAGCCCTACGCCCTACGTGCGTAGTAGTGTGAGCTGAAGGGGCATCTAGGCCCTTTCAGCTCAATCATGCAGAGAAAGCAGAAACGCTCGGCGACAAAAGGCCGGCGGATCACTGAGGATGATGAGACATGGAAGAAACGCTTGAGGCGCAGACCGACGATAAGCGGCGAGCGTGGAGTTACAACGGTGCGATAGAGGCAGGTTACGATCCTAAATCCTATTCTTGGGCAGATGTCCCGACGGGAACGTGGCTTGCTCGCCTCGACTTCAAAATATGGTCAAACAAGACATCCGCCGGCTCTCTTGGCTGTTATTTCACATCACTTGCTGATGGTCGCCAGTATCAGCTCTCTGCCTTCCGTCCGTATCGGTCCACCTCACGATGCTACTCACCGACAGATGACGGCATCGACTTTTCGCGCCCAGGACTCGATGGGCAGATTTTTCAGCTAGAGGTCGGCAAGGCTGCAAACGGGAAAATCAAATGGCTTTCGGCGAAATTCGAGAAAGACCTTTGACGCAGGCGGAATCGATAGCATTTCGACCGTAATGCAATGAAAGAGGCACCTTAACAGATGGCACAACGATATTGCCGTGTGCTATCTGTTAGCCCTTATCCCCAAAGCTGGTGTTCCGTTGTCCTTCATCGCCCGACGTTCATTCCGTTCAAATTTTAAGCCCCGGACAAGCTTTGGCGGCGCTCTTGAGAAGAAAGACTACGACCTCGTCATCTGGCTCTACGGTGGCGTCTGGAAAAGTCCTAATGCCTCACACGAACCCTTGGTCGACGTCGTATTTCGTCGGTTGGACCCAGACGGCACGCTGCATAGCACGGAGGTCATTCCAGTCGCGCTGTCGTTCCTCGGTCAATTAAGGATTGGAACCTGTTGGCGGGCAGGTCGGTGGGCGGGGGAGATTCAGTTGGAGGATCTAGGCGTGACCGCCGTGAACCTTCGCGAGAACGTGACCTGGCGGTTTGTCCAACTACGCGACACTCTTCTCGTGGACGACGAAGAATATGGGCTCAAGTCACGTGAGTGGCCCGTTTGGCTTGTGGAGGTTGATGGTTGGAATGAAGAAAAGATTCTCATACCCTGCGTCGAGTTTTTCATCCGCTGTTATGGCCGCAACTCCGAGTCAGCGCGGATTCTCGCCACCTACCCATGGGACATGGTCTTACAGCGGTTTTTCTACGATTTTCCTACCGAGCCAAGCGACCAACGAATCCAGTTGAAAAACTGGGTATCCAGCAGTGAAGGAGTGTTCTTGTGGCACCTGCTGCACGACCCAACTACGAGGGACGCGTGCAAAAGAATCTATGCAGAACTCGACGCACAGTTCGGCCCTGCCACCAAACACTCTACAAAAGCGTACCTCAAAGCAGGGCCATGGTTTGAGGGGACGGCGCTCCTTATGGGAAAGGGAAGATGGCTGGCCGATGGCAAGACCTTTCTCTGTTTGCAGTTAACGGGCTTCAGCGATCCGAAGGGCCCCATCATCGATATCGAACGCTCCAGTTTTGTGACTGATGGCACTCACGACGGCGGCTGGCACAGGCAAAAACGAGTCAAGGAACTACCGGAAAACCAAAGGGTGTCATTGACTGACGCAGAGCCGCCCGACGTGGATTCCGAAACGCTACGGGTGCCCAACTATCCAATTCATCAACTGGGTGACAGACGGCGAATCAGAACTACACAACGAACTCACAAAGGCTCTAATGGAAACGTCCTCGCGCCGTCCAATGGACACGCTCTACACGCACCCGGTGAGGGGCAAGGCTCGAGCAAAGGCGTGGGCTCGGTGGAGTTTCAGACTCAACTAAATTGGGAATCCCAAGGCGACCTGAAAGCCATGTGGGCGGCGTGCGGACTTCTCGCGGAAAAGTACAGCGACATCATCAGCAGCGTTGAATGGTTCACCTTTGAGCGTGGCTACCAGACTATTGGCCCACCTGAACTGGAACTCTTGCGCCCACTTGAGAACGCGAGCTTGTCGCCGAAAGTCCGCAATTGGCCATACCTGGATGTTCGCGAGAGAGTCATGCGAGGCCTGTTGATCATCAGGATACGGGCCGGTCTGCGCAGCTTCTACATCATCGAGTCTCAACGACGACCGCGCTACGTCGCCCAAGCCCGAGACGCAGAAAATGCTTCGAACGCCGAGACGGAGGACGCTGCCGGCCATCAGTGCCTATTGCTTGAAATCAGTGCTGGCGAAAATGACACAAGGCATGCGCTCAAAGAGATTTGCTCGAACATTCGCTACGTCCAGGGCCAAGTGAGAAGCATCAGTCTCGACGCCGGCTTCCCAAAGATCACTTTTAACCATTCAAAGCGAGCACCGGGCGAATTTCTCTTCGAGGGCGTCCTAGTCTCAAAGCTTGCTGAACTGAATCTCAAGCTGGAGACAAAAGTCGTCAATTGATCAGGGTGTCGTCATGTACGGAGAAGGCAGCCAATAGTCTCGATATCCGATCGACACTCGTAAACCTTTTCCACTGGCATCAGGAGCAACGCTCAAATCGCGCGTATTGGGCCGTGAAACACCGTGGAAATACTTGAGCCCGACGACGAGCCAGCGCGTTTCAACGTCTTCACCCGCGCGCGACCGCCTGAGCAACGCGAAGAGCTCTTTCTCTAGCTTTCTTTTTTCAAGAGTCTTCGATTGACGCCTGACCCGTCCGAGGTCAATCCCCGAGCCGCACTCGGCGTTCAGGTAGTGGATAAACCCCGTTACCGATGCCATCCGCCCTGGTGCATCACTTAAGAAGCGGGAGACTTTGGCCGTGCTTGGCAGCTCGTCCGCTCCTCGACACTTGTCAGTGAGCAGGCGTGCCGCTGTGCTTAGAGCCAATCGAGCTGAACGGATGGACGTTCGCCCGATGCTCACGCGGCTCATCAACAACCGGAAGTAACCATTCAAAGCTTCGCTTTTTCGCCCGGGCTCCGTAGACGCCAAGATTGTTGAAATCCGACGGTGCTCGGAGTCCATCTCTCGCGCCTGAACATCCACTACAACCGCGTTGATTTCGGTGTACCAGGCCATGGGCAAGCGCATGCGCCGCAGCGCTTCGGCACCAAAGTACGCCAAGAGATCGGCATACGAAGGCCAACCCGGCCAGTGTTTCTCTATCTCTTGGAAGAACAGCAAAAACCGGTGAATCGAGCGCGCTGCTTTCTTGTAATGGGTACGGGACGGGAGCCACGCACCAAACCGCTCGAACTCGGCTCTCATCCAGCCGCTGCTGAACACCTCAATGTCCATGGCAAAGCGCTTGCGATAGGTCTGCTCCCAGTAGCATTCGGTGCATTTTGCGCCCATGCCGGCGGGTATATTTACGCCACAAAACGAGCAAGTGGTAATGCCCACCGTCGAGCACAACCTGCATAGCTTGCGTCCATCAGCCCCCAAGATCAGCCGACGATTGCGCCCGCACGCCGCACAGGTTTCAAAATCGCGACGCGCACACCTTGGGCAGCCTTTTACTATCTGCCCATCAGCAAGCATGTTCACCAGTCGAGTCGAGAGCACCTGGCAGATATCGCAAGGCTGCGGCGCGAGGAAGTAATGCGCACATGAATTACACGCAGGCCCATAGACCGTCATTCGACCGACCGGGCGACCCACGCGATGGCAGCGTACGCAGGGCTGGCTGGATAAGCAGCGCTGACAGACTGCTTTCAAATCAAATATGGGCAGACGGGCGACTTCAGCGCACTGCGGACAAGGGCGGCGCTTAAACAGACGGGCGTAACAGGTCGAACAATACTTCAGCTGCTTGTGTATCTTTTTGGTTCTGAACAGCAACTTTCCACAGCCTTCGCACATGCTAGACCTTGGGCCATCGTCGTTAGCCATCTCGTGAAAACTTCCTTTGCAGCCGAGCCCAGGCTTTAGCTACGTTCGGCACCCCATGAAGCCCAGCACCGCTCTTGCGATGTCGTGATGCTCCACTTTGCAGGGCCTCCAAGATGCCTGAAATGCTGCTTGGCGCATGGCATCCTCGTGGCAGCGGCAGAGCAGATCGAGACAGTGCATGGGCCCTGAACACCTGCGCCAAGATCTCATGATCGAAAGACATGACTTTCCAAGTCTGCGCCAGAAGCTCTGCACGCTCTCTCACCGCAAGCGCTTCCAGGGCAAGCCCTGATGGACTTGTCGCGAGCATCTGCACACCTAAATCACGGAGGATGGCACTGATTGATTGAGTGGGGTGAAGCGAGGCGCAGCGAATGAATGACTGAACCATCCTGGCCCAAAGAAACCAGTCAGCTGTGGTCATCAATTGAGACCCAGCAACACAATGGCCGCTAAGACACTCATCGGCAGCTTGCTGAAACAGCATGTCCGACTCACAGGTGCTTTCAACCGGGCTGAGTGCAAAGCGATACCCGCACAGATGGCAGGCCCCGCAATCTTGATCCGGTGGCAAGAGCCGTTGAGGTTGCAGCGAGGTCCAGCAGTTCGGACAGCGATCGATAAGCCATACCTGATGCCGAGGGCAACTGAAGTGCCAAGCTAACCGTCCACTGATCCGGTAATAAGGCGGGCCTTCAGCAAAGCATAGTGGGCAAAGTTGAAGACCGGCCGCAGAGCGGAGATTTCTGGTTCCCCGTACAAGAATCCAAGGCCAAGTTGCTTTACCAATCGGCCTCTCGCTGATCGCTTCAGCAATAGAGTCGAGGCAGCAATTGGACACCTCAGAAACAGAGCAGCCCGCCAGACTGGCAAGACTGCTCGCTCGATCACTGCTCAACCCCCGATCCAGATCACAACTCAAAGCGCGCCATTTCGGCCAAATGATGCTGGTCAACGCCAAGGGGGAACACCCATGGGCTAGAGCAGTGCGAACAAGCCAAGAGGTGAGCAACTCATCCTCCATGATGGGTTGCGTCCTAGGCCAAACCGAGTGATTCAGATCAACTCGCGGATGCCACGTGTAGGCCGTAGCCATGATTTGCTCTCGATTATCGACTGGTCGATATGCTCCTTGCCTGACTTGATGGCCTCGGTCGCGCACTCAAGTAACAGGCGCTGCAGGTCACCGGTGTTCCCCCCCGAAATGGAGTAGAGCAATTGAGCCAGGTGAGGCCGAGATAGACCGGAGGCTTCACGAAGCGGAAGAACTGATTCGAAGTCTTTAACCAGTCGCTGGAAGTCAGCGTTGGGCTCCCACGTGCGCAGCGGCATCACGTCAAAGCGGCTGGCATGCTGAGGATCGGTATGAAGCACACGAACGGCATCAGGTGTGCCCACCCCCACCACGGGAATAGCCAAGGTGTTACAGAGAAACTTGAGCGCATTCATCGTTTCCCGCTGCTTTATCGCGGAGCCCGTCAGCAGTGAATGGAACTCATCGATGATCAGCAGCTTTACGCTGCAAGTGCGAAACAAATGAATCACCTGATAGCGAAGCTTGGTGACGGAATCCGACTCGCGGTACGGAGCCCAGAACTGCTCCAAGATGGCGATGTACAACCCCTTTTCGCCTGAAGTGGGAGGCGCCTCAGTCAAGATGACCGGTTTAACCGACTCGACCTCTTCGTTGACGTAAGCGGCACCGTGCAGGGAAACGAACCGGCGGACGATTGTCGTCTTCCCGTTGTTGGAATCGCCGACGATGAGCAGGTTACGCATCCGGGGCCGCACAGGCATCTGCATCAGGTGCAGCAGCGTATCCAAGATTTTTTGAGCAGAGGGATAACCAATCCAGCGAGGCTGATCAAGGAAATGCAGGCGTTCGTTCTCGGAAAGCTGAACGACCGCCCGAAACTCAGGATGGACGTGCGCATATTGCGTCATGAGACGTCTCCAAAGCTGTTCAGATCGAAATCAACCATACCGGTAGCGAAGGCTGGCTGCTCTTGCGGAGCCTGAACCGGTTGGGGCTGAGGCTGGGCCGGCGTCACGTTCTTCGAGTGACGACGATGCCGCTCGACCTGGCGCCTTGCCTGCTTGGTTCTTGCCTGGGCTGAAGCGACCAGCTCCCGGTTTTCAAGGATATACCTCTTGATGAGTTCCTCGTTGATGTGAGCTCGCCCTTCGTCTACTGCTTTCTTCTTGGCCGCTCGATACTCCCACACACTGGCTGCCGGGAATGCCTGGTTCGCGACGGGGATTTTGAAGTATTGCTTGAGCACTGGGTCAAAAAACCAAATGACACTGATATCACGCGGATCGCGACGGAAGATGAATTTCCGAGTCTTGCCCGTTTCCTCATCTTTGGAGTTGATCCATGGCCGCAGTGCCTCGGAGTAGTAACGCACATCAAACTCAACACCGTAGTGCTGGATTGTGCGCTCGAAGGACGGTAAAAAATCCCGCTGGATCGTGAACGGGTCAGTCGGACGCATCGGCATCCCGACAAGAGGATCGACGCCAAGATTTCCAAAAATACCCACATGCCACTTACGCGCCGGGCTCATAAAAATCTTTGAGTGGTATTCCTGATGGTATTTGAGAATCTCCCGAACCAGCCACACCTCAAACTCATCGACCGTCAGCGCCGCCTTACCTTCGGAATCATAGCCGTCTCGGTCGTCGACATTGCCGAACGTGGTGCCTGGTAGCGAATGCACCTTTTTCATGAAGGTACCCAACAGTCGCTCGATATGCCCACCGAATTTTGGGCGTTTGACAGGACGAAACCGGTTTTCGATTCCATATAGCAAGCAGGAGCGCTTCAACGTTTCCGCTTGGAAATCAGGGCCATTGTCAGAGTGCAGAACCACCGGAAATCCCCAAATCGGCCATTCACCTTCAACGCCATGAACGGTCAGCCAATCTTCTTTAGGAAGTGCCGAGTGGGCCACACACATAGCTACCGAAATACCAGAAGGCTCATCCAGCGCCAGGTAATACCCGGTGATCATTCGCGTATGAACGCAAATCGCCAATGTCAGCCACATTCGGCCTATGGACAGGCGATGAACGTTGTCCACAAGCATTACATCGATAGGCGTGTGGTCAATCTGGACGACGGACAAAGGGAAATCAGCGCCAGGAAAACTGCCTGGTGACGGGGTGTATTTGTTCCGCGCAATTTCAGCGAAACCTCGACCACGAAAGAATTCTTTTTCGGGTACCTGATTGATGCGGGCCCGAATAGCGGAAGGGCTCGGGGACGCAATGTTCTTCGCTTCACACGCTTCCTTCACCCTCTCTACAGCTTCCTGCGCCGTCGGCCGCTGGTGGCTCAGGTAAAAACCTTTGATGACCGATCGAATAATCTCTTCCGCCTCGGCTGAGATACGAGAGTTACCTTGTTGCCAGCCACGCTTACGCGGGATCAGTGCGAGAAGCTCCCCCCAATCCCTGTATTTGCCAAGCCACCTGTAGAGCGTGGCCGCCCCAACGCCAACTTCTTCCGCTCGCTGCTCAACTTCTTTACGCCCGACCACAACATTGCCGATTAGCGGCTGGATAGCTGCATAGCGCTTCTGCGCTATAGCCCATTCTTCGGCCGCAACCGCCGCGATATCGTAGTAGGCGTACAGCCCATCGACCTTTTCCTTGGCTACAGGCTTGAGGGCTGCGATGGGCAGTGCTGCAGCGCGCCCAGACTCAACATCGATCCCGATGACCGTCGTGAAATCTAAGACTTGCGAGACCCGGTACACGTGGTCTGCATAGGCCACCATCGAATCAATGTTGGCATCGACCCGAGCTCGATCAGGCTCGAACGGAACGAGCTCTTGGTTGCTATCGTCGTAATCAGTCATCACTCGGGTATCCAAAGTTCTAGAAAGCTATTGAGTGGAAGTCGGATGTCGCAATCCAGTTGCCTCGTTGCCACCAGATGCCAGATGTGTCCGATGCCTTCAGCCTTGTAGATGCCCCCAAAGTGTCGAGCCAACAGGTAGTGGAATGGCACCACATTCATCTGCCTGACCGTTTCCAGAATCCACGCGGAGTCTTCAGGCGGATAGTGATAACGCTTGTAGCGTTCCAGGAACTGAATGTTGGCAAAGGCAGTGTCGCGGATACGGCTCTCGTCATAGATGTGGAAATTCCACCCTTGGTCGTTCGCGTACCTCCAAGCAGCTTTCCATTTAGGCAGCCACTTTCTCCAGTTCGCTCTCCAGTCAGTCTCTGGCTTCACCTCGACCAAGGTTGGCTTCGGATATTGTTCATGATTACGACCACCCAACCGGTAGTAAACCAGGAAGTCTGGTGTGTACTGGAAGGTGCGGCCGTCTCTACCGGCGAAATCAATTTGGACCGGCTGCGGAACAATCGTCTCGACGTTACAAGAGAACGCCGTACGCGCAAGAAAGTCGCGCTCCAGCATCGACTCATAGGGGATTCCTTCCTCTTTGCGGAAGGGAAAGACACCCGACATGCTTCGCTTGGTGGGCTTGATTGCTCGGGTTTGGCTCGGTCTAGTTTTGTCGCAGCTATTTTTGTCCATATCGAGTTTAGTCGCACCTAATTCGAAATATTGGCTCAGCTATTTCCAACGTAAGCTGCCGGTTTTCAAGGGTTTCATAGCACCACTGTCTCATCTATTTCTAAATCCTACAGCAGTTCGAAACCGCAACCCGGCGAGATTACGCTCGCCCACCATGGCGTGCTGTTTCTCGATGAGTTGCCGGAATTTGATCGCAAGGTGTTGGAGGTTTTACGCGAGCCTTTGGAGTCGGGTCATATCGTGATTTCCCGAGCCAAGGATCGCGTACGTTTTCCGGCACGCTTCCAGTTGGTGGCGGCAATGAACCCGTGTCCCTGTGGATATCTTGGCGAGCCCAGCGGCAAGTGCTCGTGTACACCGGACATGGTGCAGCGCTATCGCAACAAGCTATCGGGGCCGTTGCTCGATCGGATTGATCTGCACCTGACGGTGGCGCGGGAAGCGACGGCGTTGAACCCGCAGGTAAAGCCGGGAGAAGACAGCGCCAGCGCTGCGGCGTTGGTGGCCGAGGCTCGCGAACGACAGCAGAAGCGTCAGGGCTGTGCCAATGCGTTTCTCGATCTGCCGGGATTGAAGCGGCACTGCAAGTTATCCACAGCCGATGAGAAGTGGCTGGAATCAGCCTGTGAACGGCTGACGCTATCGCTACGCTCAGCGCATCGCCTACTCAAAGTCGCCCGGACACTGGCCGACCTTGAGCAAGTCGATGCAATCAAACGCGAACACTTGGCTGAGGCACTGCAATACCGGCCGGCAATTCCTTAATGCTCGGTCAGATCCACCAGCGGCGTCTGCCGCACTTCGGTGTCGCGCCCGGCCTGAATCTCGGTCACGCGCTTCAAGGCGTTATCCACAGCGCCTTTGTCCGCAAGCAGGCTGTAGCTGATCTGGAACTGTTTGTGTTCTTTGGGTGCAATGGTCGGCACCAGATTCAGCGGACGCTGATAGCGACGGTTGTAGGAAAAACTGGTGCCCGGCTCCAGCCCGGTGACATAGCCCTGCCCTTGGGTATCAGTGTTTTTCCACAGGGAAAACACCGGCAACTGCTGGGTATTGAAGCCAACAGAAACACCGAGGCTGCCGACCTTATTGTGCAAAACCGTCAGGGTTTCGCCTTTGGCATCAGCATAGGGCACGACGTTGTAGACGGTTTCGTCGTAGTCCCTGGTCGGCGCGCGATAGGTCTGCCAGTCGGCCAGGTCGCCCTTGGCCTTTTCGTTGAACGGCGAAACCTGTTTTACCGGCGCAGCAAAACGGGCGCCTTGCTCGAGGAACGGCGTACTGAAATTGCTGTGATACAGCGCCTGGTATTCCTTCGGATAATCGCCGTTGTTGGTCAGCGTATCGTTGAGTGCAAAGCGCACGCTGCCAGGTTCGGTGACCAGTTCAGTAACGACCGAGAAGTCGACCTTCTTGAAGGCTTGCTCTTTCAGCTCGCCACGCAGGCTGATGGCGTAGGGGGGCTTTTCGTCGATGTGCAGCGTGACGGTACTGGCCGGAATGTTGGCAGCGCGTCCGTGCAGGGTCAGCAGTTCGCCATTGTCCATGCCGGGATGGCCGACCCATTCGTACCCGCAGCGGGTCACCAGCTCGTTGAAACCTTCCAGCCAGCCAAGCCCACCGCGTCCGTTAAGTTCGATGAAGGCCGGGTTGACCACTTCCTTGACCGGCGAATCCCAACCCATGCGCACGTTGCCGACAGAGGCCTGCAAGACATTCATGCCGCGGGTCGGCACCACCGAGAGTTTCATTGTGCCGTTATCGATATCGACGATGCTGACACCTTCCTGCCGGCCACCGTGCAAGGTACGCAGGGTTACGGAGAAGGGTTTGTCGGTTTTCACGCCGAGCTGCGCACTGGTGATGGTCCAGTTTTGCGCGGGTTTGTTGGCATCGAGAAGAACGTAATCCCAAGCCATGGCGTGGGAAGCAGCAGAGAGTGCGCCGAGAGCGACGGCGAGTTTGAGCGGGGTCATGGCAGCAGCCTTTATTGGAGTTGTGCCATTTTTATAGCGCTGCGGAAACGTTTCAGCAAGTATGAAAGAGAAAGAGCCCGAGTGTTTTACCCAGGATTGGCAGTGAGGCGATCGCGAGCAGGCTCACTCCTATAGGGATCTTCAGTGACCACAAAAATTGCGACCAACCGATATACCTGTAGGAGTGAGCCTGCTCGCGATAGCGATTTCAGCCACCTATCAACGGAAGCGATCAACCTCGGAACGCAAGTCCGCCGCCAGCTTCTCAAGCTCCTTGGCGGTAACAGCCAGGTTCGACACAACCTCACGCTGCTCACTGTTGGCCAGTGCAATGCTCTGCAAATTGCTGCTCAACAACGTCGCGGTGCTGCTCTGCTCCTGAGTCGCCGTGGTAATCGCGGCAAACTGCTGCCCCGCCGAACGGCTCTGTTCATCGATTCGCGCCAGCGCCGACGCCACGTTGGCGTTGCGCGACAAGCCTTCCTGCATCAGCACATTGCCCTGCTCCATGGTGCTGATCGCGTTACCGGTTTCCTGCTGGATGCTGTGGATCATGCTGGAAATTTCATCCGTCGCCTGACGGGTGCGCGAGGCCAGGCTGCGCACCTCATCGGCCACCACAGCAAAGCCACGACCCTGCTCACCAGCACGGGCAGCTTCGATTGCTGCGTTAAGTGCCAGAAGGTTGGTCTGCTCAGCGATCGAGGTGATCACACCTACAATGCCGCCAATTTCCTGCGAACGCTGACCGAGGGTGTTGATCACGGTGGCGGTGCTGTTCAGGGCGCCAGCGATTTGCTCCAGCGAGGACGACGCTTCTTCCATCGAGCTGCGACCAATCTGCGTTTGCTGGGCATTTTCCTGCGCCAGACGCTGGGTCGCGCCCATGTTGTCGGCGATGTTCAACGACGTCGCACTGAACTCTTCCACCGCGCCGGCCATGCTGGTGATTTCGCCAGATTGTTGCTCCATGCCTTCATAGGCACCGCCGGACAAACCGGACAGGGCCTGGGCACGGCTGTTGACCTCTTCCGAAGAGCGGCGGATGTGCTCGACCATGGTCGACAGCGCCTGGCTCATCTGGTTGAACGCGCGGGACAGCTGACCGATTTCGTCGTTGCTCGATACGTTCAGGCGCACGCTCAGATCACCGGCGCCCAAGGCCTCGGCCTGACGCACCAGATCCCCCAGAGGCGCCAGTTTGCTGCGCAGCAGCCAGACCACAGATCCGACCGCCAGCAGCATCGCCAACAGACTGCCAATGGCCAGTTGCGTACCCACGCTCCAGGTCACCGCGCGGATCTCAGCTTTCGGCATGCTCGCCACGACCGACCATGGTCCGCCATCGAACGGCACGGCAATGCTGTAGAAATCTTCCGAGGTGTCGCTCCAGAACTCACCCTTGCCCGGCTTTGCAGCCAAACCTTTGATCACCGGAACGGCTTGATCCAGCGCCTGCACCCCCGCTGGCGCGACCAGCCATTTGTTTTGCTCGTCGAGCAACGCCAGCGAACCGCTCTGGCCAATGCGGAAGCGCTTGAGGTTATCGAACTGGATGTTCTGCGCGTCGGTGTAATCGAAGCCGACGAACAGCACCGCAATCACCTTGCCGCTGCCATCACGCACCGGGGTGTATTGGGTCATGTAGGAGCGATCGAACAGCAAGGCGCGACCGACGTAACCCTGCCCCGCCATCAACTTCGCGTAGGCCGGGTGCGCGTGATCGAGCAAGGTGCCGATGGCACGGGTGCCATCCTGTTTGGTCAGCGAAGTGCTGACGCGGATGAAGTCTTCGCCGCTGCGCACGAACAGGGTGGCGACGCCGGCGGTCATCTGCTTGAACTCGTCGACTTCCTTGAAGTTGTTGTTCAGCACTTCGCTGCCCAGATGCAGACCCGGGGTCTGGGTGCCGGCAACATTCACCGGCTCACTCGGGTGAATGCTCAGACCTGCGCTGAAACGCTTCTCGAACAGCCCGCTCAGGCGCTGGGTGCTTTCACGCAGCGTGCCGTGGAAGGTGCTCAGTTGGTCGGCCAGCAGCCGCGCCTCACTGGCCAGATGCTCTTCACGAGTGGCGAGGTTGGCGGAGTCCAGCGAACGCAAGGCGAACACCGTACTGCCACTGATAACTATCGCCAGTATTACAGCGAGCGCGAGGCCCAGCTGCGAGGCGATCCGAGCGCGAGGTTGAGACATGGACAGCTCCTGGCCGAGCCACGGGATCCTCCTTGATCTCGACTCGGAAATTTTTCTGGTTGTGGGGGTGAATCGTGGATACCGGCACGACGGTTCCACAAGCACGTATTCGGCGGTGGATCCAAATACTTGAGCGGAAAACAAGGTTATGGCACAAGGCCGGCATTGTGGCGGCTCTAACGTTTCAGCTCAAGCGCGCGACCGCCGGCAACTCCATGGCGCGGACTTCGCTTTGCAGAAAGTCGCTGAGACGGCGCAAACGTTCACCTCCCGGGCGGGTCTTTGGCCACACAAGGTAGTAATTCAAGCCGCTGGCGACCGCGGTTGGCCACGGCAGGCTCAGCCTTCCCTGCGCCACATCTTCGGCGACCATTAACAGGTCGCCCATCGACACACCGTACCCGCGCGCCGCCGCGATCATGCCCAATTCGAGGGTATCGAACACTTGCCCACCCTTGAGTGACACCTGATCGGACAGCCCCATGTGTTCCAGCCAACTGCGCCAATCGCGACGGTCCGGTGTCGGGTGAAGTAATTCGGTGCAAGCCAGTCGAGCCAGATCCCACGGCTGATCATTCAGCAGGTTTGGCGCCCCCACCGGAATCAGCTCTTCGGGAAACAATAAACTCGCCTCCCAATCCGGCGGAAAATGCCCGTCACTCAACAGCACCGCGCAGTCGAACGGCTCATCGTTGAAATCAACCGAATCGACGTCCATCCACGCACTGGTCAGTTGCACTTCGTTGCCAGGCTGCAAATGGCGGAAGCGACTCAGGCGCGCGAGCAACCAGCGCATGGTCAGGGTCGAGGGCGCTTTCATGCGCAAAATGTCGTCCTCGGCACGCAAGGTATTGCAGGCCCGCTCCAGCGCACTGAAGCCTTCGCGGATCCCGGGCAACAGCAACCGCGCCGCTTCGGTCAGTTGCAGATTGCGACCGCTGCGATGAAACAGCCGACAGGCGAAGTGATCTTCGAGGGTCCGAATATGCCGACTTACCGCACTCTGGGTGATCGACAGTTCCTCGGCAGCCCGGGTGAACGAACTATGTCGCGCCGCCGCTTCAAATGCGCGCAGGGCATACAAGGGAGGAAGACGACGAGACATGCAGAAAGCTCCGATAGCGGGATAAAGCCAATCTTAAACCCTTTGCCCAGGATGAGTTTTAATCATGCCACCCATCCTTTTTATCCCTTTGTGCAAAGCCCGCCAAGCGCCGAGAATCGACGCTCTCCTGTTCCCTCTGAAAATCGAGTGGTGATGACCATGCAGCATCCTGTGCGTACCGAACTCTGGGCCATTCTGCGGCTGGCAGGGCCGTTGATTGCTTCACAGTTGGCGCACATGTTGATGGTGCTGACTGACACATTGATGATGGCGCGCCTGAGTCCGGAAGCGCTCGCGGGCGGCGGTCTCGGTGCAGCGACTTACTCGTTCGTGTCGATTTTCTGCATCGGTGTGATTGCGGCAGTCGGCACGCTGGTGGCGATCCGCAAGGGCGCCGGTGACATCATCGGCGCTGCACGGCTGACTCAGGCCGGGTTGTGGCTGGCGTGGCTGATGGCGCTGGGCGCCGGGTTGCTGCTGTGGAACCTGAAACCGGTGTTGCTGCTGTTCGGCCAGACCGAAACCAACGTCAATGCCGCCGGACAATTCCTGATCGCCCTGCCCTTCGCTCTGCCCGGCTACCTGAGCTTCATGGCCCTGCGCGGTTTCACCAGTGCAATCGGCCGGGCGACACCGGTGATGGTCATCAGCCTGGCCGGCACGGTGGCGAATTTCCTGCTCAATTACGCGCTGATCACCGGCATGTTCGGCCTGCCAAAAATGGGCCTGACGGGGATCGGCCTGGTCACGGCAATTGTTGCCAACTGCATGGCGTTGGCGCTGGCCTGGCACATCCGTCGGCATCCGGCGTACGACGCTTATCCGCTGCGCGCGGGTCTGTCGCGGCCGAATCGACAGTACCTGAAAGAGTTGTGGCGCCTTGGCCTGCCAATCGGCGGCACGTATGCGGTGGAAGTTGGATTATTTGCCTTCGCCGCACTGTGCATGGGCACGATGGGCAGCACGCAGTTGGGTGCGCACCAGATTGCTCTGCAAATCGTCTCGGTGGCGTTCATGGTGCCGGCGGGCATGTCGTACGCGATCACCATGCGCGTCGGTCAGCATTACGGTGCCGGGCAATTGAGCGATGCGCGGATGTCCGGACGGGTCGGGATCGTCTTTGGCGCCGTGGTGATGCTGGGTTTCGCCATGGTGTTCTGGCTGTTGCCGAACCAGTTGGTGGGGCTGTTCCTCGATCACAATGATCCGGCGTTTGCCGAGGTGATTCGCTTGGCGGTGAGCCTGCTGGCAGTGGCGGCGTGGTTTGAACTGTTCGACGGCACGCAGACGATTGCCATGGGCTGCATTCGCGGGCTCAAGGATGCGAAGACCACGTTTCTGGTCGGGCTCGGCTGCTATTGGCTGATCGGCGCACCGGCGGCGTGGTGGATGGCGTTCCACTTGAACTGGGGGCCGACGGGCGTCTGGTGGGGCTTGGCGTTGGGCCTGGCCTGCGCGGCGGTGAGTCTGACGCTGGCGTTTGAATGGAAGATGAAGCGGATGATTCGGCTGGAGCCTGCGTCATCCAGGCCATTCACAATTCCTCAGACTGACTGAGATCCCTTGTAGGAGTGAGCCTGCTCGCGATAGCGGTGTGTCAGATAATGATGAGTTGTCTGACACTCCGCTATCGCGAGCAGGCGAAGGCCTACAGGGGTTATGTGTTCAGCTCACGATTTCGAGGGCTGGCTGTTGGCTTGAACCGTAGGTGAGATATTCAACCAGTTCCGCTAACGGCAACGGCCGGCTGATCAGATACCCCTGCACCTGATCGCAACCAAAGCCGCGCAGCAATTCCAGTTGCTCCGGAGTTTCCACCCCCTCCGCGACCACTTCCAGATGCAGGTTGTGCGCGAGATTGATCATCGCGTGCACCAGTTTGCGGTTCTCTTCGCGCTGCTCCATGCCACCGACAAAGCTCTTGTCGATCTTCAGCAAAGTGATCGGCAGGCTGTTGAGGTGCACGAACGAGGAAAACCCGGTGCCGAAGTCGTCCAGTGAGAAGCGCACACCGAGGCGGCCAAGGGCGTCCATGGTCTGCTTGACCAGATCGCTGCGGCGCATCACCGCCGTCTCCGTCAGTTCGAATTCCAGCCACTGCGCTTCAACACCGCGCTCAGCGATCAAGCGGCTGAGCGTCGGCAACAACTGACTGTCCTGAAACTGGCGGAACGACAGGTTGATCGCCATGTGCAGCGCCGGCAGACCACGTTCGCGCAACGCCTGCATATCGCGCAGAGCCCGGGAAATCACCCAATAACCCAACGGCACGATCAACCCGCTTTGCTCAGCCAGCGGCACGAATTCGCTCGGCGGCAGCAAACCACGTTCGCCATGGCGCCAGCGCACCAACGCTTCGAGGCCGACGATCTGACCATCCTCAAGATTCAGCCTTGGCTGGTAATGCAGCTCCAGTTCATCGCGACGCAAGGCCCGGCGCAGCTCGCTTTCGAGGTCGGCCATGCTCCGCGCGTTGCGGTTGATGCGTTCGTTGAAGATATGAAAAGTGCAGCCCTGCGTGCTTTTGGCCTGCTGCATGGCGATGTGCGCGTGCCACATCAGCGGATCGGCACCGCCCTGCGCACGGGCATGGGCGATGCCAAGACTGGAGCCGATCAGCAGGCTTTCGCCATCGACCCAATACGGTTCGGCGAGCGCTTCGGTGATGCGTTCAGCCATCCATTCGGCGCGTTGTGGCGCACGACGGGTGTCGATCAGCAGAGCGAATTCGTCGCTGCCCAATCGCGCCAGTTGATCACCCGCCTCCAGCTGACTTTTCAGCCGTGCGACAACCTGCAGGATCAAGCGATCGCCCGCCTGATGACCCAGCGCGTCGTTGGCGTGGCGGAAGTTGTCGAGATCGAGATGCCCGAGGGCCAGGCCGCGACCGTCGTTTTCCGCGAGGCGCGCGGCGAGCAAGGTCTGGAAACCCTGACGGTTGGCGATACCGGTCAGCGGATCCTGTTCGGCCAGGCGTTGCAGGGTGTTTTCGAGAACGCCGCGTTCGCGCACATGGCGCAGGCAACGGCGCAGCATGCCGGCGTCGAGGGCGTCGAACACCAGCCAGTCGCTGACGCCAACCGGTGCGGTGTCCGGTTCGTGTTCCAGCAGCAATACCGTCGGCAGGCTGCAACGGCCCGGTGCCGGTTGTAATGCCGGAAGGGTCAACAACACCGCATTGCGGTTGTCTTCGAACAGACTGCTGACCGAGTCCCAGCTCGGCGCGCTGATCAGCACCGCCGCGCTCCCCATCGGAGCCAGACACTCACGCAATAACGCTGTCCACGCTGGCTCTTCGGCCAGTAGCAGCAAACGCAAGGGTTCGACAGGCGTAGACAAGCTAGCTCCCTAGACTCTGCAAAGATGTGGGCGGGGCATTATGCCGTTGCGATGTTCAATGACCAAATGACAACGGTTATCAAAACGTTATTTTGTGTCACGAATGAGTACATTAGCCGCAAAATCACCGCGCATCCTCCGCGAAAGTAACAAAACCGGCAAATTTGAATCGCGTGGTA
>Ga0307510_10000982_pt1 | contig 30248 bp, 32 predicted proteins | sample 12_EM_MG_FD_207224 | JGI IMG/M metagenome (GOLD analysis project Ga0307510, IMG submission 207224) | Populus trichocarpa ectomycorrhiza microbial communities from riparian zone in the Pacific Northwest, United States - 12_EM | ecosystem: Host-associated > Plants > Roots > Unclassified | place... | reverse complement strand
CGTTATAGACCTGCGGGGCGAACGGTACGTCGTTCCTTCTCCCTGTCCTCGCCCACCCGATCGATGGGCTCCCCCCGAACAGACACGAAGCCCCCGACGGAATCTGGCAAGAAACATATCTCTCCGCGGTCCTCCGCGCGATCCTGTACTCCGATGACCCGGCGTACTCTCTCGAAGCTTATCGCAGGCTAGAACCAATCACCGCGCCAGACGCGGAGCTGCGTTTCCTTCAGGCTGCGGAGGCTCTCTTCATGAAAGGTGCGATCGTGCATTGACTAATATAACTCAAGGCTGATGTGTCTGGTGAAATATAGGGTGGCAAGTTGGATCGGACCCGGAGATCCAAGTTGCGACTGTTGTCTCGAATCACCTCACCGCCGGTATCCTCAAGTATTTCGGGGATAGTGGACGGTGGCAACATGCCGCGAACCTGTTTGAGAAACTAGCTGCTCGTGACCCGGAGGTGTGCTCTCTACTTGCCCGCAGTTACATAGGGATGAGTAAGTGTATTTGAAGATTCGTGACAAGGGCGTATCTAACTCTGCTCAGATGAGGAGGTCAAGGCCGTACAGATAATGGGCGCGGCTATGAAGGAGACACCACAATCATACCTCTTGCTCCACACACAGTGCGACTTCCTGCGAAGTAAGGGCAAGAGCGAATGGGCACTCAAACTGGCGCGTCAGGCGGTCAACTGCGCACCAAGTGAGTTCGTGACATGGGAGAAACTCACGGATATCTATATTGATCTCGGGGAGTACGAGGCGGTGTGTTTTATCACTTGTGCTTTTTCGTTGTCGCCGGGCTTGACGTGGGCCGGAACAGGCATTACTTACTCTCAACTCTTGTCCAATGTTCACGTTCAATGGGCGCGATGCACACCGCAGCCTCACCGCGTTGCGGTTACACCTACCTGTCAAGGCGGCGGTGGCGGAGATCTTGCCGGAGCGTGAGAAGACAGAAGAGGACGAAGCAGACACGGCGTTGCAACGTTTACCAGCGCCCGGATTGCGCGGGACGTGGGCCCGGGCCTATGCGCTGCTCACGCGGCTCGTATCGCAGATCGGATGGGACGAGCTTCTCAAGACGCGGAGTGTTGTATTCGTTATGGAAGAGGAGTACCGGATGCAAAAGGCGCACGCGGATATCGCTGCCGTTTCTCAAGAGGACGCGTTGGTGGATGACGATGCCTCGACAAAAGGTGTACGTTCGTCGCCTTCGGTAAAGCACGAAGACTCGCCGACCGGGAGTGACGCCCGGAGCCCCACACACGTGAATATGGGCTCTGTGGAGACCACAATCCCGACGATCCGAATCTCGACCGAATCCGCACGCGAAGAGTCGTTGAGAGTTGAGAAAGCGGCTGCGGCCGCGGCCGCGAAGATGAACGGTATGGAGAACGGGAATGGGGAAGCTACGGTGGAAGGGCTACAGCAACCGGCCCAGGCCGCGGCTGGTGACGGGGATGGCGATAGCAAAGACGCGACGCCGATTGGTGGTGCTGGTGCGCAGGAGTCATTCTCATTTAGCAACAAACGGCTGTGCGAGCGCTGGCTGGATAACCTGTTTATGGTGCTGTACGAGGTGAGTCAACAGTTACGTTGACCGGTCAGTTATGGTTGGGCCGACAAGGCACTAGGACCTCCGTGTTTGGACGATCTTCCGGGCAGAAGTGGCCCACTTCAAGACACAGCATGTGGCTTACCGCAAGACAGGCCTAGAATGGGAAATTCTCGGGGATCTCGGTCTGCGACTGCATCACAAGGAGGAGGGAAAGGAGGCGTTCCAGCGGGCGTTGGACACACCGCGGTACTCGATCAAGCCATGGGCAAAGTTGCTCGAGGTATATGCGGAGGAAGGCGATTTGACCCGCACGCTGCAAGTGGCGATACGCGTTGCGGCGTACCAGTATGGGGAGTACTCTGAACTCGCGGTACGTTCACATCACGACGTTGTCAGGCCGGTGGGTGAGAGCTAAATGGGGCATATGGGCATGACAGTACCCGACGCAGATTGCTCGTCTGATGTTCAAGCTGGAACAAGTGCACGGGCACGCGAAAATATGGAACACATTGCTGAGTATGGGACTGCCCGAGCCTATCTTGCACGTTATGCAGCGGTATTTGCAGTACGGACAGCGGTTCAAGGTCGAGGGAAGTGACTTTTGAGGATGTCCGACTGCCATTTTATTGCATTTTTGTTTTTCTTTCTTTTTTCTTTTTTTCTTTTTTTAAATTAAATTGAATTGTTTGACGTCACGAAATCGGATAATAAAATTACAAAACGAATGAATTCCTTTCCTGTGCCTGTGCCCCTCTGTCCTGTCCTTCCTTCCCCACTACCGTGAATGTCTCTCTCCCCTCCCATACGAAGACTCTCTAGCGCTAGCAGCGGCAGTAGCAGCAAGCGTGAAGAGGACCTCATCAATGCCTACGAGGCAGAGGAGGAACGCATAATCAATGTGCTCTCTCGCAAGCTCGAAAAGGTTCGTCTCCTTTTCGATCTATCACAGGGGGCCTCCCTTCGCTCACCGCACGCCACATCCGTCTTCAGCTCCAGGAAGAAAAGATTGAGCTCGAGAATGCGTTAGAGGCCGAGTCAGAGTCACACGTCAACCGCCTCTCCCGCGAGCTCTCGGCGTTGCGACTGGCACAACAGCTCGCGAGCCAGCAGAACGGCACATCCCCTGGATTGTCTGGCTCCAGCGTCAACGGCGACGGCACACAGTCGCCCAATCTCCTCCGTTTGCCCAATCCGTTGGTGCCGAGCTCGGAGGATATGCTCGAGGCCATGCGGCGCGAGAATGAACAGCTGCGCAACCGCTTGGTGGATACCGAGCGCGAGTACATCCGGATATCCCGGCTCAACGAAATTTACAGGGAGGAGCTCATCCAGCACAGACGGCGGGTACGTGTTTCATCTTTACGTCCCCTCCCCGCTTCTCTCTTCTCGTGGCGTAAACGTTTTCTCTGGGGATCTCTCCCTCTTCTCAGTTAGGACTACCGGTCGACAACCTGATCGGATTGTCGGCGCACGACCCGTACTTCCAGCCGACGCACCGGCGCTCGTCATCGAGCGCATCATCACCTTCCACGTCCGTCATACTCCCACCGATCGGTCCAAACGCCGTGCGCGCCTCGCCGAGCGTCGCCATCCCGCGCCCACCCTCGCAGGTCCATCGACCCCCGAACGCAATATCAGGATCGACGACGCCGCTGTCGCACTCGCCCTCGTCCGCCTCGGACTCGCCGTACCTCTCCCCGTCCCTGTCCACCCACCCAAACAGCTTCGCGACCGCCGCGACGACGCCCCCGTCTTCCTCCGCGCCCCGCATACTGCCGCAGACCATCGTGCCACAGCCACTGTCGTACCCGTCTGTCCCGCCCCCGTCGCTCTCGTCGTCGTATGCGGGGCCGGACTCGCCCGTCGAGCACCGAGGGAGCAGGTGGCGCCATGGGTCCATACATGACCTGCGCCAGGCAAGCCGTAGCGCTTCGAGACACGAGAGCGTCGAGCGCGGCGCGAGAGTCGCGGAGACTGGCCAGCTCGTTCCGCGCAGCAGGGCAGGGAGCATCGTACCGGGGGCCACCAACGGACCCCCAAATGCCAGCATTCCTCCCGCTGAGGTCGGACTGTCAACGTCATCATGAGGCACCTTGTCTGGTCGTTAGCTAAACCAGGCCACCTCTGCCCGCTTCTCAGTTACGTTTTTCTTTTTTTTTCTTTTCGTCATCTTTGGTTTCTCTCTCTCCTTCCATTTGTGCGTCGAGCCTTTGTGGCGTGGAAAGTAAGCCCCTCTCGTAACCCTTATTTACCCTCTTTCGTTCTCTCTCTCGGAACGCGCAGGGTGTAACTATGGTCTTGTAAATTAGCAGATATGCACAATACGATTGCCAAGAGGAATCTTTAATGCAGTCTTGTCCTCATTCCCCTCCATTAAGCTGTGATTCGCCGCCTCATGTATTTTTGTACTGTAGTGAGGAAGTTTGACGTATTTGCTGTTGAGTGGACTTAGCAACGCATCTGTTATACAACTGGGAAATGAATATGCAGCAAGTCGGAACAGTAGTGGATACACGGAAACACATCTCTGCACAGACCCACGAGAGGGGTGGAAAGGTAGGGAGGTGGACACGAACAAAAATGAGTGGCATAAATAGAAAGGAGGTAGACGATGGGCGTCGCTCAAATGGAGGTCAGTCTACTCTACCTTCTTTGCCTCTGGCAGCGGCTGCTGCTGCTGCGGTGACGGCGGCAGCGCCTTCCTGTCCAACACCTCGACGAAACTTCTAGGGAACCACCCTTCGCGACCGTTGCGCGTGCGACCCTTCCACCACTCCGTCTCGACCTCGATCCGCGGGTCGACCTCCATACCCGTGCTCGGGTCCAGCTTGCCCATCACCGCCACGATCTCGTTCTCCTGCAAACTGAGCTCGGACGGCGTCGACCCCTGGAACGCGTACGTCGTGCGCGCGAACGGTAGCTGCGACGGGTCCAGCGGCGGGAGCATCTGCCCGTTCGGCCCCACGACACCACCGTGTCCACCCTGTAGTTGTTGATCTTGTTGGAGTTGTTGCTGTTGCTGCGCCGCGCGCTCGGCGAGGATTTTGACGAGTTTGTGCATCGCGTAGGGGATGCCCAGGATGGCGAGGAAGAAGAACACGAGCGGTTTCTTGCTCGCGTTCGGTGGGGGCGGTTGTTGGGACGGGCGCGCGGCGGGGCCGTGCACGGGCCGACCATTGAGGAACTCGCGAAACTCGCTGTGCATCTCGCCTGTGCCGGTAGTGCGCCGGCCGGCGAGGAGGTCCTTGAGCCAGCGGACGAGGCCGAACAAGCCGAGGACGCTCCCGAGCGCGTTGCGCAGCTGCGCGAACTGGTCGACGACGCCGGCGAGGGCGAAGAAGGACGAGTGCGTGGCCATGAACGTCGACTCGAGCATCTGCGCGAGGCCGGCGAACGTCTGCACGACCGAGTGGAGGAGCGCAAAGGTCGTCGCCGTCGTCGACTCGAGCGCCTGCGTCATGCTCGGGTTCGCCGGGTCGAACTGCATCATCCCCGGTTGGCCGTACATGCCCCCCATGGGCCCTAGTCCCACGCCGCCGTACCCGCCCGAATACATGCCGTTCATCCCGTACCCGCCGTACCCGTAGCCCCCGTACCCGCCCAGCGAGCCCATGCCATTGTACAGGGAGGAGCCGTAGGGGTAGGCAGCGGCGGCGGTGCCGGTGCCGAAGCGGTTGTAGGGGGTGCTGAATGGGGAGGCGAAGGGGGCTGTTGCGGATGCTGTGGGAGACGTGAAGGAGGCGGGTCTGGCGGGGACGGAGGGCGGGGCGGTGGTCGTGGAAGATGGGTGGGAGCCAGCGCTTGCGGACGGTGATGTGGAGGCCGGTGCGGCCGGTCCTAAGGCTGGTGAAGAGGTGGTCGTGGCAGGAGCGGGGGATATTGATGCTGCTGCTGCTGTTGCTGCGATGGTACCGGCACGCTCCCATGGCTTTGGAGGTGATGCCATCTTTCAAATCAGAGGGCTGAAAGTTGCACAGGAATAGCAGTGGGGTGAGTGAGTGAGTGGGATTCTCCGATAAGAATTACGGGGGGGAGACCTGTTGAACATTCCTAGAAGTCAGACAAGATGCGCGAAAGGGCAAACAAACAGAGAAGAAGCGATTGGAAAGGGCTTGCCTCCCGAGGTAATTTTGATGATGTTTCAGAACGATTTTTAAGGAGGGAACGGACAATGGAGAGGAGAGGGAAAGCGGCAACGTTACAGTTACAGCAGTGTGGAGGGAGAGGCAAAGGAAAATGCCGAGAAAGGCCGGATTCGGCTATCAGGTCAATTGCAACTTGATTTCTTTACTCAGTGTCACTTTATTAGGGTCCCTCATTCTGCTTGGGCCTCACACGCGATGATTCATTGCCATCATTGCGGCCTCGCCAGTGACCCAGGCCGACCACTACTGTTCCCACAGTGCCTGACCAGCGTCACTGCATGTTGTGATGAGAAAATGCCCATTTCGTCGGCGCGGCGATGACCTTGGGATACGGGTTTGCTGCTGTGACTGGCGCTTTGCAGATATTTCGAGCTTCAAGACTAACGAACTTGCCACCGGTCACATGGGCGGAGAACGCGACAAATGAGCGTGGCGGCGTGGGCGTTGACAAGAAGATGACTGGCGCCAGGTTCGCTAATCAAGGATCTGGAGCAGAGATTGTCGCGGCGTCGGATATCACCTCCATCCTGGTGTATCCGTCATTTGCCCCGGCATTGAACCCCTCACGGAAGACAAATCTCTTCCTTTCCTCCCTGCTGCGGAAGCTGTAGATGTCTTACCGGGTTTCCTTCTCAAATACCGTAAGTCGCGCCTCTTTTCTCCTTCCGCCAACATATTCTAGATCGTCCCGATTTGATACCACGTTTCCCTTCCGCTTTGCCCCCCACCTCTACGCGTCGTTGGGTTGACTCTTGTATTATTAGGCTGTGAGCGCGGGACCTACCTGCGCACTGCGACGGACGTCGTACTACCTGCCGTGCCCGAGTAGGAAGCAGACACGACCGTGCATTTCAGTTGGACCGGCCTTCCCCCCCCCCCCCCCCCCCACGTCGCCGTACCATCAGCATGTCGGTGGCCAGACGATTGGCCACAGCGTGGCGTGGCGTACGGGTGGACAAGAACCCAAGGTAAGGCGAGAGTCACCACTCGCGTCACCGTCTGTGTCTTCCATCATTTCCTCGTTAGTGTTGCAGTTACTGGGTCCGCTGGTGGGAGATGTACAAGACGTTGGAATAAATGTATGCGGGTTGTAGGAAAGACGTTTAAAGCACTATAGCCTTGCCTAACACAACACCGAAGCGACTCACGAAGGCATACCATAACTAGGTCCCTTCGCATCAGACGTCCTACCCGACCCCATATCAACCTGCCGTGACGCCGGACAAAGCGAACTTATCCTAGTCGTTTACTCTCCGCCTTCCTGCTCCTGTGCCGGAGTGGGAAGTCTGGCTCTTTCAGAATACACACCACGCGTCTACTGTTCCCTTCGATCCGCCCCTCAATCGGTCCTGCTCTCGTCACCCACCTTCTGGTAAAGTAACTGACCTAACCTCTTCACGATATGACCGCCAGTTGGTTCTCATCTGGCCCTCCCTTACCCGATAGTTTCATGTCCGCTCATATCACCACACCCTATTGGTGCGATGTTAGATCTTTTCTTTGTGCCTGTGCTCACAGATTTTGCCGTATCTTTGTCCAAACTACAGTGCTGGACACCAAAAGACAACAATGTTTTTTAAAGATGTATTTTTGTTAGAAAAGCCCAAAAAAACACATTTTAAAAATGAAGCCAAAAAAAGTGTGTCCAAACTCAAATTTGATGCCTGTGCCGTCGTTGCCTGATATGTAGAAATACCTAATCCGCTCCCTTAGCTATCGATGGGTCCCTACTGCCTTCCGAGCTCGTCGTGGATGCAGTAGAGCGGTCGTCGCGCATGTACATGTTCCACTTTACACATTGCTCTGTGAGATCGCATCTGTACCACAAAAATCTCCAAATGCGTGGATCGTGGCGGATCACCTGGCCACATCTGGTAGGCCTGCCCCTGGCAAGGAGAAGGGATGAACTGCAGGTGGCTCAGATCAGCCCCGGTGGCAGACCCACCCACGCTTCTACAGCTGCTAGTACTATTACTACTTGTAGCGGCGCGCGCTCAAGCGCTCAAGCGCTCAAACCTAGGCCATGTGGTGTCGTTCGATGCTCAAGCGTTGGCGAGGGAATGCTTGAAGGAGGGTGGGCGTGAGCTAGGCGTGCAGTGATGATCTATCTCTAGGGAATGTTTACACTGTCTGTCGAGATTATTTTTTTGGCAAACGTTTAACTGACTGCAGCGCTATTTAAGGACCGGGGGTAGAGGCTTCAAATCCATGGGAATTGCTTATGAGACTCCCTATAATAGCTCTGTGTGCAAGATTCATCTTAGAGTGGGTGAGATGCATTATACAGCAATGTATGCAATGGGGTGTTGAGCGAGGAACGCGATGGTGAGGCTTCATGCCTGAGGAGAGAGAAAGGCCGGAAGACGTATAGGACGACAAGGTCATGACCCCATCTCGATCTCCTCGAGCACATGCAAGTTCTGAGAAAAGCATAAGAAAAATATGGGAGTGAAGACGAGATCGGGCTATATTATATTTTATTCATAAACAGAGTTTTGTGTTCACTGCAGGTGAGGATTGGCCACTTTCTCGTATTCTAAAACATACTTTGTGATTAAGAAATTCCGGAACCCAAATCCAGGGAGACACAATGACCTAACAGTAACAGCTCCAAAGCAGGGACCCTGAAGCTGCAGGTTCAAATCTCTCTGGGGTACACACATGTGGGGTGTATGGCCTTTTCTATTACCCATGACGCTAAGTAAACATTGTTACAGCCTGCACAGTATGATAATAATGGATATACAATAGGAAAATATCCTCCTACTTGGCATGGAATCACATATCATTTAATTGTGGTTGTGATCTGTGGGGTTGCCTAGGGTGCCATGTTGGTGCCACGCTCTGCGAGCATCTGTGCAAGATCTACATGGCCATAGTGGGATGCAAAATGCAGCGCAGTCCACCCGTCGTTGGTCTGGGCAGACACGTCGGCGCCGAGATCGATGAGCATCCGTGCGAGATCTACATGGCCATTCTCCAATGCCAAATGCAGCGCAGTCCACCCGTTGTCGGTCCGGGCAGACACGTCGGCGCCGAGATCGATGAGCATCCGTGCGAGATCTACATGGCCATAGCGGGATGCCCAATGCAGCGCAGTCCACCCGTCGTTGGTCTGGGCAGACACGTCGGCGCCGAGATCGATGAGCATCCGTGCGAGATCTACATGGCCATCGCGGGATGCCCAATGCAGCGCAGTCCACCCGTCGTTGACCTGGGCAGACACGTCGGCGCCGAGATCGATGAGCATCCGTGCGAGATCTACATGGCCATTCTCCGATGCCAAATACAGCGCAGTCGACCCGTCGTTGGTCTGGGCAGACACGTCGGCGCCGAGATCGATGAGCATCCGTGCGAGATCTACATGGCCATTCTCTGATGCCAAATGCAGCGCAGTCCACCCGTCGTTGGTCTGGGCAGACACGTCAGTGCCGAGATCGATGAGCATCCGTGCGAGATCTACATGGCCCCTCGCCGATGCCAAATGCAGCGCAGTCGACCCGTACTTGGTCTGGGCAGACACGTCGGCGCCGAGATCGATGAGCATCCGTGCGAGATCTACATGGCCATTCTCTGATGCCAAATGCAGCGCAGTCCACCCGTCGTTGGTCTGGGCAGACACGTCAGCGCCGAGATCGATGAGCATCCGCGCGAGATCTACATGGCCCCTCGCCGATGCCAAATGCAAAGGTGTTGACGCATCTCTGAAGCTCCGAGAGTTCACAACGTTCACACCCTGTGGGTGCTCAATGGCCAAGATCTTCGCAATGTCGTATAGACCACAAGAAGCGGCATAATGTAAGGGGGTACCACGGGGTGGAGACGGCCCTTTGGCTCGTTCGCCTCGTTCCCAGAAGGGCGCTGTTGGGTCATATATCCAGAGCCAGATGGAAAGGTGTAGTTTCGTCCGGTCAAAGAGCTGCCTCATCCCTTCCACTGCATCTTGTGACACACCCCCAAAACGGGCATGCTCGATCCAGTTCTCGGCTGCGTATTCAGCGAGAGGAAATTCCGTCAGGCCCCAGCTGGTGATGTTTTTGTCCAGGTGCAATAGCACACCCAGACATGCTTGCGCGACGAAGGTATGAGCAGGTGACATAGAAATATGGTAACGGTGGGAAATATTGTCATGTTTTTCGGCAAACCGGCGAGACGTCAAGAATTCCTTGACCGTGAAGTGAGCGAATTGTACGACTCTGGAAGTTTTGTGAGGCGTTTCGATATTGACAACGGAAAGTAGTGTGGAACAAGCGGATAGGATTGCTTCGACCGGATTTTTCAGGCGCCAATCTTTGTGAAATTTCGGAATTGCCCCCGATTTGAAATCAAATGCCAGAATCTCCGCCAGTTCTTCAACTCGGAGGGGGCGGGAAGCCACCGTGACGCAGACGAGGAGTCGTTGGGCGGATTCCCACTTTGGTTCTTGAATCTCTCGTAGAGTCCGCTCATAGGTCTCATCAAGACTCTCCGGCAGTCCGTTCAGAATATCCTGGATCTTCCCTGGGAAGCAGTTGGTGAGGTATGCAAGTTGACAATCCACCCATCTAAACCTATCCGATGCACGGGTGAGATGGACAAAACAGATGAGGTATAAATGCCTTACATCCCATCCGCTTTTTCTGTCAGCACATCGATCACAAGCTGCCTTTGCTCCGAATTCCAATTTTTCGTATTTTTGTTCGTGTTAACAATTGACTCGATGTACGTCATGATATCCTTTTTTTGTCCACTTTCATCGTGCAAGGAAACGGAACAGAAAGCCAGAGGCTCGAGGATAGCCTTGATGTCCACCTCGGGTCGGCTCGTGACGCATATGCGCAGGTTTGGGAGTTGTGCCTCGACAAGGTCCTCCAAAAATGATAAGAGCTTTTCGCGGGGGGACGACAGAGAAGATGTACTTGGACATTCATCCAAGGCATCTATGACCAGATACACTGGTCGGAGTCCTGGGAGTTTCAATAAATCCATCAAACACTGGACAAGCTTGTCATCGCCGGGAGTCTGTGCACCATTGCGGTGTGTCGAATAGAAAGTGGACAGGATATCGTAGTAGGAGTCTGACTGGTCGCACAGCTGGAATAACACCGATGAGAGAAGCCCTGTGACGTGCTTCTTTCTATCCTCCCGGAAATCGTAGTAAAATATCACAAGTGATGCTCGCCCAGATTTCTGCATAGTCTCGACCTCCTCGATGATCGCGGAACTAACCAAGTTGTAAGTCCTCAAGACCAAAATACGGAAAGTTTAACGTACCAAAGGACGCTCTTCCCAGCGCCCGCTACGAACCAGGGAGGGCATCAGTCTCTGGGAAAATGTAAGCGCTGGGTGACAACTGACGTTTCCCGCTGATCCATAGGAGCGAACTTGGTCCTGAATCTTTCCATTCTGAGAGTGTGTTGCCCTTTACGAACCACGCTCCGGTCTCGCTGTACCGTGATTCGCGCGCGGTGTTGAAGTTTTTCCAAGGATCGGGGGGAGACAGCCACTTTTGAATATTGTTCAATAACTCGTCACCTGTCAGACTCTCTCAGCCTTTCAAGCAGTAATGCTAATGTCAGGAGATAGCTGACGTTTTGACTTGTTCATATGACCTGTCGTTCGGTCTAGCACCCAGTCAGACTCAGGCACGGAACTTGCTCGTCATCGTCAAGAAACATTAAACATACCGGGGGCATTCCGGACACCGTCAATGGACGCTACATTCCGGAAATGTATTCAACACACGGCGGATTACAATCCGAGGGCTTTCACTCACCATCGATAGCCCTGAGAATCTGAGCTCCGACAGCCAGAACCTCTTCTTGTTGGAGTCTGTCAAGCCTCTGACGTGCTTTGTTGATATCCTTGACCCCGAAAAAATTCTTCACCCATTTGACTGCATCGCGCTGCGCTGAGTAAAGTAACATATTGGCGAGGAAAGACTCACGCGAACGTCGCTTCTCGAGCTTTCGCGTCACGAGAGCAAGCGTGGAGATTAACCCCACCATCAACTTGACCACTGTCTTGTCCAATGCAGGCGTAGAGTGGGACGTCTCAACATAAACTCTGAGACGATCGATGAAACTTTCAATCGACTCGAGCATCTCGGCGAGTGCATCGCAACTCGTGATTACGCCATTGGCCGCCTGATTGACCTGGACGTCAGAAGGGTATCTACGGATGAACCTAGGAATGGTACATACGACCAGTAGGATACCGAGGGTAGAATTTATCGCTTTCGTATGTGGGAGTAATTCCTGTAAAAAAGGTAAGAAATGTAAGACAGGCCTTCAGGACCTTCAAGTTTTGGCGTACCAGGCCTGCGCCGTCGGCGGCGGATGCGACGGCAGAAACCGGAGTTAAAATTGATACAGTAGCCTTGATAGACTTGAAGATTCTATTACGCTGTCGAAAATCATCGAAGGCCTGTGTTTTGTCTTGTAACAAGGTGGTAATGTCATCGATGGTGTGGCAACGCTGTAGTCGGATAGCAAGCGAATCTTCAGAGTCTGCCAATGTGATGCCGGCCTTCTTCTCATAATCCTGCAAGGCAGACTCTAGCAGCACTTGAAAACGAGCCGATGCTGGCTGGTCGGTCATATCACGAGTGGGAAATGAATATGGGAGAAGGATCGGTTCTCGGAGGTAAAACAACGGCGAGACAGCGGGCGTGGTGGGTCGAGGGTTTGTGTTGAGAGCGAGGGTCAGGGCGCTTCCCCATCGCCCATCGATGTGTTCCATGTTCGCACGCAGACATGAGGTGATTGAGTGTGATTGATCAGGTGATAGCTTGAAATGGATGGGCGCAAGTTGGGGTCGAGCGCCAAAATGTTTTACTGTAGTCTTGTAAGGTGCCAGTGTGGGATCGCGCCAGCCTCGGAAACTCCTCGGAATATCTCGACCACGTGACAACCGTCAGCACTTCGGCGTGCGATGCTTTCACCTCAAAAATAACAACGTGCTCATTGCCTCGACAGTCGAATCCCGCTCAATACCACATCGCTGAACACGGCGCCTGTTCCCCTTTCCGATGGCCTTCGACCTTCATTTCTCACCTGGCCGACGTACAAAGCACGACGCCTGGACCTCGCGCCCGCGGTTGCGCCCTCGGTACTACACGCTCGTTTCCTATATTTTTCTGATTCCCACTTACAGTCGTTCGTAGCGTACTTGTTTCTACTATCGCTGTATAAACACCTCGCGCCTAGCCTCGCCGATGGGGTGTGCAATCAAGGCAATCGAAGCCGAGTTTTCCCCCTCTCTTGTGTGCTTTTCTCACTCCCTTTCGCCATCTGATCGACCCCAAACCGACATCGCACGTCGTCCAACGCAGCTATTCGCGCATCCCGTATACGTCGGCGGTCGAGCGGTTAACACCCGCCAACCGCCCTCTCGTTCTTGCTCCATCGCGCATCGTCTCGGGACGTGACCTTGGTTCTATTCCCCCAAAATCCTTCCTATTGAACTCACAAGCGCGGACCATCGGTCTGCGACATAGTCTAGTACGAGGATATATTGAACATTGTAAAACCCTGAAGGGTGGAGATGCCGGATGCCCCAGGGGCAAGAAAGTGACGAAGTACTAGTGCGGTAGTGAGAGGCGGCGGGAAGGGGAACATAGTTGAGTGATGTTCTGACTCGCCAGTTGCTTTTTGACTTGCTTGGAGAGACCAGACATGGCCTTGGGGCAGAGGAAATAGTATTTTGATCAGGACGCGGAATAAATGCCTAGGGGTCTACTGTATCTGTATACACAAACCGGATGCACCAATGCTCAAGAATTACGAAGCACGGCAAGTCATCGCCGTGCTTCGAGTTGCATAATTGCATAGGCGTTCAATTGCATGTCCGATTTGGCTTGCCCATCTGGCGTGGCGCTTGCTCCGGGGTTTAAGCCTACCCGGGCCTGGTGAGATTGCTGGTGAGAGTACAGGTCGCCGGGCACACTTCCTGCGACGCCCGAACCTTCTGGGATAGACGCACTGCTGCGTCCCTTCTAGTATTACTCTCGCACCATTTCAAACTCTAGTAACCCACAAGAGATGCGGTGGTTCCCGAACGCAGCCCTCGAACGCCCGCGGGCGCCGCGCGCCCCAGTGATGCGGCCAATGTACCATCCACGTTCTGTCCCATTGATCTGGCTATTATATCACAGTCTCCATGACCCCTGCCAGTGCTCTGCAGGGTGGTACTGGCATCGACGCCACGGTCTCTGAAGGCTCCAATCGGTAGTTGGGTCCGCACGATAGCGATGTCGAATACAACACCGAGGGCAACGTCGATGTCGTCGGTCGTCTCAATTAAAGGTGATAAGAAACCGGCGTCAAATGTGCCGTCGATTTTTTATGATGCAATTCCGAAATACCCAAGTGGGAAGTTGCTCCGGCGCGTACTCTGTGGAAGGCGAGGGCATACCACGCTGTTAGTGATAGAAGGCGACCCTTTGAACTCTAGTCCTGTCTCAAAAGCACCCTCTTTTTCCAAAGGGCGCAGCCCGAACCACAGAGTAGCTGGCCACGTGGGTGCATGTTAGATTACATACAGTGTAATTTATTTCAGTTTGATGCAGTTGTACCGATAGTCCGATTCTGACGATCTTGTGAGTTGTGAACGCCCAAGCAGCGTGATCCAGCAATCTCCTGATTCTTTCTACTGGCTCGGGGCCAGAGGATGACGTGAGTGGCATGATGACTTGTCATACCCAGAAGTAAAATGAGGCCAACACAATGTCAGTAAGTGAACGAGAGATGATGCAAATATGGGCTGATAAAAGTGAAACAGACAAAAGTTCGGAATGTAGCCACGTGGAAGCAGGGAAGCCTTAAAACGGAAGCTTTAAATTTAGCCGTACTCCTCGGGCGTCATGTTGATGATTTGTAGCAGTACTCCAAGGTGTACTTGTGGACGTGCATAGAGCCCAGGCCCAGGGGTCCACTCTATTTTTCACCCCACGCAGGATAACTGGCCGCCGAAGTCTGTCGATCACTTCAACTGCGTATTCGAGGGCTCTGGGGTCATTATGAGTGGAGCGTGGAGCCTGTGAAGATGGAGCACCTGTCCCCGAACGCCACGACCCTGCTTCCCTTTCGATTTTCTAAGCTGTTCTAAATACAATGTTCTGTCATGCGTGGCAGTGGTACTAGTAATCAAATGCCACTAAAATGCAAAATTTCCAACGATCGACGATCGACCTCTTTATTGCGGAACTTTCCGAGTCCGCGCTAGCACAGATGATGATACTTGTCGACACAACGTCCCCTGATGTAGAAGAGCTGATGGTTTCTTATCGCCCAAAATTGTGTACTACATTAGCGCTCCCGTGCTCCCGTAAAGGGAGGAACCGTAAAGGGTATGCGACCGTGCCAAAGCGATTGCATGGGGCGGAGAATAGGGAGGCGAACGGCATCCTTATAGATGCTGTGAGAGACGTGAAGGGGCGGGGTGGTTGTGAATGACGAAGTAGGTCGAGCGCCCGCGGAAGGTAAGGAAAAGATGGGTGAAGCAGCTGTAGATGCTGGTGAAGACGTGATGATCAATGATTGCAGGAGCGGGGTATGCTGATGCTGCAGCGAGCTACGTTCCCATGACTTTGAAGGTGAAACCATTGTGAAAATCGGAGGGTTGAGAGCGTTGAGAGCGTTGAGAGCGTAGAAGAGTACCAGGTGGTGAGAGGATCCTCTGATAAGATTCACAGAGAGCGACCTACAAACATTTCTACGGTTCATACAGACTGCCAAATAGACAAAAGATGCGTGGGGGACTGATCAAGGGGAGAAAGGGTCCAAATCGCCAGTAGTGTCTGAAAGCCCAGTTGCACGTACCTCAAAAAGACTACAACTCAACCGGACCGCAACCGATCACAACCGGACTTTCGGTTACGGTCCTTGGGGTTGCGGCACGGGTGTGGCTACGGTTGCATCGATGCTTGGTGCGTGAAGGGACCGCAAAGGATCGATTGGGACTGGTTGAAACTGGTCGCCAAGCATGGTCATTCACAAGCCGGTCCTCGCGGGCGCACGCGAACTTGCTTGTTGATGTGCGCTGATAGAAGCGTGCGCGGGGGGTGGGAAATGCCGGAGTGCTTTGCGTCAGTTCTGACACTTGCTCATAGGCGCTTTCGCACAGAGGTACCTGGGCCGCTGCTCGCCGTGTCCGAGCCGAAAGGTGAGGGGAAGGGCAAGGGAAAGACGAACGAGAGGGGGTCGATGAATCGGAGAGGTTGCGTCGCCACCATGGTGTCGGTGGTAGTGGACCCTGTCGCAGAGGCCGACGAGGCGTGGGACAGAGGCGTCGCTGTGGGGAGACCCAAGAGAGTGCATGAGGGATGCCCCAAAGAGCACCGATCTCGGGGACAAGCGGTCAGTCCAGCGGCATCGCAATGACCACACACCTTTTGTAACCTCAGAGCCTGAAACCATCACGAGATGCACAAACTTTTTCTTGTCCTTGTCCTGGGTCCGAGAAAGAGGGCAGCGCGTTGTGAGAGAACGGTGGCGACCCATGTAGCGACTCAGTGACGGCGTCGCATGAGGTGGAGAGCGAGGACCGCTCGTGCTGTTGTTCTTGTTGGACTTGTTGCTGTTGCTGCGCCGCGCGTTCAGCGAGGATTTTGACGAGTTTGTGCATCGCGTAGGGGATGCCCAGGATGGCGAGGAAGAAAAACACGAGTGGGTTCTTGCTCGCGTTCCGCGGGGGTGGTTGTTGGGACGGGCGCGCGGCGGGGCCATACACCGGGCGACCATTGAGGAACTCGCAAAACTCGTTGTGCATCTCGCCTGTGCCGGCCGGTGAGGAGGTCCTTGAGCCAGCGGACGAGGCCGAACAAGCCGAGGACGCTCCCGAGCGCGTAGCGCAGCTGCGCGAACTGGTCGACGACGCCGGCGATGGCGAAGAAGGACGAGTGCGTGGCCATGAACGTCGACTCGAGCATCTGCGCGAGGCCGGCGAATGTCTGCACGACCGAGTGGAGGAGCGCAAAGGTCGTCGCCGTCGTCGACTCGAGCGCCTGCGTCATGCTCGGGTTCACCGCCGTACCCGCCCGAATACATGCCATTCATGCCGTACCCGCCGTACCCGTAGCCCCCGTACCCACCCAGCGAGCCCATGCCGTTGTACAGGGAGGAGCCGTAGGGGTAGGCGGCGGCGACGGTGGTGGTGGTGCCGAAGCGGTTGTAAGGGGTGCTGAATGGGGAGGCGAAGGGGGCTGTTGCGGATGCCGTGGGAGACGTGAAGGAGGCAGGTCTGGCGGGGACGGAGGGCGGGGCAGTCGTGGAAGACGGGTGGGAGCCAGCGCTTGCAGACGGTGATGTAGAGGCCGGTGCGGCCGGTCCTGACGCTGGCGAAGAGGTGGTCGTGGCAGGAGCGGGGGATGTTGACGCGCTGCTGATGTTGCTGCGATGGTACCGGCACGCTCCCATGGCTTTGGAGGTGAAGCCATCTTTCAGATTGGAGGGCCGAAAGTTGCACAGGAATACAAGTGAGTGGGTGAGTGGATTCTCCGATAAGAATTACGGGTGGGGGGGAGACCTGTTGAACATTCCTAGAAGTCAGACAGATGCGCTGAAAGGGCAAACGAACAAAGAGGAAGCGATGGGAAAGAGCTTGCCTCCTGAGGTAATTTTGATGATGTTTCAGAACGATTTTAAGGAGGGAACGGACAAAGGAGAGGAGAGGGAAAGCGGCAACGTTACAGTTACAGAGAGGCAAAGGAAAATGCCGAGAAAGGCCGGATTCGGCTATCAGGTCTGATTTCTTTACTCAGTGTCACTTTATTAGGGTCCCTCATTTTCATTCCGCTTGGACCTCACACGCGATGATTCATTGCCATAATTGCGGCCTCGCCAGTGACCCAGGCTGACCGCTACTATTCCCATGGTGCCTGACCAGCGTCACTGCATGTCGTGATGAATTTCATTGGCCGTGTAATGACCTTGGGGTGCGTGTTCGCTATTGTGACTGGCGCTTTGCAGATATTTCGGGCTTGAAGACCAACCTGCAACCGGTCGCACGGGCGGAGAATGCGACAAATGAGCGTGGCTGCGTGGGTGTCGACAAGAAGAGGACCGGCGCCAGGTTTGCTGATCGAGGATCTCTTTCGGACATCTCCTCCGTCCTGGTGTATCTGTCATTCGCCCCGGCACAGAACCCCTCACGGAAGACAAATCGCTCCTCTTCCTCCCCGCTGCAGAAGCTGTAGATGTCTTACCAGTTTCCCTTCAAATACCGTGAGCCGCGCCCCTTATCCCCCTCCGCAAACGTCTTCCAGATTGTCCCGATTCGATACCACGCTTTCTCTCCGCTTTGCCCCCCACCTCTACGCGTCTTTGGGTTGACTTTTGTATTATTAGACTGTGAGCGCGGGACCTCCCTGAGCACTGCGATGGACGTCGTACGATCTGCCGTGCCTGAGTAGGAGTTAGACACGACCGTGCATTTCGGTTGGACCGGCCTTCCCCCCCCCTCGCGTCGCCGTACCATCAGCATGCCGATGGCCAGATGATTGGCCGCGGCGTACGGGTGGACAAGAATCCAAAGTGAGGCAGTCACCACTCGCGCCACCGTCTGTGTCTTCCATCATTTCCTCATGAGTGTTGCAGTTGCAGTTACAGGGTTCGCTGGTGGGAGATATACAACACACTGAAACAACTGTATGCGGGTTATATGAAAGACGTTGAAAGCACTATAGCCTTGCGTAACGCAACACCGAAGCAACTCACGAAGGCATACCGCAACGAGGTCCCTTCGCAGCAGACGTCCTACCCGACCCCATATCAACTTGCCACGACGCGAACTTATCCCAGTCGTTTACTCCCCGCCTTCCTGCCCCTGTGCCGGAGTGGGGAGTCTGGCTCTTTCAGAATACACACCGCGCGTCTACTGTTCCCTTCGATTCGCCCCTCAATCGGTCCTGCTCTCGTCACCCACCTTCTGGTGAGGTTACTGACCTAGCCTCTTCACGATATGATTCCCAGTTGATTCTCATCTGGCCCATCCCTTACCTCACATCACCACGCCCTATTTGTGCGATGTCAGATCTTTTCTTTGTGCCTGTGCTCACAGGTTTTGCCGTATCTTTGTCCAAACTATTCTCTCTATTATAACTTACCATATGGCCATATCTTGCCAGTGGTGTTCCATACCCCCGATACCGTTCTCTCGCTTCCTTTCTCCCTACTTCGTCCATTTTCCTTCTCTGTTCTGTTTATCTCTGGCGTGGATCGCGGGGTAATTCACACCTGCCCGTGACCATGCTCGCTATTCTCCTCTTTGATAAATGTCTTTTCCATGCATAGAGCACGACTAATTCACAGGTTCTATACCAAGGATAATACGACAGTATGTATATATGGGTGAAATCGTCATGGGGTGGATGTAAGGCCGCGATTTCTCTGTGAGGTTTATACCAACCAACTTCGAGTGGAGCTGCCAAATAAATCACACACTCTCCTCTTGCCCCGGCCGCGCGGGCCGCGCGGGCCTCTGCGGTGCAGTCCGCATGCCACCAATTTTCTGTCCCAAACTTAACTACTACAGTAGGCGTTATGCCATACGAGCGTGCTGGGGCTACGACCATCGCCTTTTCGCTTGTCAATGATCCATGTAATACTGTGGTTCCTTCCCGCCTTTAACAGCTGTCTGGTATTAGAGTGCACGTGAGTATTCCACCCACGTGCGTCTCACAGCCTCAAGGGCGGCGATACAAAAATTGACGGCTCTATCCATTTATCAAGCCCATGGGCTGATTCACACTGCCATCATGGACTTTGAAAAGTAAGCCCGATATATTCCCCGAGTGTTTTCATGACCTTTGCATTGACTAATTTCCGCATCGGCCACATGCTCGAATCACCGTAGTTGCCTATACTCACAACCAAATGGTTACTCCACTGACTATTCGCCCCTTTGCGCCTCCTTGCCAGTGATGCCGACTGTCAAGGGCTCCAATTCGGTTAGGGGGGCTGTATATCCCCGAAAAGAGTTATGGGTGGAAGACGGCAGAGGTGAGTGGTCGGCGATCGCTCACTTGCTTTATGATTGAGTTTGGGGTGTATAGACCTATTTTACCGACAGGCGACTGCCGGAAGGCTACCTGACGTTGTCCTCCTAGAAATATTCGAGATCTACATTGAAGACGAAGGATGGGCTTATGATGACTGGCACACACTGGTACACGTATGCCGGAGATGGAGAAATGTCGTATTTTCATCACCACGTCGCCTAGACTTGCAACTTCTCTGCAAACCTGGAAGATCCGTCACGGAGATGCTCAATATCTGGCCAGAATTGCCTATCTCTGTGATATACGATGATCCTCCAGTGGATACAAACAATGTCGTTGCTGCGCTGAAGCTCAAAGGGTCCGTATCTAATATTGACCTCACGGTCAATTCAGCAGTATGGGAAACATTTGCCACAGTGATGCAAGATCCCTTCCCGATGCTGGAATATTTGTCTGTTGAGTCGTATTGTGGCATGACCCCATTTATTTCCGATTCGTTCTTGGGCGGATCTGCTCCACGTCTACAAAGGATCTTGTTCCGTGACATCGTATTTCCAGCATTACCGAATCTACTTTTGTCTGCTACCGACCTTGTTGAGCTGTGGCTCTGGAATATTCCACATTCGGGGTACATTTCCCCTGAGGAGATGGTCACTTCCATCTCTTTGCTGACTCGGCTCGAGGAACTTTCCCTTCAATTTCAATCCCCTCGATCCTGCCCACACAGAGCAGGCCGGTTTCTACCTCCGTTAACACGCACGCTACTCCCTGCTCTCACCTATCTTAGCTTCAAAGGCGTAACTGAATACCTGGAGGGTCTTGTGATGACGTCCCTTTACTGGAAATGACAAACATAACGTTCTTCAATCAGCTTGTCTTTGATATTTTACAATTTCCCAACCTCGTCTGTCGCACCGAAAAGTTCACAGAAATCGACCAAGCAGATATGTTCGTGGCAGATGACTCCATCAGGATTACACTTTCCCCGAAGGGCGATACCTTTGGTCACATAGAGCTCAAATTGGAGGTCTCATGCAGAAAGTTAGATTGGCAGTTTTCAGCTCTTGCGCAGGTCTGTAACTCGTGCCTGCCTACCCTACCCAGTTTGGAACGCCTCAACATCTGCGACAATCAAAATCTACCACCACGTTGGCAAGACGACATGGAGAACACCCAGTGGCTGGAACTTTTACAACCCTTTGCCACTGTTAAGAAATTGTACCTGTCCAAGAAGGTTGCACTATGTGTTGCATCTGCCCTGCAAGAGCTCTCCGAGGAACGGGTGACAGAGCTGTTACCCGCCCTGCAAGATATTTTCATCGAAGGTCTCCAGCCCTCTGGACTTGTCCAGATTTTTTTTCATAAGTTTGTCACCGCGCGGGGGCGACCGGTTTCTGGTCTCCCTGTGGCTCTCCACTGTTGGGTGAGGGAGGAAGGGAGGTAGTAATGGAGTCGAGAAGTCAACGATTGGCTGGTGCTTTCCGCTTTTCATCCCATAATCGTCTGGTCTCTTTTTCTTTCTTTTGAATGCCATTTACGTCCGTTCCAGGGTACAGAACCCCACGTACGATTCGGGAATATACGTTTGGTCTCTTACCTACCACCAGCCATCCTCTTTGACGTTCGTTGGTCCCTGGGACACTAATACGATACTGTACTTCTGGGAGCATCACCGCAATCTACCTGATTCCTTGATATCTCTAAATTGATTTGGGTTATGTATAGGAATTGCCGTCTTTCTGATCTTACAAGATATGATATGTTTTGGTGAATGATGGTGACTATACTGGTTGAATTAGGTGTGACAAACGATCTTGGCCACTTACCAAAGTGGCTTAATGTCTACTCACACTCAGGTCCGGATAGCGTCTGTATCTTGTGATATGATGCCCGAGCAACCGAACAACCCCAGGTACGCGATGTAAATGGTGTTCAATATTAGAGGTGGGGCTCTGAGCCGCTCCTCTTGACAAATTTCGATCACCCAAATTTGTAGCATTCGTCGCATGATTTGCATTAAGGACAGGAGCAACGGGGCCGACAACCTCGCGGTTTCGTAAAAGTGCTGGGCCACCTACGCCCTCAAGCATGCATGCCGATCGACCAGTCGCTCACGTTTGTTCGTAACTGCAATAGTACCAGGAACAAATGTTTTATGGAACGCATGTTCCTATGCAGCAAAAATAACCCTATGGAGAACGTGTTCTACCCTCTAATGAACACCATGTATTCTATCCCTGCGTATATCAAGTTTGTAGGGAAAGCCTGAGGCTATGCAAGAAACGAAGGATACTGCGTATTTGGTTGACTTGTCACCCGTCACGGTGATGGCGCACGAAACCCACAGAACGGAAGCGCAGCATCAAGAATCCACATAGACACTAGCCGTCGCCAGGTGCGAGTTGTCAGGGTATCCGTATTTGGCCACGCCGTGATGGCCAGCGTTCCCCACCAGTCCCAATCGCATCTGAAAGGCAGATAGCCTCAGCATCGACAGCAATAAAGAAATCCATTGGTTTTCCTGTCACTGCTAAGGGCCGAACCTTTCCATCTCACATTCTCAGTTCTCGCCATGATGCGACATTACAAGCCAAAAGCGAAGGTGTCGCTGAGGGCAGATACCTGATACAGGCATGTTTCAATGCATTGCCAATGGGGGTGGGACTGGGCTGATGGGTTCTTATCACGCGAAATTGTGTGCCACATTAGCGTCCCCGTACTTCCGTAAGGAAGGGTATGCGGCCGTGCCAAAGCGGTTGCATGGGGTGGAGAATAGGGAGGCAAACGGCATCCTTATAGACGTTGTGAGACACGTGAAGGGGCGGGGTGATTGTGGATCATGAAGTAGATCCAGCGCCCCGCGGAAGGTAAGGAGGAGATGGGTGAAGCGGGTGTAGGTGCTGGTGAAGATGTAATGATTGTTGATTGCAGGAGCTGGGTGTGTTGATGCTGCTGGGGGCTACGTTCCCATGGCTTCGAAGGTGAAACCATAGCGAAAACCGGATGGTTGAGAGCATTGAGCGTACAAGGGCACCAGGCGGTGAAAGAATACTCTGACAAGATTCACAGAGAGCGACCTACAAGCATTTCAATGGGTCAAACAGACTGGTAGATAGACAAAAGACAGGGGGGTTGAGGGGAGAAAGGGCCTAACTCACTGGGAGTGTTTGGAAGCCCGGTTGCATGCACGTCAAAAGACTATAACCTAACCAGACCGTGACCGATCACAACCGGACTTTCGGTTGCGGTCCTTGGGGTCGCTGGACGGTCGTGGTTGCGGTTGCATCGGTTGGTGCATGAAGGGGCAGCAAGGGACCGATTGGGACTGGTTGAAACTGGTCGCCGAGCATGGCGGTTCACCGTTCACAAGCCGGTCCTCGCGGGCGCACGCGGACTTGGTTGTCGATGTGTGCTGATCGAAGTACCGGGGGGTGGGGGAACATGCCGGAGCGCTTCGCGTCGGTTCTATTGCTTGCTCATAGGCGCTTTCGCACAGAGGTACCTGGGCTGCTGCTCGCCGTGTCCGAGCCGAAAGGTGAGGGGAAAGGCAAGGGAAGGACGAAGGAGAGGGGGACGGTGCATCGGTGAGGTTGCGTCGCCACCATGGTGTCGGCGGCAGTGGACCCTGTCGCAGAGGCCGACGAGGCGTGGGCTGGGCCAGAGGCGTTGCTGTGGGGAGACCCAAGAGAGGGCATGGGGGGTGCCCCAAAGAGCACCGATCTCGGGGACAAACAGTCATTCCAGCCGCATCCCAACCCCCTCATCACCTGAAACCATCACCTTTACCATCACCCCATGCACAAAATTGTCTTGTCCTTGTCCTGGGTCTGAGGAAGAGGGCAGCGCGTTGTGAGAGAACGGTGGCGACCGTGCAGCGACTTGGCGATGGCGTCGCATGAGGTGGAGAGCGAGGACCGGCTCGTGTCAGTGCTGGTGTCGGGTGTTGAGCGGCACCACGTTCCATTCGCTGGAAGCATGTCATGGGTGGACAGACCGGTCCGGACTTTTTGGTCCCAAAAAAGTTTCAGCTCCAGCTCAAAGATTCTCCTAAACCCTCCTATCATCATTACTAATTTCCCCACCGTGCACGGTCGACTGCTTGCAAAACGTGCGTACTTCATTTTCACTTTCGTGCTGTCCCCCCCCTCTCTTTTACCTTGTCCTGATACATCTTGAATATCCCCCCGTGGCGCTGCTGGCCTGCTATTATGTTTCAAGCTGCATGAACAGCTGTCGTGTCGTCCACCGCGGCGGCGATTCGGCGACAACTGGTCATGTTCGTCGTTGACAAGGTCGTCGAAGACGGTCGCCGTCTGCTGCGAGCGAGCTAGCTCGAATCAACTACCCTTCCGGACAGAACGACCTAATCGCTCGGCCCCGCAGCGCACGACGCGTTCGCCATCTTCGAGGACCTATGCGTGCTGGGAAATGGAAAGCGTCCGCAATTCCTGCAGCTCAAAATATGTCCACAAGACGTTTGCCCCAGAACTAATTGAGAAGGTACTGACGAACTATCATAAGCTTCCGCCAGGCGTGTGTCTCCTCCCGCCTATTCCATACTAGTGGTTCTTACATCGCTGTCATGTTCGCAGCACCCGGAGCCCTTACTCTTATTAAAACACCTCTCCCCACTGCTTCTAAAGATGGTTTCCAAGCGCTCCGGTTTCCGTCTCACGCCCCACGGAACTCGCGTCGGCTTTCTCTTCTCAAACAATTCTCCGCCAAACTTGCGACAGAAGCTGAAGTCTTCCTCACACAGTTGGTCTAACTCGTCAGTGGTGAGGCGGAGGCTGGTGAGACTCGATGAGGGTTCTCGCGATAAAGATCATGCGAGGGTGTGTCTTCCTCTTCTCATCATTATCGTTGATTGTACGACGCTTATAGACACATGCCACGCGTGCAGGCTCTGCGGGGACGCCGAATATATGCATAGCATCTGGCAACGCTATGATGCTTTGGCCACCGACGGTGACTCTGGTAGTCCTTCTGGCGCGCGTGTCTTCACAGTTTTGAAAAAGTGTGAAGACATGCGCGCCAGAGGGACCTTGTTGCTACCCTCGTGCGCTTTGTCACCTCACGTCCATCATTACTCGATGTCTCTGTGCAAATGCTGGGCGGGGTGTGCCCGCGAGCGACTCGATGTGATATTCACATGGTCACAGTTTAGACAGCATCGCGGAGATGGTGGCGACGGCAGCAAGTGTGACTGTCTCGAACGTTGTCGGAATGGTCGGTACTGAGGCGGGCTTGAGCGTGCAACATGCGGCGATGGCATTGCAGTGGTGCGGCCTACTTCCCTCTCCTCATCTGAGCCCTCATCACCCATTACTTCTCACAGCATCGACTAGCTCGACAAGACAGATGCGCCGCCGATCCCCGAAGCGTACATGTACCTCCTCGGCGTCCCATGCCCGTCTCGCTCTGCTGCCAGGGTACGCAATTGCCCTCTACAACACCCTGAGCCCCCCCCCGCGCGAGATCGCCGGAGCCCGTGCACGCACCAGGCCAGCTCGGACTGTCGACGCTACCCGAATCCGGGCCCACCGGCGTGGATCTGCAGACAGTGCGCCCGGTGCTTAAGGTCGGCTGGCCCGTGCTCTTCGCCGCTCTCTCCTTCCATCTCACCACCAACCTTTTCAACCCCTATTTGGCGGTGTCCTCGGCACGCTGCAGGCGCTCGCCCGCACAGCGGGGTGCCTTGCGCTACCCGCGCCGCGTGACGCGTTCCTCACCGCGCTCCCACCACGCGTTGTCGTTGTGCTCGACGAAACGCCACAAGGGCAGCAGGTGCTGTGCTCCCCCGTCTCAGTGGAGGGGCTCACGCTCGGAATGTGGATTCCGCTCACCTTCCTCCTACTAAACAGCTCTGTGCAGGGAGTCACGAAACTGGTAGCACTGGTACTCGCACTCGGAATCAAATCGTCTTCTGCGTCCAAAGTTCCCTCTCCAACAATACCAGTAACAGTGCCGACATCGGTGCCGCACTGCATGCTGACCATCTCCAAACTCAACTTATACAAAGCGCCAACGAAACCGTGGAACGCGGAATCTTCGAGAATGACGCTCGCATCGAAAAGCCGCTGTATCGCAGCCTGAAAGCTGTCCGGGTCAAGGTCTGCCAGAGTGCCGCCTGTTGCCTCGATTGCTGTTGTTGGTGTTGCAGTTGTTGTCCCCACCACCATATAGCCTTTCAGCTGGCGCACCACCGCACTTGCTTGGCGTACCAGAAGTCACACCAGTGCTGGGACCCAAGGCCGCTGAACCAGGCGGGGCGGTACCGCGCGCTGAAAGGACATAATCCGCATTCTGGAGCGCCTCGAGCACCACGAACCAGCTGGGCCCAGCGTACCAGCTAGAAACAACGCAGCAGCGACGAGTGCCCGCAAGCACGCCAAATTCCGCAGGCTCAGTCCAGCGCCACTTCCGCTCCCGCTACCTCCACCGCTGCCAGCGATAGACGACCAATGTCCTCTTCATTTACATCCTCGTCCGCTTCCTCGTCTTCCTTCGCCACGTCAAGGCAGAGGGTGCTCTTTGGCGCGTACAATTTGTACCTGTCATCGCTAAACATTTTCCCTCGATAACGAACGAATGATCAGCGGTCTGGCGACTTCGGTATTGCGCGCCTGGGCGGCGTCACCGCACTCAACATTCAGCGACTTGTCCATCGGTCCCCGGATGTCGCGTGGGATACCATCACCTCACATCCCATCTTTGTTCTCCGTCATCCCGCCGTGCCGCGGCCCATCCGTCTGCAGGCTACGCGCACCTTACTGCTGCACCCAGCGATCTCCAAGCGGCGGTACAGCGGCGCGTTCTCAACGTCCTCGCGCAGCATATTATGCTCAGTGGCACCGCCTCGAGCTCTTACATGGACTTACGTCGCTTGTGTCTCGAGACTCTTCACCAGATCCTACAGGCGTTGGGTCGCACCCTACTCGTCGGGTGGGAAACTATATCTGAAGTGCTTGGCAGCGTTTGCAAGCCCACGCCTTCTGACCCCGCTTCGTACCTCTTTCCGCCCGAGTCCAATACGTCTCGCGGAGTTGCGGACGTCTGCCGCCACTCGGGTACCTACAGGAGAAGGGCAATTCTGCGTTGATCAAGATCGTGTTCCAATGTATGGCGCTCATGTGCGATGGCCTCGCCGCGCTCTCTCCCGAGCACCTGAAGCTCTGCATCAGCACGCTTGGGCAGTTCGGCCGGCAAGCGGACACGGATATTGCGCTGACGGCGACTGAATGCCTCGTCTGGGGGATCTCTGATGCGATACAGGTGACGCAGCCGGAGGCGGACCACAAGCCGGCGCATTGCGCACTCTGGACGCACCCCTTTCTGGAGACTCTGCACCCGTGAGCGGACGCCCGGCCAGAGGTGTGGATGGGTGTGATACAAACATCATTTAGGACGCTACAACTGTACGGAGCTACGCTTAGCCCCGATACGTGGGTCGAATGCGTGTGGAAGGTCACCTTCCCGCTACTCGACAAGCTCTCGCCGCATGTGCACATGAAACCCACTAACACCCCCGGGGGTGTCATCGCCTGATGCCGCCGCCTCAGCCGCTGATGCAGACAGGACGGTGCTAGATCCACCCCCGTGGGACGAGTCAAAGGTAGTCGCGCTGCAATCCATTGGTGTAATCCTGAACGACTTTCTCGTGCCGAAGATTGTGCACTTGCCCTCATTCGCCGTGGCATGGGAGACTTTTGTCACTCAATCCGATGCGCATTTCTACTTGATGGGCATGCCGTTGACTGGCGCCGCAAAAGGCCTCAGACCGTCTCTGGTGGAGACTTGGGAAAAGCCATGGACCAAGTGCGAGGAGATGGGTGCTGTGGTAGTTCGACGGGCGAGTGCGAGCGCGCAGCACGTGGATTCGCCTGCACCTTTCACGCAGGAGAGTCTGGTCGTGTTTGTGGGTGTTAACAAGTGCGTGAGGTGTATCAGGGTCGGGCGTTGAACGGCTCCGAGTGGCCGTTGGATCGCATGTCCACTCTTATGACGATTCTGGAAGGTGTGTTCATTTATTAACATCGTCCATAGCCGTGTCAGTGACGGTGTCGGATTTCATCTAGGTGTATTGACCTATCCAAACCCACCGGATTACCGACCTGACATCGATAATCTGTCACCCATCCAGGTAGGATCAAACTCCGACTCGTTTCCTTGTCACGAATGCCCGCTGAGCGCGCTGCTTTCAGGCCAATGTCATGGATACCGTCAACGGAATTAAACTGGCGGAAGCAGGCGCCCCGTCCCTTATCCTCAGAGACCTGTCTGAATGTGCCACCCTTGCATATATCGCATCCTTCGACGCAAAGCTGTGCGTGCCCAAGCTAACTGAGTTGTTCTTGGGATTCAAGGACAGGGACAAGATTTTCGTTGATGGGACCCTCGAGGCAGTGCTTTCTGCGTACGCTGTCCCTATCAAGCTCAAGTATGAATGTCCGCCACCATCAAAGTTTGGGAAGTGCAGAGCAATATATCCTGATGATCTGGGTTCAGGTCAACGGGCCATTACAGGACCCGCCGCTGTGGAAGACTGCGACAACGTGCTTCTTGTCATCAGGGAGATTGGTCGCAGATTAGTACCCTTGGTTCTAGTATGGTTTTTCATAGCTGGAGTCCACCTACCCGTGTGCTGACACGCTCACAACGATTGCACAGGATCATCGCCAGTGAGGGTGGAGAGCATTTGGAAGCAGGTGGTCGTAGTTTACCATGGTGGCATTCTTGCAGACTAATGCATCCTGCTGCAAGCTGCGTTCCCATATCTTTGCTCAAGCGCCATGTGTGAATAAGTTCCGCCACAGATAGCCTCTCCTTCACCGAGAAAGGGGACGAAGAGAACTTTGATCTGTCGTTGATCAGGTCTCTTGAAACCGATGTCATTCCCCGTATCGGTGATGACCGGGTTCCCGACTATCTCATCACCCAGCTAGCCAAGGTCTTGCAACAAGACTCGCTGCTCTTGCAGAACGAACAGGACGATGGTCACCCGCCGGCGCCAATTATTCCACCATTCGAACACCAAGTCTGCTACACGGAGTAGCAAGGCCGACAGCGAAACGGTCGTGAGTAGCACGGTACCGATCGGGGAGGTCTCAAGGAAACGGGTTTCATATTGGCATCTCGATCTACTCTTTTTCATTTGCTCAGACACGTCGAAAGGTAAGGGCCATGACCTCTGAGTGATGCTAGGCGATTTACAGTATATCCCCCTTCGTAGATCGTGAATCGTCGCGGAGGAGGATGGCCGCGCTGTGCCTGCCCGCACTGATTGGCTGATGTTGCACCACACTCGCAGGTTACGTCGCGGATGAGAAGATTCACAGCAATCTGCTATTTCCGAGGTATGCTACCTGATTTATGGAAGTATTTTTTGTCATTGTGACGTTATCTGCCATGCAGAGTTCGAGAAGATGAGCTGATATATGTGCTGCACTAGCTGCGAGAGCTCCGACTATGGCGGGGGAAGCTCTGGGCGGCTCTCTCGGAATCGCCATCTAAATATGCAACGAAGCAGCCCGGTATGTAGTACATTCTCTTCCGCCGTCGTTTGCTGAGATGCAGAAATGCCTAATCCGCTCCCTAAGCTATCGACAGATCTCTGCTGCCCCCCGAGCCCATCGCGGACGCAGTAAAGCGGTCGTCGCACGCACACGTGTTCCACTTTTACACATTGCTCTGCAAGATCGCATCTGTACCACGAAAATCTCCAAATGCGTGGATCATGGCGGATCGCCTGGCCAGATCTGGTAGGCCTGCCCATGGCAAGGAGAAGGAACGAACTGCAGGGGCTCAGATCAGCCACGGTGGCAGACCCACCCAGGCTTCTACAACCGCTAGTACTATTACTACTTGTAGCGGGGCAGGCTCAAACATAGGCCATGTGGTGTCGTTCGACACTCGAGTGTTGGCGAGGGAATGCTTGAAGGATGGGCGTGAGCTAGGCGTGCCGCAATGATCTATCACTAGTGAAACTTTACACTGTCTCTCGGGTTTTCTTTTTTTTTTTTTTTTGGCAAACGCTGACTGACTGCAGCGCTATTTGAGAACCGGACAATAGGGTCTTTCAAAGTTGCCCTTATTCACGCCATTAGTTGTGTCATTATTTATTTCATTATTCAAAATAGTGTTGTTCAGGAGATCAACCCCAGTGGGAAATGCGTATCACGAGGTCAAATGTTATCGAATGGGATTAAATAATATCAAATGTTTTCCCAATGAATTGATATGATTCCAACCATTTCCGAACGAAATTGAAGCGCATCACAGCAGATCAAATCCCGGCGTTATTGATGAAGTCCGACCCCCTTTCTGGTGCATATGTCCACGCATTGGGTCTCTGTGGCATGATGCAATCTGGTTTGGCCAGATGCACAGCTTGTAGTAGACGCGATTTTTGTAAGTCCACTTTTTGTCATCACTTGCCTTTTGTTTTAACGATCTTTCCACTTCTCCCAGGTATTCCGTAGTATAAAACCGTGCAAATATATGCAATAATGTCAACAGCAAAGAAGGTGCTCTGTGATTGCTTATCAAAGTGCAAGGGCGGT
>Ga0307510_10000981_pt1 | contig 30250 bp, 25 predicted proteins | sample 12_EM_MG_FD_207224 | JGI IMG/M metagenome (GOLD analysis project Ga0307510, IMG submission 207224) | Populus trichocarpa ectomycorrhiza microbial communities from riparian zone in the Pacific Northwest, United States - 12_EM | ecosystem: Host-associated > Plants > Roots > Unclassified | place... | reverse complement strand
AATTTTATCATCAGCCCTAAATTTTATGTACTCGGATACCAGGGTTAGTCCGCGAACACCAGGATTTATTCTGAGCATGAGTTAAAGTGGCAAATATCCAATAGAAACCGTGAATAGATAGTTCAACCAATAGTAAAGCAGAAAGCGTTCGAGGAATTCTTCTGGTTTTCAACACACACCCCTTAGTGCGTGCGCTATTCCCAATATCGTCGTTAGCTTTGTCAGCCCTGTGTTCGCGGACTAGCCCTGGTACCCGAGTAAGGGTCAGGTAAGAAGTGATTGAACAGTTATTTAAGGTTAACTAGTCAAATATATCCCTGTCCGTTCAAATCAACTGTTCCCTACCCTAGTAATTCACTCGCCGATTCAGAATATATCCAGGCCAACTGTGCCAAGATATCTATTACCCAGTCCCAAGGTGTTCGGACATTTTATGAATTGGCAGGTGCAGCAAACCAATCATATTGTCTGTTAAGGAACTAGCATAATTAAGAGAATTTCCCACAACAACTCGAGCTCTTAGTAATGTCATGGCGCCTCACTGGTGATTAATGGTGCTGGTAGAAGCCTCTTTTGCCAAGCTCCCCCAAAATTCCCAGCCACGACCTCTAGGCAAGCTACCCCAACGGGCACTTGTACTCGTTCCTAATAGAGTATAATACCTGAAAATGAGACAAGATTTTTCGCTGGTTGGGTGGTTATGTAATAATAAGAGTTATCTTGGGATGCCTGGTGCTAGATATTGTAGTGGGCACTTCAACTTGGAACTAACGCAAGGATGATTTTCGGCGATTTATTACCACAACCACATCTTTGGGAAGATATAGCCCCATAGGAGAGCCCAGAGGATATACCCTTGCTCTGCGCTTCCCGATCGCTGTGGGAGTAATCTTTGTGAAGATCGCAAAATCTCCAGTGTCTAGCACTATACAAATTCTAGTACACTTCCGTTCACGAACTCCGTGGGGAAGAAGAGGTATGGTACCGGCGCCTTAGAACCAGCCCCGAGCCTCGCGCCAAACCGAGAACGCTAGTCCTAATACGGTAGTATACCACACCTAATTAGGAATTTACTTGGCTAATTCTTCAGCAAAACACCCTTTCCTCACATAAGTCTCATTGTCTTCGTTCCCATATAAACTTTGAAGGCCTCTGCAGCCCCAACCAGAAGGCTAAAAAAAAAGAAAATCCCTCTGTAAATATATTCCAATAACTAATTGGGAAAGCTTTACTTACAGAAGTAATTTTAAAAATTCCATCTGTAGGTGCTGTTGTTGTAGGTTGAAATATTGGTCGATGTTGGTTGTTATGAGGGTAGGTTCTAAGGTGCCGGCACCATACTTATCCTGTAGCAATGTCTTGGCGGCCACGAAGGTACTAGGACAAGCTACTGCCAAAAATGGCAGTTCAAATCAGGAGCAAAATTTTATACTACCGTATTATCTTGAATAAAAGAGAATCGCGCTAAGATGTCATATTAAAGCTAAGACATCTCTTTGCGTGATTTGATCCTATTTCTTCTCTCCAGCCATCTCACTTTACAGAGAGGAGGACCGTGAAGTCCAAATTTTCTCCCTATTTTCTGTCTTAGAAAATCATCGGCAACATAACATACCCAATACTGATGTGAGGCGGTGTCTAAACCTTAACATAACCTCTTAGCGCGATTCTCTTTTATTCAAGATAATACGGTAGTACCTTCGTGGCCGCCAAGACATTACAACACCTACCTTTCAGCGAAGAACTTGGTAATAGAAGTACGCCATAGTTGCCCCTTCCAAAAGGATCGGGTAATGCCAGCTTTTCCTAGGCCCAGGCCATACCAGGATTACCAGATACTTTTGAAATAATGGGCAAAGGCTCGCTAGTTCATAGATTATCTAGAAATGTGGACCGTATATTCTCATGAAAGTCGGAATAGCACTAGAGTGAGCTAAGGTGAAACTGGGGCAGCCGAACCAACAGGAAGCCACGAAGAACGCTAGGTCGCCAGAGTTTAAACGCGTAGAGAGTAGCGATCGGACGGGACTTTCATGAGGTTCTCCGGGTAGGAGGGCTAAGCTCCCGAACTTTGTGGTTCTTGGCATTTTATCTCCTCATATAATATGATACTTCTACGAATTGAGGAGTAGATTACGGTATGCCCCACACATCTCCGAAGCCCTAGTGTATCATACATGTTCTCAAGATATCTCATAAATACCTTATAACCGAGTTGTGTCTACTCAGAGTCTCGCCCCCTCAAGGTGACCATCGGGTTGGGGGCAACACCATAGACTTCAGAGGCAACTTTGAAGAGCGAAAGGCCTCTAAAATTTCCCCTGCTTGCAAAGCGGGTAGGCTAACGTGGCATATGAACCTGTCATACTCTGGGAGATCCTCTGGGCGGTGTTACCGTTGACGCTTTTCTACTGAGACTCTGGTAGGCAGAGAGACTTCGCTATTAGTGGCGGGTGGTGTGGTACTTACTGCTGTTGTGTTGAGCTTGGTAGTTCGCGACAATCTGCGGACATTGCCGAAGGGGACTGCAACCATACAGTCCCAAATATCTACGTTTCCGGTAATACAATAGATTTTGAACCACGCGGCCACTTGCGGGGTGATCCGCTATCAGTAACTAACAGTGTCGGTCATGTTGGGGACCGGAGTTTGTCATTCATACCTTTTGTTTCCACATTCTAGCACGGCATCGTATCCCGGATTACTGGTCTGACTGAACCGACTGCTTGAAAATGTGTTTCCCCGCATTGTATAAGCGGGTGAGAGCTTGAGGTGGGATGAAGCTTTAGAGTTCCGCGGGCCGATCCGACCAGGGAGATAATTAGGAGCGAGGGAGGCTGGGGTAAATCTTGCTATGATAAATATCCCCCGTATCGTCCCTCTGATATCATGCTATTCGCTCAATATCATGTCCTTCCAATAATACCCCCGACGGAGGATGCTAAACTAAAAGAAGAGCTATTCCACAAACCAAGTGAAGCAGGACGTTAGGAACGAAACAACGAAACAAATATTGCCATAAAATCAATCATAAATCGTTATCATAATGAACTCCGAACACCCTACCGCCATAATGTCGCACACCGGCCGGAAAACCGTATCGTAAAAGTACATGCTAAAAAATGAGTCTCCGCCTTTTACAAAAGTTCAAAGGTCGCTGGTGCTAATACATACCTTATGAATCACATCCGCTCATTACCCCACCTCATGCACCCTTTCATCATATAAACAGAAAAAAGTGGGAAAAACTACCCTTTCAACAACCGCTCTTTTACAATCTCTTTCTCTTCTGCAAGGTGCCGTTCCGCCCATGTCTGTGATTGGATTAGTAAGCTGCTCTGGGGGAAGTAGTATCTCGATCTAAACGCACAAGTATCTCAGCAGCTGCGCGCATTTCATGCATCGCTCTATCATAAACTCCCATTACCTCGCTAACCCCGCCACCCCCAGTTTCACCGTTCGGCTCATCCATCGATGAGGGGGACTTTTCAACGAGGTATTTTATCTGCGAGAGAGCGTGAAGGGCAGACAACGATTGGCGTAAAGACTCTTTGAGTAGTTCTTCGGAAGAGGGCCAATGCACTGGCGCGTCAAAATTAGAAGGTGTTGTAGGAGTTGCTGTTACAGTGGGTTGGAGTGAGAGGAGGTTCTGTTGTGAAGCTCGTTCGTCATCGTCAGTTTACCGGCCAACCAACAAATAAACAGACCAGCTCAGCTCATCAACCACAAATCTCCCCCTTCAGCTACTACCTCTTCTCCCTGAGCTCATAGCCCCCGGTAGAGAAGGAAGAAACGAACCATAGCTTGAGAAATCCTCGAGAATCCCTCCTCAACTCCGTCCCTCGCCATATCCGCGTCCCCTACACCCCCCCTATTCTCGCGATCCCCCGCCTCCATCCATCCATTCCCGCCACTTTCCCCTGGTGACATACTCGCCCTGGACATAATCGAGCTTCTTCGTTTACGTGCCAAGGAAGATGTGGGCTTACACGGGGGCTCGGAGGTACGGGGGGACGTCGGGTACGGCGAAACGTGCACGTTGTTAGCCGCAGTATTAGTTGTGGAACGACGCTTGAGGCGGGGAGTTGTGGGCGTTGCGGGGGCTGCGAATAGCGGTGCTGTGGTCGTTGTGGTCGCTATTGCTATTCTAGCTGTGTCCATTTTTTTCTTGAGTTTATTATTATTATTCTTTTTTTTTCGGAAGCTGGTGTGGGGAGGGGGGTTGTTTTGGGCCGGGCGAAGCGAAGCGAGGGGGCGAGCGGGAAAAAAACAAGAGCAAGCGGGCTCCGGCTGGTGTGGCGGTGCATACTCTATTTTACCGTGAGCATGAATGCGCACTCGGGGGTTGTGTGGCCATACGGGTCGTTTAGTAACCATGCCAAGGCCAAAACACACCAAAGTTGCAGGTTTTCGAGCTATTATATTATATATCCACACATGTTTCAACCGAAGCTTTGGAAAAGATTTGAAAAAACATAGCATGTCTGAAGTATAATATATATTTATTTCAGTTTTTTATCTCAAGTTTGTAGAGAGCTGTGGGCGTATGAACTGGGTAAGGTGTGTTGCAATGTAGTTCTCTCATACAAAAACCATAGTCTTGGCAGGTACCTTGAAGAAAGGGACACTCCACTCACTGCTCTAGGAGAATTGAAAGAAAATTTTCCACATCCCCCCTGTGAGTGCCGTTATGGCAAATTGCTCTTTGAATTCCTTTCTATGCTGTTTCCGCATATGGTGGTTGGGTTATGGTAGCTCGAAAACCGTCGATTCTGGTTTGTTTTGGCCTCTGTATGGTTACTAAACGACCCCAATTGGCGGCTCGTGGCTGGATGGGAGATCCGGTCCTCGGATTGGTAGAATTAATTTTCTCCTTAGAACACATCATTCGCTGGCAAAGCGTCCGGTGCCGCTCCGCCCAAGTGCAGCCAAATGTCATATCTCACCTCCACGTATACAAATTAGAGACACACAATCCAACTTCTAAATTATTCGTTCGTTTGACAAAGCTAGCGCATCGACTCATTTGTCCATCTCATAGTTTCATGCGAGTGCAGAAAATTTGAACAAGGCTGAAACGTCACACCTCATCTTCATCGCGTTATCACACAGCTCAACGGTGCGCACGGCAGCACACTGTACCTGCATATTTCGAAATGGCCGCGACCTTGTGGTTTGACATCATGAGGCTGTGCTAAATTTATCGTGCCCGGGGTGGTTTCGCATAAACTACGGTAGGCGGGGATGGGGTGGTGGAAGAGGAGGATAAGGGGTACTGTAACGTGGGATAGTTTTCTAGAAGGTGTCAGATCTGTTATACACGTCATGACCAGGCGGGAAGAACGTTAGGGTACCGATCGCACGGCCAATGTTCATAAAATTTAAGGCTGAAACGGCCGTTTCCTCGACCTTGGCTGCCTGGTTGGTGGTGGCCCTACGCATGTGTGTTCGCTGGTGCAGATGCAGCGCTCTCGGGGACATCGCATTGATATGGGGGCCAACGGGAACAGGGATAGTGGCGGGACAGCCTGCGCAGTACAGCAGTAGATACTGTAGGCATACTGTAAGGTTCCGTGTGAATGAGATGAAGAGGCAGAAAAAAACGTCATTTCGAGGTCAATCTGGCGCTTGGTTACAAGAGGATAGCGTGAGAGGAGGTCGCGTGTTGGGCTCAATTTCCCTTCATGATTGAATACTCAGAGGGAGAGCTATGCAAGGGGGCGATGTAGAATGAGAGGGCGGCAGCTGCATGAGTACCTTAGATTTTGGATCTCGGAGGCCCCTTTGAAACTGTATATTCCAGATGCCCGGGGTGCAGGCCAAACTATATCACCTGCTCCGATCTGCGCCCCGCATCCTAACCAAGTCAACAAATGGATAGGCCCAATCTGAAACCACTAAAAACTTCATTCTGATAGGAATTCATCCTGAAATAGACTAAGAGGTGAATCTGGGATCCGGATCTCTCTAGCTCTTTCCGTCAGTGACCTTCTTGGATCTAACCTTAAATTTCCAGGCACGCGGTGGCTAATATTGGTCAGGAACCAAAGAGTTCTATTTTCTAGATCCCCCAGTGGTATTTTGAGAGCTCCGTGCAACAATAGCAATCGACAAGGGGGTGAAGTAGGGAATTAGATGGAATTGCTACCAATCCCGTTGTTTGCCCGTCTGGCGTCGTTCCAAGTGTGTGGGTAGATCGTACATAATAAAGCACCAGCCCATAGCGCCACAAAACCTAGAGGACTGAGACCATACCAAAATAAACCCTGGAAAAATTATAACTCATATTTCTCTTTCTCTCTCTCGATAGAATGAGTGACTTCAGCAATGATAATAGCTGTATGATCGACACGAACCACCGATACTTGCAGTTGCAATTTCATATTCTTAAAAGGTATCACCTCCTAGGGAGTCCCAAGTGCGGAATTGACTGCCACCCTCCCCCCTCCCCTCGAGGCTCCTGCGCAAGCATCTTCCCCCTATTTTCAGACATGGGAATCCTAGGGTATCTGGTCTGCTTCCGCCACATCTTGGTGTGCAGTTCCTTTGCAAACTTCTTCACCCCTTCGATGTTTTGATCGATAGCTTACCTCTTGCTAGATATAAAGGTACTCATTCGTTCGTCCATGAGTTTCTCAGCTTTGTGCATTCTCTAGCTGCCCACCAATGCCTACTGCTACCAATTTGGTTGGAGGGCTGGTAGAAGTAAACGGAATAAGGCTTTTTTGCGTCCTCGTGTTTTATTATCAGAAGGGGGCAGAGGGCCGGTGTTGGACTAACCTTCGGGGTTAAGGAATATTGGAACTCTGGGGCTGTTTCAATGGAATAGACCGTGGGCGGGGGTGAAGGGATGGGGGGAAGAAGGTTGGTTTCATTTGTGCAATTATAATTGGTTACGGTGGATCTGTGTGGAGTGATTTGGGCTTGTGAATGGAGTGAGTGGGTGAAAGAGCGTCCGCTATAAAATTTATTAAACATTTAATGCATTGCAAAAAATATATTGTACAATATACAATACGGACGGGATTTATATTAGTTGTTTCCCTGTTTTAAAATATTAGTAAGGAAACAGAAAAACAAAAAAAGCCAAGTTTCGCTGTATTTGTAGCGTCCAAAACCAAGGCCATATCTACCTCACGATACCTAGATACGCCTAGGTTGGGCATAACACCTCAAAGCCGCCGAGGAATCAGACGGTCTAACAGGGTATGTATCGCTCAATCTCCTGATATATGCTTGAGTAGAGGGATGCCCAAGCAGATCGCCGAAATCCCACATACCAGGTTCTGGGAACCAATCACTAGCCAAGCGGACATCAGCTCTCACAGAGCTCATCCCATTAACCAGACACCTAAATTTAATCATCGCAAAATCCTTCCCTGGCTTGCGAGATAGAAAAATAAATCCCGTTTTGGAAGTTCATGCCACCGTTCTCACGTTTCCTAAATCGCCTTGACAAGTGTTCCCAAGGCCTATATGACAGCCAAAATCTCACTATTCGTGGGGTTCTAGGATTCCGGGAGCCATGATAGCCAAGATCTCGAAGTCTGGGAACAATTATTTTTCGTAACATCAGGTTCTTAGCACATCATGGGCTGTCACTCACATTATCCCTTCTCTAACTCCATACTCTTTAATGGGTATAATCCTCACCTTTCGCTAAGACGAGTGGCATTCCTGAACTCTACAGGGATGACCCCCACTATCCCGCCACTCTGGGCCAACCCTCGCCCATTGTGGGTATGGGGTGTGGTAGGTCTTTGTGTTAACAAATGATTTAGGTTTACCGGTGGCAGTTTTCTTGGGGCCCAAAGGTGAAGGTTCTGAAGGTTATCTACGTTCAGTCAATTGTAATCAAGATAGAGCTAAATAATTCACCATCCTCACTTGCTGTCTTTGTATTGACCCTCAATGCATTACAGGATACTCTTATTCCAAGTTACATTCTGGGATGTTGGGTCCAGTACTTTTCTCCCCCGAGAGGCGGCAAGTTGGGGTAGGACTAATGCCAAATTAAACTCAAAATTTGACTTTGTCTCAAAACCACAGGTTGTTTGGGGTTTCCAGGATACTGGCAAGTGCCGTCTATTTCCTGGGACTGACAAGTGTGTTCTGGTCCATATGGTCATATAGGAAAGCTGCATGTTTTAAGTACGATGTATGTTCATTCGATCTACACTAATACTATAGCCGGGTGCAGGTTCTACACAGAAATACTATCTTTATTCGCAGCTCAGAATTTATTCTCATCCCGGAATCATATCTTCGGGCTAGATATTAGCAAGAGCGCTGCTAGGTCTCTTGTACAGCGCCAGCTAATTTATGCTGTATATTTTTACCCCCCAGTGACCATGCTGTCACTCTAGAGGAGGTTGGTTAGTGTAGATGAAGATGAGACTAGTCGTTAGGGTAGATTATACTAGGATATGTCGTGGAAAAGCATTACTCCTTATTTTCCTTTCCCTCTTCAATTAGGTGCACTAATGAACTATACGGTGTGGTGGGGTGTACGCTAATGTTTGGGATGCCAGGGAGATTTCTACTGTATCTAGCACTATAGAGGTTCCAACCTAGTTAAATAAAATTTGAAAATAGAAATACAATAATATTGTGGCTATTGCATCGCTGCCTTTAATCTTAGGTGAAAATCAAGGGGAATAGGATAAGTATTTATTCCTGTAGCGGTATGATGTGAAAGTACCTAGCTGGTGGAGTGGTTAACATGTCAAGAAACAATTAACCTCTTGTGCGATTAGCAGGTGTCCAGGAATTCCATTCCTCTAAAAATGAGTTATCATACTATCGAATGATCCGTTACGTAGGGTAGGAGATTTAAGGAATCCTGCCCTACAGGAGCTGGGAGACTGAAGACCTTGGTCCTCTCCAATGGGGCTCTAGCGCGAATTAGATCTGCTATCATATCATACGAGGTGGTAGAATCCGACTCTAGGGCTCACTCCTAAAGATGAGGTTGGCGGTCGGCGGGGTATGATAGTAGAACACAAACAAAACAATTTCTTTTCTTTTCTTTTTAGGAAAAGTTGCTTTCCTTCCTTTGATTTTGGGAGAAAGAGCAGCCTTTGACCAATCTATCTGGTGGCCCCTCTGCGCACCGGGGAACACCCGACTGCGAAATTGTTGGCCTCATGTTCCTCAGCTCAAACACCGGTTTTTATATATCAGTCTTCCGGATAGATCCTGAACTGCATCCTTCGCACCTCGCCAATGATTCCATGGGGGGAATGGTAGAAAAAGTTGATAACAAGGACAGGCCTTGCTACCCTGAGGAGTACGGTCGTGAGACGGTAGTGTCCTGACCGGGCGGGAATTGGTTTCACCATAGTAACTATCTCGCACACCAGTACACAAGTGATTACCTCTTGCTTGATTGATACCCTGTGGCTGCTGCGCCCCTCTTGCTGTAATAGTTGCTGTAATAGTTTCGATCGGGGTTTTTTTTCCGGCTCTCGTATTCATTAGAATTAATTATCTGGGGAATGCTGTACTGTACACTGAGGTTGCGGTACTGGCTTGCCATCCGAGTGCCTATTTACTACCGGGAGCGCAATATATGGTATAAAGGAAAAAAAAAGGGGGGGAAGGGTGGGGAGGTATGGACAAAAAAGTATACAGTAGGATCCCGTCCTAGATAAGAATAGAGCTAAATCATCCCCCCACCCCCCCTCCATGATCCCCCGGAAATTCAAGGTGCCTCGAAATTCCTCTCCGGTTATGGGAGCCCGACTTACGACGCTGAGCAGCAGCCGGCGCCACGGCGCCGACTGGTATTTTCTTATAGAGCTCTGCAGGGATAGTATGTTCCACATCCATAATCCGGGTAGACATCGTCTGCTTGTGTGCGATGTGAGGTTTGTTTGCCTCCGCCCCGCTTAGGGGAGCACAATTTTTGACTCCGCGAACCGCATCGGACCCAACAGCTGGAGGGTAGGGCCCAGCAGCCACCTTCATCGGAGAAGTTCCCCTTTTCTTCATGCTCCATCAATTCTCAAGCTCCTTGCCATTCTCTTTCAGGAAATGGTCCATCGACGCCTGACCTCGCAGGACATTATCGAGGAAGCACTGCGCGTTCTCTGTGTAATAATTGCTCTTATATAGTTCTCTTGGGAGTCAAACTGCTCCTTGGTGTCCTAGGCTGGCCCCACCGATATACGGCAGATGTTTTGCGCATGAGTGGTTTCTGGGCTCACGTACTTGTCGTAACAGAATGACATGACCTTGATGTTCACTTTGTCCATGCTCATGCTTCTGAAGGTGATTTTGGGGTAGGCGGGGATCTGGTACTCTTGCGAGTCCGTGGGGGAGGGGACCTTTACTATGATTTTGCGGGCGATGTGGTGGCCTCCGGCGGGGTATGCCCACTCGGGAAGTGGGTGTTTTTTTCGGCGGTGACCCAGCCTAGGTTGAGAGAGCGAATTGGGAGGAGGAGGGAGTAGACGAATGGAAACATTGATGTCAACTGCGGGGGTGAGGGGGTTTGGATGATGTGTTCCAGCCCGTGATGCGCAAGTGGGTATGAACGGGATATATAGCTAGTGACCGGTTTCGGGGGGTGTGGCTCTGCAGACGCGTTTAGTTCGGGTATCCGGTGGAAGGAAGCACAAAAAATAGTTTCGCTTCGTGTTATGGGATATATGGGTTCAGTGAGTACTTCTGGATAAACATGGTGGATACCCCCGAGAAATAACTACCCTGGGGGATAAGATGATCTGATATATGCTAGTGGAGTAAGCTGCGACTATAAAATTCAGTGCCTCGGCACTACCTCGGAATGGGCCTCCCGGTAAAATTCGAGGTCGTGCAGCACAGGTCGCAAGGGCTGGGGAGGCTGTCACTGGTTAGGAAGTGGTCAAAAATGCAAGGCAAGTTACTTCTCGCTCTGTTGAGTGGCTCTCGTGGTATGATAGTATCTTGAAGGTTCTTGAGACCTGAAAGACTCGGTATAATACCACAAAGGCAGGGCTAACCCTAAGCGGTGGTTCTCGGCGGTGTATCCTCATCTGTCACGGCGTGGGTCAGTGACCAGGAACATATCTAGGTAACAGACGAAGTCTTTAGTCTTTTTATAGATTTGTGCCATGAGCAGGGAGACATGATGATTCAGTTCGGTATTAGAGCCTGGCTTTGATGCAATATATTCAGGGACTGTTGTAAGGATCGCCTGACCGGGAAACTCAATATAAGGTTATCGCCTGGAGGGCACTAGGGGTCACCACGGGTGGGCTGGCCCATCTAGGGTAGTTCGTGGATAAGCGATGTAATTTGATAGGCTAGGACACTACCGTATATATGAGTTGGGAATTATCATTGACAGAAACTCATTTAGGAGCCCATTGCCTATTGGTGGCTTCCTGAGCGCTGGCACTTTATCTCAGCATCCCAGATATTCACTCACTTTTGTAAAAACTAGTCATAGAAGTCTCACTGGAGGCACCGAAATTGAGTTTCTCTTTTTTTCTTCCTCCTTTCCCCCTAACTTTCCAATCTCCCGGGGCTAATACGTGTAAGGGTAGATTGGAAAGAGTTATTGTGCGAGGCCTGATTTTGTTTGGCCTTGGTGTTGGAGCCTTGGGGATTCTGGAAATTTCCTTGGGCCTGAAAAGAAAAAGTATAACGTAGCGGAGGGAAAAGAAGGAAATGGATACTCCCCATGTATTATTTGGTGGAATAGTGTGATGCGTGGTGAATTGAGACTGGCAGCGGAGATGTTAGGGAAGCCGGCGGTATGTAAAACACTTGACCTGGGCATTTAGTGACAGCGTAAGAGGATGACTGCGGTTGCGCTCAAGGGAATATCCTCAATTCCTCTGGCGGCTAGGGGGTGGCATCCCCGCCGCTATCCACTAACTTAGGCACTGGTAGTTCTGAATGGCTCTCAATTCCGGCTAGCCCAATGGAGGGAAGTATCGGGGTTCCGATTAACTTTGGCCTCGTCCACTGGGCATTGGGTTTGCTAGCTGGAAGTGAAATGACCGACTGACCGCCCTTATTTCTCATCGCTTCATATATGCCTCCCGGTGTTTGAGTGCGGTGGAACGTGTATAAGGGGTGTAAATGTCTGGGGTTTGAGTTTTCCGGGTGTTTTTAGACTACCGGTATGATACCGTACTGTAGATTAAGATTGCAGATCCCGCCCTGGTTTAGGATTCGCTAGTTTTGTGTGGGGGTGTGATCGGCAGGGTTGGCACGGTAGGAAAGCGACTTTTATGATAAATGAATTAGTCTGGCATGCTGAGGGGTTAGGCCTTGGGCTCGAAGATTCATTACTAACTATACCATCCCCCCCCCCCCCCTTTTTTTTTAAAAAAAACAGCAATAACAGCGACCTCCGAACTATTATTTTAACCTCCATCTCTCCAAAAGACCTCATGGTCTGCGATTAGTTTCTTCGATTAAACCAAATAACAAACACTTGACACGGGCAGCTGCCGGTTGGTTGATTTTTTGTGGGGGGATCACCCGAGGACCTCCGCAGTTGTAACATTTATCAAATCTACTACAGGAAGCGTTTCTATTCAATTTTGGTCCCCGGGAGGGGGGGGCGTCGGGTGGGGTGTGGTTTCTTCTGATCGCTGGTAGCATTCCGTGCGGTAATTTCATAAAGCCGAACCTCGCACAAACAGTTCAGCTCAATCGCTGCCTAAAGTAACATGTTATAGGGCACGCCCATAACTTACGGGTGTATTACTGCCTATTTCCTTGACAGTTCTCTTGACCGAGATAATGGGTCTCTGTCTTGATTTGTAGCCATACCCCTCTTGTGCTATGTCGTGGCAAGCATTGAGAGGGAACGTTCCCTAAACACCTTACCCGAGTAATCTGCCACACGGTGCTTTCTGTACAAGAACTTCGCCCAGAAATACAGTGGTTAGAAAAGATCCAAAACCTCCCCTAGCCATACTCTACCGGATCAACCCACCTCCGACCTGCCTTCTCTCTTTGCTTCTTCCTTCCAGATCATCACCATAACCAGACCCACTCGGCTGTACTCGTTACAGGCAAGAAGTATTCGAAAACAGGGATAAGGCAGGGATTCGCGAAATATATGGTAAAAAATCCGTGCGTGTCTGAGCGCCCATATAAACTCGCGGTTCGTATTTTCGAATACTTGCCTGGGACAAGTACCCCAATACCCAATTCCGCGACATTGTGAAAGGGATTCCTTTCCGGAATAAGACCTATTGATTGTGTAGAAGGTAGTTTGTCCTAAGATGCATGCCGGTTCGATTTGAGTAGCTCGTAGTAAGTCCTCGAAGCCTTGGATCTCCGATGTGTTACTTACGGGGCAGGATATGCATGGCCGTGCCTTCTTTGGGATATTTGCGTCCACCCGGATTACTGATTACCGGTACGATACTTGTATCGGTAGGATTGTGAGGTGGGGAGGGATTCTATGGGCGCGCTAGCGGCTTGGGTGAAATAGAGTATCCTGTGCTCCCAGCGTGTTTGTAGAACTGATGCCTGTACTGTGCTCACAGTCTTACCCTGTGCCTTGACTAATTCTAGTCACTACAGCTGGCTACCGTTCCTCTATCTAAAGGCGATACATGTCTTGTTTTTCGTGTCCTCTCCCGTCTTGGATGGACTTGGCGACTTGGAGCACTAACGGCGCGTGATCGCCCTGACCGCTCGGGAGGGTTGCGGCGTATGATGATAGAATGTGGGGAGCGGAGCAAAGGTGCAATCAAGCGAAGAGCAGTTAATTCCCGCACTATACAAGTTACAGGCATAAAGAACCCGAACATTTGAGTCCGAATTTTGTATGGGCGGTCAGACACGCACAGACATTTTGCCATACAAATTCCTCATCCCTGTGTTCGGGTTCTTTATGTCCGTAACTTGTACTTGTACTGCTGCTCCGGTCAGGGGTTTGGTTGACTGAGCGTGCCTGATGGGGTCTCGCGGGTTGAAGAAGGTTGTGTCGGGGGTTCGAAAAACTCCAGTTCCCCATACCCGTGATTCAACTTAGTAAGGAATCCCCGCATCACAATCCCAGCGGGGTGCTTTCCTATACATCCTCGATTTTCTGGATCCCCGCCACATGTACGAGTAGTTGAGCGGGTCCCGCCCTCTGAGCTGCGGTACTGTCCCGGCATCTCCACCACCACAAGCGAATTGCAAGGACTATCGGAATCTCTTCTGCACCTCTGGCCAGAAAAGGGACAATCGCTACACCACCATCCGCCTCACAGTCACGCAACCCGTATTCTCACCTATACTGTCAAACCTCGGATGCGCAGGTTCTCCCTAGACAACCCCCCTCCTCTCGCCCGTTGGCTAGTAACGGCTAAAATACTGTACCGCGATATCGGGCGCGCGGTACAGTATTGTAGCGAGCTGCGGGAAGTATTCTCAAAAATCATCGACAGCAAGAATCTCCCGGATTTTTAAGCACAGAAGCATCGCAGTTAAGGAGCAGCACAGCAGTGGCTGTCGGGAGATTCTTTCAACTTCTTGTGCCGTAGCACTGTGCTGTACGAGCGCAAACAAGCAGTGTTCACATAAGCGCCTGCAGGCAACCCGCTACCCCAACACATTCCCTACCCGGTGGTAGGGTAACGGTAAGAGTAACATATTCCCCCACCGTCCCCGATCCTAATGCGAGATTGTGGTTGATTTATTAATGCGGGACGGATGAACTAGCGCCCCTTCCCGCGATGTTTTTTTTTTTAAATGGCCTACGCTTGCGGGCGGTGGGTTACACGATGCTGTCTTACGGTTGGTGTTGGTCTCTTGATAAAGGGCATATTCGATCACTCGGCCTAGGCAGGCACTGTGCTGTTCGAAACCGGAAGTCAGGCTGCAGCAGGAGGCACACTGTGTTCATCTGTCTAACGAACGGAAACACAACTCTAGTGCATATATCCCGTACTAGTGCTGTCGTCAGGCATCACTCGGGGTATCCATCTTGGCGCTAATGCTCTTGTCTCCAAATAGTGAATAGGAAGCCGATGCTAGACTCGGTTTTCCAATATGTGTGATTGATAGGTAATTGTACGGGTACAGTACGGTGTCATATGGTCTCTTGACCCCGAATAATTAACTTGGCTATGTTGGCTTGGGTGCGGTTTTTGTGAAACGTTCGTCCGGGTTTGGGGACGCTTGATCAGGAGTTTCCGGTGTTTTGTTGGAGTTGGGATTGATGTCATGATTTCCTCATCCCTTAGACCGAATGCGTGCAAAGCAGGAGCTACCGATGGATGTACATTTGGCTAACCGCGACAGTGGTGTGATGGGTGTACTTAAGTACTTCCTCTCCCCGCTATGAGTGTAGTAGGTAGGGAAACATAAACCGTGACAACTACCTGGTCAACTGAGGAGGGCTATGGGCTTACTGCATATGAATTGAATTTATTCTTGGTATGCCTACATGAACCCCAGAGTAAAGCTAGACAGATAAAGGGCGGCAGTCCCCCGTTACTGTTACATCGGTCGCAGAGAATCACCTTATTCGCTCTACTTTATCCTGAGTGCTTCTTCTAATAGGTACGGCCTAGACTCCGCACGCACTAAAATTATGGCATCAAAGACGAGTTCTTCATTGTCCGCCCCGCCGAGGTACAACGAGATAGTATGCGTGGGAGGAGGACTGGCGGCCATATCCCTTGGATCCCAATTACAAATTCAATACAACTTTACCGACTTTCACATTTACGAGAAAAACGACGGGATAGGGGGGACGTGGTGGTCTAATACATACCCAGGCATTTCCCAATTCAGGTTCCAGATACAGAGCATGGCTGATTACCCCGGAAGGTGCCGCCTGTGACGTCGCGAGCGCACTATATAGTTTCTCCTTCGCCCCGAACCCGGACTGGACCTGCTCACTACCACCCCAGGGTGAAATAAAGGAGTATATTGACAGAGTAGCCTCTAAATACGGAATACCCCAGCGACTCAGCCTATCCACAGCCGTGACAAAAGCTCAATGGGACCAAGGCCGCGGCCGCTGGCGCCTATCTTTACAAGACTTGAAAACGGGAGAGGTGCATTTCCACGAATGCAAGATCCTGTTCACGGCGCAGGGGCTACTAGTCGAGCCGAACTACCCAAGGTTTCCCGGTCTCGAGACTTTCAAAGGACGTGTATTCCACTCCGCTTGCTGGGACCACTCTGTGGACTTGAAGGGGAAGAGGATGGCTGTTATCGGGAGTGGGTGTACAGCAACACAGATTGTGCCTGCCATTGCTCCGGAAGTCGAGGTTGTCAAGCAGTTTATTAGAACCCCGCATTGGGTTTTGAAGCCGCCGGTTATTGAGTACTCAGGTTTTGATAGGTGGAAGTATAAGAATGTGCCATTGGCATATAGGTTTCACCGCCTATTAGTGTTTGCTTCAACGGAGTGGGATTTTCGCCTTTTTGGGCCGTCCCGGTACTCGCAGGGGCAGCGGGATCGGGTACGTGAACAGGCGACACAGTATCTTTATGGCAAGGTGCCTGAGAGGTACCATAAGCTTTTACTCCCGGATTACCAGATCGCTTGCAAGGTATTTTTTTTTTGCTCTTTCCCCCTCTCTCGCAAATCTAGTCGAAGGTGAAGGGTTGCTTATGGTTGCATTAGCGGCGTGTCCTGGACGTCGGATATTTAACCTCGCTCAATCGACCAAACGTGCAAATTCACAAAGAAAAGGCTATCGAGATCACCCCCCGTGGGATCAGGGGCGGTAACGAAATTCACGATGTGGACGTAATAGTTCTGGCAACAGGCTTCCAAACTTCAGGGAAGTTCTTCAAGGGCATGGAAGTCGTTGGTCGAAATGGAGTCACTGCGGACCAGCATTGGGATAGAATTGGCGGGATTGGAGCATACAATACCACCGCCATGCACGACTTTCCGAACCTTTTCATGTTGTTGGGGCCTAATAGTGTTACTGGGCACACTTCTGCCCTTATTACGATTGAGAAGTAGGGCCTTCTTTCCCTTTTCTTACACGGAGGCTGGACTAATAAGGTCGGTATTGCAGCACGGTTGATTACGCACTCCGGGTGCTAGAACCTGTACTTAGAGGCTATGCATCGCGGGTGGAAGTGAAGGAGAAAGCGGAAAAGGAATATGTAAACTGGATTCAAGCGGAACTTCGTAAGACTGTCTGGAGTACCGGATGTGCATCTGTAGCCCTTCCCTCCAACTCCCCCTCCAAGCCCATCCAAGACTAACGGGGCGTGAAAGTGGTATACCTCAAACGGCTGGAACGCAATGACATACCCATGGTCACAACTGCACTACTACTACAGATCACTCTTTGTAAAAGCCAAGGATTGGGACGTTACTGTAACTCCCCTTCCCCCCTTCCCGGCCCCTTGTGCTACATAGATTGACGAAAGCATAGTACACCACAAACTCCCTTTCACGGTTGAAGCCGCTGCATGTGTTAATTATATTCCTCTTCGGGATCTGCGTCGGAGCACTTTGGAAGGATGTGTTAGCTCAGGGTTTCTCCTCCGCGTGGGAACTTGGGGGAGGGAGAGGGACGGTTATGGCGCAATTGAAGAATTTGAGTGGGTAGAATTTCTTCTTTGGTCTATGATTAATTTTGCGGGGGTTAGGGGCTGCGGAAAGAAATTGATAACTGGGGGAGAACTACTAGCTGTGGGGATGGATTATCTTGGCTAGTATGATAGCTTTCTCCCTTAATCTAGCGTTAGTACGGGTAGAGTACGGTACATAATTTTTTTCCTCTTTTTGTTTTCTGAAGAGCTTTGATTGGCCGGCGGTGAGGAACTGTCCTCCCCGCAGGTTGGTTGCTGGGCACCGCAAAATTGTAACCGAACAATGCGCGCTATGTAGTTGGACTTGCTTCCTCTGGTAAGGTCTGGTGACTTTCCGCTTTCGTGAGTCTCTCAGAGGGGGTCAGGAGCCTTCTTTTTCTTTTTCTTCTTTTCTTTCTGCAGCGTTTCTAGTCCCTTTTCTGGTCCCTTTTCAAAAGTCGGAAATTTCAGACTAAATTTTATGTATCGGGCCTATCATAACTGGGTTCAACCAGATTGAGTTTTTCAGCTGCATGATGTCATGAAAATGCCACCGCTGCCGGTATCCAGCTTGCGGTTTTCAAAAGCATCCAGATGCCTAGGTGCTAAGACGTCCGAATTTGCGCCTAAATCCTCCAGTCGTAACTAAGCGCCAAGGCATCCAGATACTTTGAAAACCGCAAGTAGACTAGCACGTGCACTAAACTACAAGCTGGCTACTACCTGTACTTGTATATACTCGCGGACTGTCCCCCGCCAGGCCTACCATTTACGGGCCGATTAGCTAGTTACTGTACAGTACTCGAATATTCAATCTGTTTTACATGGCCCACTTTCTCTCTGGAGCCCAGACGGCTGAACATACCTTAGGGGTCAGTACCAACTTAGCGAAAAAAGAAACCGATACCCACCGAGTTTTCTACGCAAAATGTACAAGGTTAGCCAACCATCACAAGGGTGGATAGCAGATTTTAATCTTAGGGTAATCGAATGGTAACCGGATGGAAGGGAGTCAGGGGGAATTTAATTTACCATGCAAGCTGCTAGCTGTAAGCGAGTGGAGCCAGGCAGTGTGGTTGCAATGTACTTGTAGAAGTCCCATAGAAATTGACTCCCTTGGAGGTGTTTTGGGGCTCTTTGCTGTCAACCCTGGCACTCGGGGTTCCTAGCATGTTTTCTGTAACCTGGTGTTTAATTATATGAATCTTCATGTCGAGTTGGACTACCTAAAAAATCTCTGGATTCCTCTGATCCTACGGTGGTAAGCAGGCGCCTTCCGGCGGCGGGCACCCTGTACGGAAAACCGGGTGGGTGTCGGTTTCTGTTCTGACCAAGAGCGTGCTCAAGTTTCCTAAGCCGTAAGACCAGCCCCGGGATTGGAGACTTGAGGTCCTTCGGAGACAATACTCTACCAACCGGGAGCAGGCACCAAGTATGATGCCCTGAGAGCAAATATGGTAGAACAAATAAAAGGCGTGAGTAAGGCTTAGAAATAGCCTAATTTTTTATACGAATCCTTTGAGATGACGAAGACTCTCTGGGTTGAGCCTCCGATCTCCTCTTGTTGGTTTGGTGTGGTTTTAAAAACGACTGGCCAGTTTCTTGTTTGTGTAACATTTCAGTATTTTCAAGACAACACGATCGCCCGGTCGGATAGTCTCCTAAGTTACCTTGCTACTATCTGGTTCCCGATCTCTAATGACCCCCCTGAAGACACCGCCTCCATTCCGGCGAGACAGAGCGCATTTCTACAAGGTCTGGGCGTGCTTTGTGCTTTTGTGCACTTCGGCAGGGACTCAATTTAATCTTCACTTAGGTACTTGCCGCCCTCTGCCGGTAGTTGGATGAGGAAAGCATCGGGCTGCGGGACGCGCACATGGCCCACCGGAATATTATGACCAAATTTGTTGGCCTCCCCGTGTCGCCGACACGGTCTATTACGGCATCATCATATTGCGCTACGGGCACCTACGGGGAAAATAGGCATCATAAACAAATACCAGCTAATCGGGCTCCGAGGAATTTCCGACTCTCGCGACTAGGGAGTTTCGCCACCCTGGAATAGACCGCAGGCCTCTGCCTCGTGTTTGTGGGCGTCTCTGTACCACCGCAATCACCAAGGAGGAACGCTTCCCCCGTGCCTACCGGGGTAATCATTCATAGTGCATGGGACAAGGCCCCGGGCAGTGGGCCTTAAGCCGTTCGTGAAGGGGAGAAATGGACAATTGTCCTTTGCCATATACCGTGCTGTACTGTACAAGTACTTCTGGCCTAAGTTGAGGTATATTATCAGTGTGGTTCCAGGCGAAGGGGGCTAAGAAGTAGCATAACATTGTCGTCATACTTAAAAGTTGGGATTTGAGGCTGAATTAATCTACTAGTATAGTGAGGGCGGTGGGGAGATTTCTAATCAAGGGATAAATGTTCGCAACCTGTCCGCTTTGATGGGAGCTTTTACCTGGAGACTTAAAGCCTCTAGATAGTGTTTTAGCTATCCCGAACGCTCTCGATATTATGAATGATCTTCCAGAGGAACTATTGAGGGAGGTTTCATCTGGTCGATTGTCTTGGGGCAATTGTGTGATAGATGTACTGCTTAGCACCCGCGCCTTTTTCCAAAGGGTACTGTACAAGTACCGGGGGAGATGTTTTCGTACAATGGAATGGTAGCTAACCAGCAAAATAACCCCTGTCTCATACGAAAACATCTCCCCCGGCACTTGTACTAGTAGTCTGGAAACCGGTATTGAAAGAAGATGGAGTGGGTATTTCTACTATGGTAGCGAAAAATCGCTCGCCATTTTCTAGAACGATTTTGAATAATTTTGCTCACAATACTGGTATTCTAGGCCATTACCAAAACGAATCGCCGAGCATCGCGCCTCGGCCGGACGAACACCGGCAATTGTGCGCACGGGCACTTAATATCTCCATCACTTTGTAGTTAGTGCTCACCGTACCAATCGGTTTATCATGATGATTAGGCTACTGCAAATTTTTATGCCTTATCCCAGAAGGACTTTAGGGAGCGCTGGTACTATACCGGAGTTAAACCTATGCAGGAAGATACGGGCGCTGTGTATCAACTGCAGCAGCCTCAGACCCCTCTCTATCGCTCTTACTGACGATGGGATTCCTAACTTTAGTCCACCTGTCTCCCTTACGAAGCGCAATGCTGCCTTCCATGGCATGCAACTACTCTGTTGCAGTTGTCCGGTCACCATTTGTTATAAAACCACCAACCTCTTGCATCCTCAGAGGATACCATCCCCTCGCTCTCTTCGCTCCCTAACTCTATTTCCTTGCCACCACAGCTGACAACATTAGCGTCTCAATATGAACCAAGGGATAGAGCTTGTTGATCTGTCCTCGAATGTTAGCTCTGCTGATCTGGACGGCCGTTATAATAGGGTATTTTATCTGCCCTCGAATGTTCGCTCTCCCGAGAGTCTAGACAGCCGTTATAATAGGGTATTTGGAGCCTCGATAGCGATAGCTAATCGGAGGCTTGAGATTCTTCAATGGATATCCCCTTCAGTGCCTTGGGAAAGACATGAAGATATCAGTAATGACCGAGTGGATGGAGTAGGACAGTGGTTTCTCCAAACGGACGAGTTTCTTAAATGGCGATCTGGAGAGAGCGATGCTACCAACCAAGTCTTGTTTGGCTACGGGAGTGCTGGAGTCGGCAAGACCTACCTGAGGTAAAAAGAAAAACCCGTTCTATTGAGCGGAGGGGGTGTTTAAGCTAATTGGAAAAACAACATTAGCTCTCTTTTAGTAGACAGACTGCGCGAGGGGGACGAGCAAAATGAGATCGTCTCCGGCGTTTATTGTGACTTCTACGCCCACGGAGACCAAGCGATCACACGTTTATTAGGCACACTGCTTAAGCAAATAGTGTCGGAAATCAAGAGGGTCCCTAGGGAAATAAATGAGGCGTTCGACCGGGCAAAAAGAAGATTAGACGGCGGTATTGCTCGACTTCCTGAAATTCTTAATATGCTTCTCTGCGTACTTTCCTCAGTGCCCCGGGCATATATATGCATTGATGGGCTGGACGAATTTCCAGCAGAGCATCGACCAAAGCTGCTCCGTGCATTGGGAGAAGTAATTGAGGATTTGCCTCGCACTCGGTTATATCTCACTGGTAGGCCTGATATACAGGATGAGGTGGAGAGAGGTTTCACTGGAGGTGTACAGGTGAGACATATAGAACCTCCCAAAGAGGATATCGAAGGATATCTGAGGATGAGGTTAGCGCTGGATAAGCACCCCGACGCTATGGATGAGGATTTACGAGTGGATATTATAAGAATTGTTCCAAAGGCTACTTCCGAGATGTATGTATTAAAACCCGTGATGTCCAAAAAAAAGAGAAGAAGACTTTGACTATAGCTGACAATTGTAACAAGATTCCTCCTCCCCTCCTTCAAGATTGATGCAATTCTAGCAGAGAACACAATCGCCGACCGGAGGGGGAGGTTGGAAAAAATGGCCAATTGTGGGTGTGTGGGAGACGTGTACACTATGGGATTGAATCAGATCATGAAGCTAGGCGAACGGTCAAGAGCTATAGTGATGAAAGTGCTTTTATGGGTATCTCACTCTGAGCGGCAAATGAAAGCGGGGGAGCTTTGTCATGCCTTACGGACAAATCTTGGGTCTGACAAGTTTGGCTTCAACGTGGATTGTTTGATTGAGCTAGTGTTGGGCTGCTCCCAGGGGCTTGTCACACTGGACAAAAAGGCATCAACCCTTAGACTAAGACATTTCACTTTGCGAAACCACCTTTGTGAATCCCTTGGCATTTTCGAGATGGCTCACTCGGAAATTGCGGGGGTTTGTCTAATCTATCTGAACTCGAAGGGTAGTAAGCGAATTCCAGAAGATACCTTGTTGGGCCAATACGCTTCATCATACTGGGTAACCCATGCCCGACGGCAAACGACTCCATCTGTTCAGTCCCTCGCGCTCATCCTTCTCACTGATTACCGAGAGGGCTCTGAGTGCTACGTATACTCTTTTAGGGAGAAGGGGGTCTGGCCGGAGCTCTACCAACAAAGCTGTGCCCCCGGGTTTACCGCGCTGCACTACACAGCGCTCCTTGGAATCGATGATTTCGCCAGCAGTTTGCTTCAGAACGAGAGCTGGAGCCGGAAGGTGAATCGGACCGACTCCAGCTCCAGCACACCACTCGTCTGGGCTTCAAGATACGGACATGAAGGAGTAGTGAAGCAGCTCCTCGGGATGAGAAACGTCCGGCCTGATTTCCCAGACACCCTATTTCACAGAACACCCCTATCCTGGGCCGCTGAGAGAGGGCACGAGCGCATCGTGCAACTGCTCCTTGCGCAAAACAGTGTGGACCCCAACACTAAATGCAATCAGGGTCGAACGCCACTCTTGTGGGCAGTTAATTCCCGGCAAGAGGGTATAGTCAAGCTCCTTCTGGAAAATACAAATGTGGATCCGAATACCCCGGAAGATCTTCATAAACGAACCCCGTTACTCTGTGCTGTCGGCAATGGCCATCGGGGAATAATCGAACTACTTCTTCACAATAAGAAGGTTAATCCAAACATTCCAGTATATTACACGCCGTTACATTGGGCTGCTGAGCATGACGACGAGGACGTCGTAAGTCTCCTACTCAAACGGCAAGATGTTGAGCCTGACTCGGTTGACAAAATTTACCAAACACCGCTGGCACTGGCTTCCAAGAACGGGCACGGGGATGTCGTAAAGTTACTCGTGGGAAGGAAAGACGTCGACCACAATTCGTTCGATGAGCACGGCCGAACACCACTCATCCATGCGGTAACCAACAATCACAAAGGCGTCGTGGAGCAACTTCTGGAGGTACCCGACGCTGACGTAAACTGGGGTGACGAAAACGGTCGAACATCCCTCCACTGGAGTGCCGGCCTGGGAAATGAGGGCATCGTAAGGCTATTGCTTAAGCGGCAAAATATTGACCCAAACCCATCAGACACCTCTGGCAAAATACCACTTTCCTACGCGGCGGCGACTGGCCGTGAGGGCCTGGTGAGGATCTTCCTGGAAGTGAAGGACCTTAATCCTTGCTTACCGGATGACAGCGGGAGGACGCCGCTTGCATGGGCGAGGCTGCGGCGACACGAAAATGTGGTGAGGTTGCTACAGGAGTGCAAAAGCGTAACTCTGAAGTCGGGGGATTGTTCAGACACCGTCAGGCGCTTGGAGCCTAACATCGCGATGCGAGGTGTGTTACGGGCTTTCAGAAGATCTACTCCCGAGTGGCCGCCAACCTCCAACAACCGAACGACCTCGACACTTGGGACCGCCTGCCTGTAGGACTGCACCCACTAGCCACTACCGGAAGCCTGGCCGAAACCCTTCCTACTCCCAAGACAGAATAAGCGAGAGAACCTGGCCTAACTCCGTGAACACTTAAAACGCTAGCCTTGTAGGCCCCGACCGAGTAAGTAGCGCCCAAACCTAGAGATGATAGGCAACAAGTCAATAATTTTAATTCAAGAGGCTGTCTCCAGTCGATCCGGAGGGAAATCATATCACTCTACGAGACCATTTGTCTATATCATCCAATCTTCGACCCCTCTACCAAACTTTCCCGAGTAACCCAAAAATCCTCCCTAGACAGCGCGACAATTCTGCCGTCGTAAAGCCACTAAATAAAACCCTTCACCCCCCTCTGCGGCTGCCATCTCTGAGACATTCGATATCGACCCTACCCCTTCACTTCCTCTCTCAACTCTTATCCCTGATATGATACTACTATCGGGGCGCTAAGCCATCATCCACACTATCAACATCCCAGACAACCAAGAATATAAACTTAATTTCTTCAAGTATCTGGATCACGGCCTCTTTTGTTGTGTGTACAGTACATCAAATATCACTCGATGAACATTTTCGCGTTTTCTCAGAAATGAAGGGAGCTATGGAGAAGGATTACGCCCCGGGAATAGCACATCTCGATTACGAAGCACCGGAGTCGCATCCTCAAATACCTGGTCAGACTAGAAGTTCTAGGCATGTCTACTAACGGATTACAAGATCAAATCTTGTTTCCGTTTTGTCTTATATACGTCTTCTCTAGCGCTAAATCACCGGTGGGCCTAATTGTACTTGTTCATTTATATATATACCCTTCTCTCAACATTGTGCTGTAACTATCCACGAATACCCAATGTAGAAATCTGCTGCCAGTTTGGCATCTTTGATGGCTTTTGTCATGGACACTTTTACACAGACATGGCCTGCCCGGAGGCAGAAAGCGGGATGGGTTGAGTGGTGCTCGCCGGCAGCGAGTCCGCTGCTGGCTCTCTTCCGTTTGGCAGATTCGGGTTGCTGGTTACCGCCGCTGTAGGTGTGTGGCTTGTTTTACTCAGAGTTCTGGATTTGGGAGTGAAGCGGAGCGGGGACTCCCGCTATTAGGAGTGAAAAATATCATTTTCTCTAGATTAGTTAGTCCTGCCGATATGAACAAGGGTTATAATCAATTAAGGTGAGCAGCCCACTATGTACGCTCATGTAGAATTTGTCTTTGTTATATCGTAGCGTTGTACCATCATTATTCAGAGCTTCCATGGAAGGGGGTATAAATATTCCGGGGGTTACGATATCTCCCTTGATTCATTATTTTTTCATGAAGGATTCGGATGCTTCGAGTAACTCGACCTTGAATACTCTGGGGTCTCTGAGATCCTTTTATTTTGTTATTTCTTTTCTGCCTTTCGGTTTTCCTTCTCTTTTGCTCCCCTGCCGTGGGGGTTGTGTCTCCGAGCCTTCTGGCATGATAGAGCAAATGTCAAAATGGGGGGAGGGAAATTTTGGTATGATAGGGGATGATTGGAGGTTAGAAATTGTTGAAAGCGGCGGGGATCGCTGCGTCGGTGTTGTTTTGCTTCTTAGGGAGTATGGGGAAATAGGAGAATGAGATACGGTGGTTGCTATGGGAGATGGGAGGGGGGGTTCTTTTCCTGCATGATAGGATATCAGTTACTTTGGAATTACGGCGATACTTTATGAACTCGCTTACATAGCGCATTCTCAAACTTGTTCAAGGCTGGGCTCCGGCCACTCCAAGCCGGGAGAACCCTAGAAGCCCAGACTGGCTCACGTATCGAGATCGGCGGATATTACTCTCGATAGGGATTTCGGTTTTGACGGAATACCTTGTCTCGGGGTGTAAGTTATGGAGATGTGGTCAAAGATTGCCAATGCGGTTACCTATTATGCGTGGCGCTCTCCAGTCGTATGTGCCCTGTGTTCGACTACATCTATAGTGGTTGGAAAACGGGGATACTAAGATGACTTTGTGGAGAATTCCAGTAATGGGAGATACTTGTATGTGCCTCGAGGATATTAGGTAGGCATCGTTGGTGGATTTTTTGTGAGTCGCTTGTGAGGACTATGGAGATTTCTTAACTGAATAAATTTACTGTTCGTGTTATGTTATGTGGTTGTGATTTGCCTGGAACACTTGGCTTTTGATGGGAGAGGTTGTGATGCTCACCCAGAACTGTAGTGGCAATGAACTTGAGTAGATAGTGGGCGGACGTCTGAGGAGATATTGAGTATCGGAGGAAAGCTTGTAACTTATATCTTGACTTGAAACCCGTGATATTATCACTGCCGATGGGGTTTGTGGTTTCCACAGAATGGCTTTGCCGTGTCGGCCACTAGGCTGTAGTAGTTTATGGATCTAACTGAACTTATTCTACCATCGGTACCTTGGAGCGTTAGTAATTGATGGGATAGTACTCGACTTGTGCTGCAAGCTGAGACTTGGAAATTCGGACATACGAGGCTGTCATAGTAATGATGCAATAACCACAAGAACGATATCAGTCTTGCGCCTTTGGGATGGCTTAGCTGGGGTGCCCTTCGGCACCTTAGGGGTAGCTGTAGTCAGAAAGCTGCGGTACACGTCCCTGGCATGAATGGACCGAACACTGCCGGGGTCACGGGAGCTGAAAATCCTTTGCCAAGGAGCCCCTGGTGTTCGGTCCATTTTTTTTATAAACTTTTTCCTATTGGGGCACGCATGCTACTCTAAAGCTTATGGCCCACTACTTATACGGTCATGGACCCTACATCTGCTATACAAAGGATAACTTCCCAGGTCGCACTCCCATCCATCCAACCATCACCAACCTTATCCAAAACCCCTATTACCGATGGTCAAGCCACACCCAAGCCCCGAGCCTACTCATGAAAAGTCTTTAGTGCCCTCGGTCTCCGCCCGCTGTGAATCCTAAGCCCCTCCTGACCCCGGTCAACACTCAACAAAACGGTCCAATCCCTCTTCCCACATCACCAACCAAAACCACTCAACATTCCTCCTGAGCGGTGCAACGGCAGGAGACATACATCAACCCGCACACAAGGCCGTCGACCCGAACCCATCTTTCCCCGCAATCAAATACTCGCCGGTACGCTTAACGGGTGAGGTGGACCTGTACCTGCTGCTTGCCCATACCCCAAACAACCATCATTAAACAAAAATAAAAATACACAAAAGAAATATCCCATAATCAACCCCGGCGCACGGGCATGACCCCCTCAAGTGGGACCAAACTTACGCCCCACCCCACGCCTCACAATATTCCATCCATCAGCAAAAAAAAAAGGTTACACCTGGACGCACCCGGTGCTCCCAGTGCGTCCGGCGGTCCAGGCGCATAGAACGTAAACTCGCGTTCTGGGTGTGCGGTCTTTTATTGGGTGCTTGTGGACAGGGGTCCATGCCGCCCGGACGCACCAGACACAACCAAGGACTCAGAAGGTACCAGACGCAGAAAGGTTCTCCAGACGCAAAAAGGGTCTCCGGACGCAACCCGATAGGATAGTTCAATAGTGGAAGTACTCAGGTGTAACTGGCTATCATCGGATACCTCCTAAGTCAACAACTCTACCTTCGAGCACTTTGAATGAGTTAGTGAAAACTGGGGAGAATATCCAAATTGTCCGGAAAGATCCATCCAGTATTACTCATGTTTACTTATTTGAGTCATTTAGATACTAAAATAGGAATATATTTATGAAAGCTAGTCTAGAAAACAGAAGCACGCGGTAGCTAACAATTTGAAAGTACGTGCCCGGGGAACTAAAGTACAAAAGTATGGATAATCCGTAAACCAGCGGTCGGACAGTGTCCGCACGCCTGTAGCACCCAGTAGCCGACAATTTGAAAGTACTTGCCCGGGGAACTCAAGTACAAAGGTTTGGATAACATTTCAACCAGAGGTCGGACAGCGTTGGGACAGAGTGCGTTGGAATCCGCTGGTCGAGGGGAATCGAATGGTGTAGGTTTCGAAGCGTCCGCATGGCTATAGAGGTCAGGAGGATGAAAAAGGCAGATACTGCAGCGGGCAGATGTCCGTCAGAGTCGGGAAGGGTCTTATTAGAGTCCGCTCGGCGAGGGGAATCGAATGGTATAGGCCTCGAAGCGTCCGCATGGCTAGGGAGGTCAGCAGGATGGAAAAGGCAGATAACTCAGGGGGCAGATGTCCACCAGAGTCGGGAAGGGTCTCATTGCAGTCCGCTCGCCGAGGGGAATCGAATGGTATAGGCCTCGAAGCGTCCGCATGCCTGTAGCACCCACTAGCCAACAATTTGAAAGTACTTGCCCGGGGAACACAAGTACAAAGGTTTGGATATCATTTCAACCTGCGGTCAGACAGCGTCGGGACAGGGTGCGTTGGAATCCGCCTGTCGAGGGGAATCGAATGGTATAGGTTTCGAAGCGTCCGCATGGCTATAGAGGTCAGCAGGATGAAAAAGGCAGATATCTCAGGGGGCAGATGTCCGCCAGAGTCGGGAAGGGTCGCATTAGAGCCCGCTCGCTGAGGGGAATCGAATGGTATAGGCCTCGAAGCATCCGCATGCCTGTAGCACCCATAGTCAACAATTTGAAAGTACTTGCACGGGGAACTCAAGTACAAAGGTTTGAATAACATTTCAGCCTGCGGTCGGACATCGTCGGGACAGGATGCGTTGGAATCCGCCGGTCGAGGGGAATTGAATGGTATAGGTTTCGAAGCGTCCGCATGGCTATAGAGGTTATCAGGATGAAGAAGGCAGATATCTCAGGGGGCAGATGTCCGCCAGAGTCAGGAAGGGTCTGATTAGAGTCCGCTCGCTGAGGGGAATCGAATGGTATAGGCCTCGAAGCGTCCGCATGCCTGTAGCACCCAGTAGCCAACAATTTGAAAGTACTTTCCCGGGAAACTCAAGTACAAAAGTATGCATAGCCATTCAGCCAGTGGTCGGACAGCGTCGGGACAGGGTGCGTTGGAATCCGCCGGTCGAGGGGAATCGAATGGTATAGGTTCTGAAGCGTCCGCATGGCTATAGAGGTCAGCAGGAAGAAAAAGGCAGATACCTCACTGGGCACTGGCCGATGTCCGCTAGAGTCTGGCAGGGCCTTATTGCAATCCGCTAGAGTCTGCCCAGGCCCCAGTGCAATCCGGTAGAGTCCGGAAGGGCCTCATTGGAATCCGCTCGCTTAGGTGTAATAAATAGTGTCAACCTGGATGGATGAGCATGCCCCTCTCCGAAGGTTGATAATATTCAATAGGTCAACTCATTCGATCATGAAGCCTAATACAAGGTGGGAAGAACTTAGAAAGCTTTTGCGAGAGTTGTTAGTAGTGATCAAATAAGGGGTATATTTTGGGTTGTTACCGGGACAATAGATGGTTAGTCATCCTATGTTTAGATACTTTTTCACCTGAACAGCCTTTACCCGGTGATAAAGTAGTCTGTTGTAAGTAGAAGCCATCAGGAGCAGGGAGAGTTCCACAATGCAGAGCCCTATGGGTCACTTACCCTGGGTTTCTTCGGGAGATTAGGGAGTTAAATGGACCATCCAGGTGCACTGGGCGGACAGGATGCGGGTTGTATTGCACCCAACGGACTAGGATGCAACCATTGTGCTGGGGCCATCTGAGGGCGGGCTGGGCGGACAGGATGCTCCAGACGGATTTCCTGCGTCCGGACGCAATACCTATCCGTCTGGAGCAAACGCTTTTTTTGCTGATGGAAGCGAGAAGCTTTCCGACTGTGCAAAATGCTAAGCGAGATGCAAAGCAAGTGCGGAGTAAGGGGGAGAACAGAACATCATGAGCATGTCAACGACGAACGGGAACAAGAACCCCAAGGAGGGGAGGCCAAATGGCCCCAGGAGAGGAGGGAAGATGGTTTAACGTCAACTCCTAGGCAGTAGCCATTGTAGGAGAAGAGAGGTGGGTATGGGAAAGTGACGATGATTTCCCGTGGTGTTGAGATTTCGATCACCGGAGGTGGAGGAGAGATGGTTTGTGGGTTATCTCTTGATCGTGCCTTTTTTCTTTTTTTTTTTTGTAATCATGCGTTTATTGTTTTAGGTACAAAAAGCCTCATGCAGCGCGAGCTATGGAGCAAACAAAACCTATGAATCCAAACAAATAACAAAGGAAAGTTACGGCACCGGTAAATATCCACACTCATGGGAGGCTCTACTCCACTGGGCCTAAGGCCACTCTAACAGTAAGGAAAGAAAAGTCATACAACTTATACGAACGGAAAGCCTACATAAGAAACAGGAAAGAAAACCTTAACTCATTACACTACTAAGCCTCGGCCAAGGAAAATACTCGGAACACGGGGGGCGGCGGGTTGGGGGGAGAGAGAGGGAATGGCGGGGAGGAGGCGGGAGTGGTGGGCGGAAACATTGTTGGAGGAAAACCCGTGGAGGTAACACTGATGTAGGTAG
>Ga0307510_10000980_pt1 | contig 30258 bp, 38 predicted proteins | sample 12_EM_MG_FD_207224 | JGI IMG/M metagenome (GOLD analysis project Ga0307510, IMG submission 207224) | Populus trichocarpa ectomycorrhiza microbial communities from riparian zone in the Pacific Northwest, United States - 12_EM | ecosystem: Host-associated > Plants > Roots > Unclassified | place... | reverse complement strand
GTTTAAAATATAATTAAAAAAAAAAAAAAAAAAAAAAAAAAAACCTAGATTATCGCTTGCTAGCTTGCCGCCAGTATCCAACTTCAGATTATTATTAATTTACCATGTTTTCTGTGCGATATAGTGGGATAATTCTTACGACGTTCACGCACATTCACACATATTTTTGCAACAATATAATATGATATTATCGATGTAACAAACTCGTTGGCCACACTACCACAACGGTACACCAACACAGGCATTGTCCATTGGTATCATTGACACCAAATCACATAGGGGGGATGGGGAACAACTGGAACAAGGCAATGTGCAACGAATGAGATAACTGGGACAATATAACAAACAACTTGAAAAAAAAAACTGGAATAATGCAACACAATAGCTTGATGACTGGGTATAGAGGTCTATTGTTGAACTGATTTAAGTCAGTAAATCTGTGAAGTAACAGCACGCTGACAACTTACAATAAGACCCTTGAGACAACTGGTGTTGAAACCAATGTAATTGCAATCCTTCTACTCTTCCATTTCATCAAGGTTGAGCTCTGCGATCAGAACTGCAACAGTCTCCTCTGGCACACTAAGGATGCAATGATATATCAGTGATGATGGATTGCCAATCTGTTAATGCAACACGCACCTTGCTTGATTGTATATATCTGACATCATGAGGTGAAAGGCACCAACACGATTATCTCGAATGTGGTGGAATGTATCAATGTGGCCCTGATAAACATCAAGGTACGAATTTGACAAGAACTCTGTTGGGTGATGCTTTCCTAAACGCCATTCATGAATGGCAGCATAGAGCTATAGTGCTAGTCAGTATTATGTTACATAGACATGGCAGCACTCACCGCTGTGGCCACTAGGGCCACCATCGGGATTGGGACCTCCTGCCTCACAATGCCATCATTGCCCATAAATGTTGGGAAGTGACTATATGTATATTTCAGTGCAAGACCCATTGCATCAAAGAAAGAAAAAATGCAACATACTCTTCAAACTGATATGCATATGACATAGTTCCTGGACCAAAATACAACTCCTTTATCACTGATATAATCCAGACATTGCAATAGGGACATGTGCACCTTGGAAGCCCTCTGATTGGGTCAGTCTAACAAAACTCAGTCAGTGTAGACCAAGCAGTGAAATAATAATAATAAAAATACACCATGTGCCATTGGGAAGGTGTAATAGTACTCAGCCAACTGCTTTTCAACCACTTGTGCAATTTTGGTTGCTAATCCTAGTGAGAAGAACAAAGGATGTATCATCCTAGCACATTGCTCCTTGACCTCCCCTCGGAAAAGGGGGATCTGCACACAGGGCTAAATGCATCAGTCAACATGTATTCGAAATGAGTAACTAGAAGGGGACTCACCAGACGACACATTTTGGACAGGTACTCATTGTCCAACTCAAGACAATGCCTAATAGTTGCCGCTCCTGGCAAGTGGGACTGGGTCATGACAGTAAGGGCTTCAGAGATCATGGAATGAGTTAGAGCAGGGTCTGGAAACATGTGAATGAACAACAACAACGCTTGGAGATGCTCAAAGGTGTCTTGAAATATCAAACACATCAGTGGGGTCTGGATAGTAAGCATAACCTTGTTAGTCCCTGGAAACAAGATGATCTCTGTGTCAGATGGCCATTTGTAGTAAGCCTGGCAAGTGACATTGGGTGCAGGGGGGCCAGACTCATGTAACGTGGCGTTGTTGCTGGCCTGCATTGAAGTAGGGATGCTTGCACTTGATCCAGTAGCACCCCCAGACCCATGCCATGATGGAATCTAAAAAAATTGTTTCCTAAGTCTATAGTCACCAAAAGAGTTAAATGGACAGGGGACATACCTCAGCAGCCATTGCATCTGACATTCTGGACATGTTCTTGGGGCCATCATTACTTGGCTCATTGAACCATTCGGCCTTGGTCTCTATGTCACTGTCATTACCATCAAGTCCACCAAGTTGGCCAGCGATGTCAAAGTGGTTATGGGCACAACTGTCAAGATACGTCGCAGAGGGGATGTCACTGTTGCGGCCAGGATAAAAAGATGACACTGAAAATTTTCATGACCACAAGTCAGGTGACAATCAACAAACATGATTACTAAGGTGGCAACTCAACTCCGATTCAATGACTTGTTATCATTGTTGTCCATCAGCCCAACTGTCTTGACTGCAACTGCAGTAAGTTGCCCTTGCTGAGCTGGTGCATTACCTTGACCTGTTAACTTTGGCTGAACAGGATGACCATGAACTGGGCCTAGGATCATTGCTCAGTTCGATACCCTATGGTTGCAAGACACACACCATTTTTTTGCATTCTTTTTGCTGGGGGTTGGCTGTTACTGGTTGGTGGTGCAGTGGAACTTGTGGAATTATTGGGCTGAGTAGAGTCAAAGTTACGTTTCCTGTGTGCTTCATGGTGTGTCAGATGTGTCTAATGACATTGCAGATGGACTTACTTTCAGGGCCATTGCTGGTTGCAGATAACAGGTTATTTTCCTTGCCCACACTGTTGGTACAGAACATCTTAGCCTCTGTATTATCATGAAATGGAGTTGTTTCTTACCTGGCTACATTGGTGACAGCCCTTGGCAGTACACAGCATGCATGTGGTGGCATTGTTGAAGCAAAGTAAGTGAGAAAAATGAGAGTGATTTATGACACAAGGACAGGAGTGGGGATGAAGTTTGTGTGAGAGGTATGTCCCCTTTTATCTTCATGTTGCAGTACTGGCTAACCTGATTCATTCATAGATTTATTTATTTTTGACATCCCTTGCTTGTTACCCCCCACCATGAATGCCGCGCAACCCACTTGAGTATTGTGTCCTGGTTGCAAGAAGCGTTTTACCCCTTGTGGCCTTTCTCAGCATGTCAGCAGGACTCAAGATTTGTATTGTCGCCATGTTGTTGCGACATGTCAATCCCATCTGGCATTGATGGCCTATCCTCACATGGGGTCACCACCAACACTATGCTCAACCTGGGCACTGCAGCTTGCAGATGAAGACACTCTGGGCAATGAATACAACAAGCCAACACAAGGTGAGTTTGCCATGACACATGTTGCCGCCTGCACTGCTGTCTTAAATTATTTTTTTTTAGATGGCAATGAACTAGACCACAATGGGGCCCCAATTGAATATGCTAACCCTGCCAACATCACCAATGAAGCCCCTGACCCTGCTAACATTGCCAACGCAGATGCCTTTGAGGAGCTAGCACAAAACAATCAAAATTTTGCAATGACAACCCCCAATTAGCTCACTATCAATGAGTCACCAGACACCCCAGATGCACCTGAACGATTGCCCAATGACATGGAGGCAGGAAATACAGAGGCGATGCCAACTGTGGTCATTGACCACTTCCCTTTTGCAAGCACAGGTGCCCCATTACATGGCATGCCACACAGGAATCCCCTTCACAAATCACAGCAGGGTGTAGATGGGGACTCAATCTGGTCCCCATTTATGTCCCAATGTGACTGGTTGTTTGCACATTGGGCAAAAATGCATGGTCCAACATCATCAGCAGTGACAGAACTGCTTGCCATTCCAGAGGTATGGACTTTGCTGCGTTCAATCTCCACTTTACTTATTTGAGGACCAAGATTGTAGATAAGCTCAGACTATCATATCGCTCCACACAAGAACTCAATGGTCTGATCAACACTGAATTACCTGGTTGCCCTCATTTCCAGTGTGAAATCCTGGATATCAGAGGCAAAGAACTTGAATTTCATTACAGGGATGTTCCGGAATATATCCAATCGCTCTATAGCAACCCCAGCTGGGCACAGGAGATGGTGTTCACACCTGAACAACACTACACAGGTCACATGCACACTTCCTGGGTTTACAACAAATTATACACAAGTGACTGGTGGTGGACAGTCCAGGTATGTCTTGTCATTTCCAGGCAAAATGACGTATTGATGAGTTCAATATCAGGAACACTTAGAGGCATGCCAACCAGGGGGTACAATTGTACCAGTAATTATATCCTTGGACAAGACTCAACTTACACTGTTCAGAAACAAAATGGCATACCCAATCTATCTTATGATTGGTAACATCCCTAAGGACATCCGTCGAAAACCATCACACCACGCCCAATTGCTACTTGGGTATATTCTGACATCCAAGTTAGAAGGCATGGAGAATAAGTCTGCTCACTGTTGTACCCTTGCCAACATCTTTCATGTGTGCATGGGGAAAGTACTAGGCCTGATTGCCTCTGGTAGTGAAACTGGGCTTGAGATGATGAGCAGGGATGGTGTCTGGCGCTGATGCCATCCCATCTTTGCCATCTTTATTGGCAACTATCCCGAGCAAGCACTAGTGACTTGCATGTTCCATGGGCACTGTCCGAAGTGCCTTGTCCCCCCTGGCCAGCTGGGCAAATACAAGTCGTTTCTGCTCTGCACACAAAGGAGCATGACCAGGACTTACTTTTTGGCAGATGGGGACAGGCACCAATTTCATCAGGCTTGCTGTGAAGCTGGAATGAAGCCCATTGTCCATCCTTTCTGGGCAACCTTGCCCCTTGTGGACGTCTTCATTTTGATCATACCAGATATCCTTCATCAAATGCTTCAGGGCATGATGAAGCACTTGATTCACTGGCTGGTCGGCATCTTTGGGCCTTCAACAATCAATGCACAATGCAAGTCCATTCCACCCAATCACAAGATTGGGCTTTTTCCAAAGGGCATCATGATCCTGTCTTGTGTCACAGGCCAAGAGCACAAGAGGATTTGTGGCTTTCTTCTGGGGCTAATCGTCAATCTCCCAGTCCCTGGTGGTCTGGATTCATCATGCATGGTCAAGGCAGCATGCACACTCCTGGACTTGCTATTTCTGGCACAATTCCAGTGCCATACTAGCGACACACTTTCTTGGCTAGAGGGCAGTCTTGCGGCATTCCATCAGAACAAAGCAGTATTTGTTGATCTCAGTATCTGGGAAGACTTTAACATTCCCAAACTTCATGGTCTAGTCCACTATGCCTTGTCAATCCATCTGTTCGGTACAACAGATAATTACAACACTGAACAATCTGAATGTCTTCATATCAATCTAGCAAAGAATGCCTATCGTGCAACAAACTGCTGTAAGGTGAGCATTGTGTGTGCTCTTGGATCAGCACATTCCAGACCACGTGATGCTTGCGTCGCTGTCGATGACTTGACACATCAGTCTCTCACCGCAGTGCCCTCACACGCCATGCCTCCTCCTCATTCCCCTCCTCCTTCGCCCCTTGTCCGATGCTTCACCCTTGCCGCCATGCAGGTCTTCTCGCCAACTGACTGGGACTCACTGCTGATGTCACTCGCCATGCCCACCACTGTTGGCAAGCGCCACAAGACCGCCCCTGCTAGCTGTCAGCCAGTGCCACACACATTGAGCTCAACACTTCATTATTCAGCCCTTGTTTGGGTCCACAAGTTGTTGGACATGTAGATCACTGGATATGGAGTTATCGGACCTTTAATCGTATGTTCCTTTGTGTCTCTTTTGTTTAGACTTGTCGCTCTTTCCGCTAGCCTTTGCCCTCACCCTTGCCATCAGACATTGATCCATGCTGCTCCCTTTGACCCTGCACTCGCTGATGTGCCTTGACATACCATTCATTCCCACCCGTTCTTTTGATCACCGGACACTTTCTTCCATACAATGCCATGCAGAATGTCGCCAGCAGAACATCTTTCCCTTCTTTTCCCCTCTCACCGATTACTCGTTCCATCACGTAGTGTACATTGTCTCCCATCAGACTCAATTATAAATATCTAAGCCCAGCCCTGGCAAATGCTAGGCAACTGTGGCCTGTTTCTTCCCCTCTCTCTCTCTGTGTGTGCCGGGCAGCTGTGGCCCTTCTTCCTATCTCTCACAATGCTCTCCAATCGACTTGCTATGTCCCCAACATCGTTAATGAACACCTGCCTGTGGCAGCGAGGATAACAACTTGCGCACACTGCCCCTTGATCACTCCCAGCGTGTTCTTGATCTTGGGTGTGCTGCTCGGGTTTTATCTCTGACCTTTCCTCTTGAACTCTCATGCGGACTTTCTGTCTGTGATATACCGCAAAGATGAGTATTCTCAGATGACCATGTGGTTGGAGCATTGCAAGAAGATACAGCAGCATAATGCCTCCATTGATTGGAGGCAGAGTCATTGGCAAAACATTCAGACTTGGACCCTGATCAGACCCCTTCATGTGCACACTCAATCCATCAAGATTGCTCAAAAGCCATCCAGCAAGGCTGTTCCATTTACTGTCATTTTCTGGAAGTATGGCATGCCCTTGTTTTTTTGTTTTTTTTTGAATTCGAAGTTTATTGTCCACTGTTTACACAACAAGACATCGCGGTGCTACAAGAACACTACATAAGAGACCCAGGGAGTATATAACGGACTGTTGAGCGAAACGGGTGGAAGTAAAACAAAAGGCGCAAGGCGCTTCGGGCCATCTAGGCCGGCCGAGAAGGAAGTCACAGGGGGTCTGGGCAAGCAGGCAGGGGGCAGAGAAGAGAGTTACTACGTACAAGAAAAGTGGCAAGTGCCTTGGCACCTTTCACAGTCCAAAACAAATAATGAAGAGAATAGTCCTTAAGTAAGCAATTACAGAAAATCGAAACAAGGGGGCAATTGGAGAGAATATGAGGGGCAGAGTGAAGAACCGAGCCATCAGGTCGAGGGTGAGCCACACGCTGGTGAGCGCATCTGTGGCCGCTGTAGCAGGCTGCCTGAAGGTGAGCGCTACCCCGAGCTGGGGAAGGGGAACAAGAAGGGGTTAGACGTGGGTTGGCATGTTGTTCTGCCATGAGTGCCTTGAAGCCGGCACCCTGGTTAGCAATAGAAACGAGTGTATGAGGCATGGCATATGGCCGCGCAACGGACAGTCGCCCTCTGTACCGGTCTCAGGTCACCTCAGCTTTTGGCTGAGGGTTACCGTCGTGGTCCAGTTCGATCATGCATGCCCTTGTTTCAGGATGCACTAGGAAACTTTATTGCTGGTGTCAATAATCCAGGACTTAGGATGCATGCATTGCACCTGCGTGGAGGAAACACCCTCCTCCCCTTCCGCACTGTCCGTGTCTACCACAATATCAAATTCATGGCAGCAAATGACACTCAAGTATCAGGTATTATAGACACTGTCCATGTTCAGCTGGAACAAAAGGACAAATGTGGGCGGATCATCCCAGCGCGATTCGACACAGTCCTCATTTGGGGCAGTGGACAAGGTGAGTCCTTACTTCATCCACACTGAGATTTGGATCCAGACTAACCCGTTCTCAGGCTATCGCATTGCACAGGTTCGCGTTGTGTTCGAGTTACCCAATCAGGCCATTTCAGAGGTGTTCCGCTCACTTGATACACCCCCAAAGCATCTTGCCTACGTCGAATGGTTTACTCCAATCCCAGCAACTCCAGACCCCAAACATGGTATGTATAGGGTGTCTAGGCTAACAGAGAATGGTCACAGGTCTGCTAGTATTATTCAAGTTGAGTCTATCGTTCGTAGTGTTCATCTGATCCCACAGTTTGGACCTGTCATGCCCCGGGAATGTAATAGTTTTACAGTACTGGAGCTCTGCAATACGTTCTATATTAATCCATTTTCCGATGTACAAAGCTACTTGACATTCGTTTAGATAATTATACAGTATTCTATCTCGCGCACAGCCTTGACAACGTGTGGGACTTGGTGGCATTGACAGCTTGCGGCACCTAGTGATGCCTACATCCCGCTTATCAAACTGGTATCATCATTATTTTGCCTATTGCTAATCTACTCGAGTGGTATATCTCGCTAACGCGGGACCGTTTTCCTGATGACTGCATCGACTATAGTGGGAAGAACGTGGTCATCTTCAAAATTGCGCGGGGTGCAGCGTTGCGCCCCCCATTTTCTCCTCTGTCGAGAGTGAAGGCGGTTAGAGTGACCTGGTGACACGTTCAACAGAAACGGAGGGAAAACCGAATACAAACCCCATTGCGAGCACGTTCGTCGGCTTCCCCATTCACCTCTGGTCTTGCATGCACCGACGGCTTCCGACTAGCACCAGGAAGATTCTTCCGCAATCCGTCAACAGATGTGGTTTCATTAGTTCATGACGGCGATGACCGGCATGGGAAGAAACCCTTGAAGATCTGTTCCGCCTGCCATTTCGTCGCGTAGGGGAAATTAACCCAAATGTCCATGTGACGGGTAAGCGCGGGATCAAGACGCTCGATGTGATTGGTTGTGGCAAAGAGAAGGCTGTTGGAGATGAGAAAAAGAGATAGATTAGATCAAACAATAGAGTGCGATGGGAACAGTGGCACACCGGCCTTCCGCGGCTGCGATGCCATGGAGGCTGTCCAGGAGGCCACTTAAGCTCAGTGTTGAACTATTACTGGCTTCAGCTGCAGCCTTGGTGGACGTTATTGGGGCACCAGTTGACGTAGAATCCTGACTGATGCCGCGGGTAAACGCGGCGTCCAAGCTCTCCAACAACAATATGCATCTAGGAGATGAAGGGACTGAGAACCAGACACAGGCCCTTCATTACGGTCGGGAAATCCACTCACCGTGATGGAACATTTCCCATTAATGTCGCTAGCGTATTATCACTCGTCCTGTACCCCGAGATTAACCGATTAGATGCGGGGAAGGAGCCGAATACGAACCCCTTAGATGAAAGGCTGACAACATAAATGTCCAGGCCAAGTTCGCCCGCCAGCGAATGAATGAGCGAGGTCTTGCCACTGAAAAGGATGACGTCAGCACGTGATTGCCATTTCGGGATATGAGGGTACCTCCCGGGCACTCCGTGCAGCAAATACCCACGTTGGAAGGGTATTCCTTTCCGAATAGAGGACCATAAATACCTGTATTTTTACGTACACCAGCATTAAAATGAGCCCACCTCTTTCAGCGTACCTGCAGACCACATGTACCCCGATATTCCAAGTGAATTCTAAGTAATTAGACGCACCAGCCTTCAGAGCGCAGGAAACCTCGGCAGTCCGCCAAAAACATCTCCTTGACGGCCGGTTCAAGAACGATTGAGTTCATGGGGCGCTTCTTACGGGTACCGTCCCATCTCCAGCACGCATATGTCCTTTCGGAAATTCAGTCTGAAGCCATATCAAAGGCAGGCAGAGAGCCCCTTACGTGTCTGCCACGAAAATGTGCACACGGTGTTCCGCATCTTTCTCATATTCGCGCTTTGCCTCGAGCACAAGTCGCTTGAGTATGTCATTATCTCTTGCGACGAAGCTGCTCATAAAATCAGCAGAAAAAAACGGAATTGAGCGGATTTCGGGGCGTCACCTTATTTTGAGAGCCGAATGGTGGCCATAGTCCTGGTACCGACGAGTGCGCGTTATCTAAGATGCGGCGTAGTGAGATATCTCCCTTTTTGGGATGTTCCGTGATCGAGTGCCCACCTTCAACCAATGACCGCGGTAGAAAATCGTGTGCGTCGTGTCTGAGAAAAAAAACTTCTCGTCAGGCAAACGCCAAAGCCGAGCGGAGATTTTTACTTACCGGGGCTAGGCATGAACGTCACCTTGCGCTTGCGACGACCATTGTCCAACTCATCCTCGTCTTCTTCCTCCATTTCGTCTTCGTCCACGTCCCCGGTCGTCGATTGGCTCAATTGATTCCGGCTCACGGAACGCGTAGTGATCTCAAACTCTCGACTACGGCCCCATGAGGGTTGCTTTTTTTTCCCGCGAGGTCACGGCAATTTCAGTAACACTAATGTATTGCCTTTGAGCGAGACGTACCTTAGAAAGCCAGTGCATCAGCCTGGCAGACGGCATGAGTGTGCCTCGCACAGCAATGCCCTATGAAACGATCTTACCAATCGTAGGGATAATCCTCTTGACTAAAATGCGTGGTGAGGTAGAATGCTAACCTTTGTGCTTTAGCCAGCTATTATCACTTTCAAGGGTGAGACGAACAGTCCACAAAGCCATTCCATGCGGAGATGGAGGCCCTCCGAGCAGTCTCGACTGTACCTCCAATGACTACTAGTTTCTGAGAATCATGTCAATCCATTGATCGGGGTGCAGGTGCGAAATACACAAACCAATGTGTCTTGGATAGAGCTAGTGTCGAGGCCAAGTGGTCCTAGAAAGCCCTTGATCGTCTCCATTGGTTAAAATCAAATAAGATGGGGCGGGTGAATCTGGGGGAGAGAAATCCACGGTGACGACAGGGCCAGGGGCTGCTTTTATGCGGATTGAGTCCTAACGCCTCGTGCCAAGCGCCCACTCAGACCCCGATAGTTGGCCAGAGCCAATGTAGTGGCGGCAAATTTGCATGCTCCACATCTGATCGTCCCTCTACCTTCCAGGTCCCGTACCTGTTCGGCAAGATGACCACCATCGACATGCCGAGAATTCATGGCACCTTTGGAAGTCTAGAGATCCCCCATACAAACTTCGTGGGGGTCGTTATTGCCATGTTGGGGGGACCTGGCGGTATATTGGCTCAGGAGTATCTCGCATGTCGCACTCCTGATCCTGACGCAGTTGCAAACAAGGGTACCGGCCCCTACGAAGCTTGTGTGAGAGGAACATCATGATGGGTGACTGTGGAGACTCTTTTGACAGGATGCGCCTTGCGTTGTGTTGGGACTCTGCAGTTGAGGTGCTACATAGCTAAGCTACGATGCACACGTGGGCTCCGAGTTGAAGGATTCCCCTGGACGCGCTGCAGTACGATGTCAAGTGGATTGTCTGCTGGATGTCAGGTGTGAGAAGGACCTCCATTCGCGTGCGCCGCCACGTCGTGAGTTAGACGCCAGAAGCCATATCTCGTAACAGTCCAAAATCCGGGGTCGTGACCTCCGAAGATTAAATTTTGGCGCACAAAGCTAATCCGAACTGGTGGGCCGTGTCCGCGAGCCATCGCAGGCGATTGCTCACCTTTGAAACGTTGCAGAAAGTGAGGAGCCACGAGGCTACAACTGGGGTGCAAATATAACCAAAGACACATTGCCCATCGCACCACATGACCGCCATCCGGGGACTATGAGGAATTTCGTCTTCGTCCGCAACCAATGACTATCGGAACTCAGCGGATCGACACGACTAGTCTCTATGAGGGATGAAACGCATAAAAAGGGCATGAAAGGGAAATCGAGATAACAGGAAGAAGATCTAAGCGGAACAATCGAAGGCGTGCATCTCTAAGCGCAGTCTGGATTGCGAATAACGGAAGGAGATGTAACGCACGCACGATCAGTTCAATTGCCTACCTGATCATGCTGCATAAAACCCACTACCACAGGTCATTTACGCAGGAAGCTGGTAGAAAGAGTACGTGAGAGTTGAATGTTCTGACCCTTTTGTAAAGCTTAAGTTCCGATCACATAGAGCTGACACCGTGTTATTAGTTGATACAACGCAAGTTTAGCTGTGAGAGTCATATAGGAGGGCGGATAGCCAGGGAACAAGGTGGAGAGAATTCAAAGACAAGTACGGTGGTCCTTAGCAGCTACGGGGAAAGCGGAAAGCTGAGCGCTTTGAATCTTGCTGGCGACAACACGTGACGCGGCGGTTGACCAGAGAACTCTCCCTTCGGGAGACTCGGTAGAAAAAACACTTGACAGCAGGTTGACCGCTTAGTCCCCCACAATCTTTGACGCAGCCAAACAATGCCGCACAGTAGAACTCATATAAGGTCTGTGAATCCAGCAGCGCCTTTTCGTTTCCTCGACCCAACAAGTGAAAACCGAATGGGGTCGCCTTGGTGATGCACCGCTGGGACGAATCTGCACGCGCCCATCGATGCCGCGCTGCCCAACGCGCAGATCGTCGTCCTCTCAAAACCGCGAGGCGGCTTACGGCCACACGCGCGCAGACGGCTGACCCGCCGATCGCAATCCGCAACCTCGCGCTGCAGACGTGCCTTGATGCGCGACCGGACGTCGTAATACTGGCCGGGTGAATACATGCCTATGGGGATGAATTCTTCGACGCCAGTGATTAACCTGCGCAAGACGCTCCCGGCGCATTTGATGACGCGCACGTGATAAAGCACAGCAACGAGGCGTTCCAGAGTGGCGAGGTCGATAGGGTCGGCGCGATAGTTTATCTCTTGTGAGTATCCGATACGCTAAGGGAATATCCAAAGAGCCGCTTGGGGGAAGAGTACGCGTCCCTGAGCTTTTAGAATGGAATTTTGGGGCAAACTTCTGGGCCCGCTGAATATTGACTGTCTTGGCTGCGAACGGTGCTCGGTCGGGCAGGAGAAGGGGATTCATGTTGGTAATATAATCATTTGATGGCCTCTAGTCCGTGGCACACCATCCGGGAAACTACCAGTTCTTGATGTCAAACGGGCATCTGGTGGGTGTGGCGGGGTAGCAGATCGCGCTATTGGGCTACTGTGATGAGACTCCTGCGACGAAGCGAAGGATGTCTGGGCTGTTGTCGTACGGGCAGAACTTTGGGAAAAAATGAGAGTGCGAGTGCGACGAGCCCACGTCCGAGTCGGCGGACATGCTGGATCTCGGAAAAAACGGTGCTGAGAGACATGATGGAGTTTCGGGAATGACGCAAAAGGCGCGTTAATGTTGCGGCAGCTTTCATGTCAACGTCTACGTCGTGAGAACTATCGACGCTTGACGCGTTGACACTGCGGCGTTGGTCACTCGCCTTGCTATCTTTAAACACACTTTTGCGTTTGGCGTCTTTGCCCGTCAGGGTACGGGCGCGTGTATGTTCCACAACACTGGACTAGGACTGAGGGTCGGAGGCTGCGCGCGAATGAATACCCCTGGACCCTTCAGGATTGGAGGAGCGTTTGCAGGCGCTGGAACAGGCGGATCTTCTGGATTATGAATGGTCCGCGCGGGTTTCGCCGGTGGTGGGGTAAGGATTGAGGCATAAAGGCCCTGGACCGTTTTGGCACTCGTGCTCTCCCTCTTACCAGGACTGGCTTGGTGATCACGGGGGTTTGAGGAAGGAATCATGCTCAGAGGAGCCATATAACCCTTGCGGGCGGAACTGCCTGAGGGGTTGGTGACGTTATTCCCCTGGTCGGCGAAAGCATCATGGTAGCTGTTCCTAGACGGGCTCCGTGTAGGGGGTGTATCATTGCTGACGTACAAGAGATCGCTGAGAGTGACATGGGCCATATTGTGTTTAAGTCGCGTACGAGAGGCGCGCGCGTAACCCACGTGTGAGCTGCGTAGAGAAAAGCCTCGAGTTAACACCGATGTTCAAGAGCCATTACAAAAAATATAGAAAGCGGGGCGATAGCAAAATATTGTGGGGCCGTCACATCGCAGTGATGGTGGTGCTCAAAATATCACCATCACCATCAAAATACGGTCTCGGATCATAGGGGAAGGCGAGGCCCACTGTAGGATGTTGAAAGACTTTGTGCAAATAAAAAAGAAAAAAGCAGGGCTTCCACTGGGCTTTACATACGATGATTCGCGGATCATTGCATAAGCTCGGCGCGTCCCATACACAGTCCGAGAAGGGACATGCTCACCTTGGAGATTTCAGCACGAGCGGAAATTTTCTGAATTACCTGCTGCCTGGCTTCGCGCTCTGTCGCGTCAATATTGCTAAGCCTATGGTAGCGACCAATGAAAGGGGAGAAGTGTGAAGGAAAGCCATCGGAGACGATGAGGGGTGTGAGGTGTGTGAGGGACGGAACAACGGTTGAATTATGTAAGATGCGTCGCGCTCTGTACGGACGGCTCAGGCCGGCACACCGGCCTTCGGTCTACGTACGGTCCTCTACACAAGATAATACACTTCGAGATACTGCTGCTCCTTTAGGGCGCTGCCGTAACTCTTGGGCCCCCACAATCGGGATCATCTGCGCACCGTGACGCCGGGAACTGGGGTCGCTGGCTTCCTTTTCAAACGTACAGTATGGGAATGATAATGCCGATGCCGCCATCATACGTCAACTAACAACTTGACATTGCATGATGGGGCCCCAATTGGCGGGTCTTGGCCGCGTCCAGCATCAGAGGAAACGTTTTTCCGAAGACCGCCCGCTGTATCACGAAACGCGCCCACCTGATCATGCGTAACGTGCACCACATGAACGCGTCTGGCACCTGCCTGTTTCGACAGCTCGGGCTCTCACGCGAGGAGAGAAATTGCCAATTTGCCCGTGCCGGTGGTGTGGTTATTTCAACTGTTGAAGTGGGCGATGAGGGTCTCAGGATGCCATCCCATTCGCCTGGCTCCCCTCTCCTCCAATACCTGATCACTGGAGATGTGCCTCGAAGCTCTCTATCCCCTATCTCGGTACAGTATTGGACCGGTCCACAGTGCTCAAATATCCAAGCGTTTGCCCAGATCGGAATTGCCAGCCATCGCGTTTTCCGCATACATACCTTCGTCTTGTTTAAGCAGCGATCAAGGCGTCATGCCCCTCTTCGTTGTAGTGAAAATCAACAATGGAGCGCACTCGCACTCTTCTACCCCACTTCTCAAACCCGACGCCTTGTCACATTGTTGAATCTGGCTTATACTGTGCCACTAATTCCAAATGCCTGACGTCGATCGCGGCGAGCCGGTCGTGGTGCGTGAGGTCGAGATCAGAAAGGGGACCGTTAGCGGCGTACGGGGGGCGACTTGCACAGAACAGAATGGAAAATCACCATCGAGGCCACGCGAAAGACACTCGATGAAGCTTGACCAACGTGATCTCTCGGACGTGAGGCGAGGCAAAGATCCGAATTGTATGACAAGGCGCCGCAGGGCTGTTAAGAGTGGTTGAACAGATGACGGAGGAGAGGATGGTGTGGAAGTGAATGACGAGAATCTGACCTAGAAGCACCATCTCGCGAGAGAAGATGGGGGTCCCAACTTCAATGGGGGGGAGGATTCAACGTAATAGATGTTATCCCCGTAAGCCATCTCGACTACCGGACAAGAGTAGGCTGGCTCTCCCAGAGTTCGCACGGCCATGACAGTGGTCTTGACAAATGGCACCCATATCTCTGCATGGAGGAGCCATTCGCTGAGAAAATCAAGGACATCTTGAAGTCATGATAAATCACTGGTTTATCACAATTTCAAGTTTCCATCGCTGTTCTTAATAGGCCAACGTCTTGCTTGAGTACCAATGAGAGCCGGGGGCTGGAGCCGCTTCTTTGATCCGTTGACCCGTCGGTTCCATCGACGAAGGGTGATTGAAATCACACATAAACGCAGGTGTCTGGCTGAATCACCCTAAATAGGTCCAGATCGTCGCGAGTGCCAGGAGAACCACTGCTGCGCCACATCAGGGCGGTGACCCTAGTCGAGAACTCGCAGATCCTCTCAGGGTTGATAAATGAGCCGATAGCGTGCGCGAGGTACGGCGCCAGTGACTGTCCACCGATATCATCCAGAATCGCTACTGAGACGTCCAAGAGGGATGCAGAGCATAAAAACAAGGCAGCATGGATGAATTTTCGAAGAAATCAGTATTGTTTCTTGTATCCAGAGGGACGAAGCGGATCCTGGGGTCGGGAATACAATCCCGACATCTGTTTCGCATGGCCAGGCCATGTCAGCACTGCTCGAGAGGAGGAACACCACATAGGGGCCAGGGCCACTGACCCAAGTCACAGGCTAAAGATAGCACAGGCCGAGAGGGCATGCCAGACATCTGGGAGAAAGCAAGCACTTGTGAACTCAGGGAAGTACCGCATGGGGAGGGAACTTTCGAGTCGAAGAGGATTATGAGACTCGACCAGAGCGATGTCACGGCCCACAGACCACGTCGGCTGCAAGAAGACATACCTAACTGCACAAGAAAATACATCAGTTCAGCTCTACCAACCACAACGGTTCCCACTCACCTTTGAAACGCCTCTGCCGTCCCGGGTTGCCACTATGATTTTCGTTTGACGTGGGCGAACCCGGCGAAGTGCTGGCGGGTTGGTTCAACTGAAAGTGACACCCGTAAACGGTTCGAGTTGCCGTGGGACCGACCAATTGCAAAACGCGATAACCATTTTGGGGAATGGCTTGTTATACTCTTGTTATTCAGTCCGCTGAGCGCTTAGTGCAACTCCCTTCTCCATTCCTGCTACGGTAGTGTTGAAGTCAGGCCAACTACGTGTGCCCAGAGCTGTACCTGGAGTCAGAAACAAGTTGGCGGGCTAGCGGCCTGGGACACCTTTAAATCGTAATCACGAGGATACGATGCTGGCCATTCCGCCATACGGTGCAACCCAGCGTTTTGTATTTCTCCATATTATCTTCTAATCTGAATCTATGGACCAATTGGTATAAAGCTCATGTAATTCTGGTTATCATTATCCGAAGCATGATCCTCGCCAATCCGCTGTACTATGTCCTGTTGGTCGTTTGAGAACAAAAAGGCGTAGAGCGGAATAAGGTGCGGAGAGAATATCCGACTTCTTCCCTTGCTTCCTTCGATTGGGCGAGCTCAATATACGTCACTTTCTTGCTCTGGTTCCTTTTTGTCCGAAGCTGGAAGGCCTTGGTCAGACCTGATACTGTGCCGGAAAATGAGCAAGAGGGACTCGACGCAGCACAACACGCGGGCAATGCTTTCTTCTTCAGACAGCTCCGAAGACGTCGCGCATGTCAAGAAATGATGGCGGATACGACCCAAAATGTAGTCGGGAGGTTATATGCGTGTCCAATTGACCCCCTTCTGTGTGACGAAAGGGCAGGTATCATGGAAGTCCTTTCAAGAAGTCGTCCATGTTGAATAGGCTATGGCTGCGATGAGAGTGGATAGGGAGAGGGCGGGAAAGGATGAACGAGAGAGAGCAGGGGGCGGGGCGGTGAGGTGAAGACGAACACGGATGACGATTCCGTGGGGCCGAGCGCAAGCGTGCGGACGACGTTTCCGCTACGGAGGGCTAGAGCGGGTAAGAGGCGACGAAGATGAGATGAAAAGGAACAAGTGAGCGACGATCTCGCGACAGGGGAGAAGAATCACGCGGGAAAAGATATGAGCAGGGGCACAAAGGTAGAATTAAGGCGTACGACGAGACCACTGATGCACTCCATGGGAGCAGGAGGCGTGTCTTACATACATCTGAGTACCCACTGAGGTCCGTAGTAAGTAATATATCACGGACGGATGGTCCACGCGAGAGTTCGAAAGAGAAATGAGAAACAAACCGCGTTCCCGAAAGAGTCGAGAACGCTAAACGAAGATGGTTTGAGGAACGAAGCGCGAGGCGAAGTCGCGCGTCCGTCGTCGGGTATGAGTCGGCGCGATAACGCAGCACGAAGGCTAAGACGGCCAAAAGATCGCAGATAGCGGGTAGACGTACGGGTCGGGAATCGAGTCAAGTCCTGCCGGCGACAGACCGCGCGGCGTCGTATGCGAAAAGTGTTCGGTGATCAAAAAGAAAGCGAGAATGAATGGCATGTCGATGTGCGACAGCGGGCGCAGGCTCGAAAAGAGCGGCAGAGCTCGATGTCCGATGGCAAAGGCGTCGGGGAGAAAGCTAGAGAAAGGGGCGGCAAGTCTAAGACGAAAAAGAGATAAAGGAACATACGAAAAGGGGGCGAATAAAGCCAGAACTAGTGATATGCGTATCCAACAGTGCGCGGACCCGAGTAAGGGCCGACGGACAAGATGTCGAGCTCGACGTGCGTGGCACTGGCTGACAGTTAGCGAGGTGGCGCGCTTTTGTGGCATCGGCCAGCGAGGGTAGGCGATGCGAGACGTCGGCAGCGGCTTGAGGTGAGGCGAACGGGGACTTGGAAGGCAGCGAACGAGGAGAGGGACGAAAGGGGCGAGGGACGACGGAGGCGAAGTGCGAGGACGTAGGGGCGAAGAGACGACATCGATGGTTGACGAGTTGGTGGCAACGGCCTCATGTGAATCGAGTCAGTTCACACACGAAACGGTCACGCACAACGCGGAGGGCGGTTCACGCTCAGTATGTGGGACCCGGGCTGGTCAGCAGCGCTCGTTTCCGAGCCCACCGAATATCCCAGACTTACAGTAAGGTGTTGCGAAGAGGCCACGAATGCGAAGTCGAGAAAGCGATGCAGAAGGAACCAAAGGGGTAGTGTCGGCGTCGTTGGGAGGCGGTGACGGCGGGCGGCGGAAGTGAATGAGTGCGGTGTCGACGGGGCCGAAGTGAGACTATTGACAAATGGTAGGGCAGTGTGAACTAAGGAAGGTTAGAGCTAAAGAAAGAGTCAAGAACGGGAGCATACGAGTGCCAGGTAGCGGCGACCACCTAAGCGACATCGTGCGAGCGGACAAGAACAAAAAGGAGGGTGGAAAGCGAGAGAATGAATGAGATGCGATGAGGCGGGATTGGTAGACGAGGAAGATTGTAGTAGTCGGTTTCATGTTGCAGGGACGACGGCGTTAGCGAAGGCGATGGTGGTGATTTCGAGGAGAGAGGAAAAAAGGTGACGAAGAGAGTGTGTCGAAAAAGGGCCATCACTGCAGTGTGAGGAGACCTTACAATGTCGCGGTCGTTGGAGTCCGTCGGGAACCCCCGCCTTCTCCTTCAGTTCTATGTCACGGTCTCTAATTATCTTTGTGTCGAATATGTTCAATTTTTGGTGTCAGACGCGGGCGGTTTATTCGGTTCAAACGCGCGAAGTCTGTGTAGTTCAAATCATAACTAATTTATCAGCTCCACACTCGCGGACTCGATCACATATTCCAATCCGCTCAAAGTATATGAGACTAAAAAACCACTTTCATGGCTAATTCCCTGGAGGAGAGTGAAGATAACGCTAGTTTGTTAGCATCAACACCGTGGGACCCCATGAAATTATTTTCTACCATCCCTTGCGACACTTAGTAGGTTGGCACACACTATGGACCTCCTTACGAATGATACCAAACTTCTCGTGCGAATGACGTTGTGACGCTCCCTGCTTTCTCCCAAAAAAAACCTCGAGCAGCGTATCATACGCTTTTTCTGGAGGCGCATCAGGCGCATCAGCGCGGTCGCCCACTGGCAGTAAGTTCCTTCTTAGGGTCACAAACCTGGTCCATTTGATTGCGAGAGACGATTAAGGAGCACTGCAAGTGGGGGTTAGGCGGGTTATTTTTTGCCCTCACCGCTTGACAGCGCAGCGCTGAGAACCTCGAGAGACCGGTAAGGAACACAGGGGTTGTAGTTTCGATAGGCTGCGGAGGTAGGGATTGAGGGTGTGTGTGTGAGCAGGACGGGACGATAACGAATGCGGGCGGCGACTCCGAGAGACCGAGCGAGGGCGCGGACGACGGTTCCCCTGTGCAAGGCCGAGTTGAGTGACAAAGATGATGAGGAAAGGCGAGCGACGGCCTCGCGGCGACGAAGAGGGAAGCACACGGAGAGATGAACAGGACGAAAAGGGAGTAGAATTGGGTATGAATGACGAAGTTGCTGATGACGCACTCCACGAGAGCAGGAGGTGTAGCTTAAATACAGATGAGTACTTACTGAGGTCCATAGCAAGATAATAGTATCGGAAGAGGCTACGAACGCGAAGTCGAGAAAAGAGTGTAGAAGAAAGGGAAGGCGATTGCGCGGGCGGAGGCGGGAGGCAGTGACGGTGAACGCCGCGGGCGAGTCAGAGCAATGTCGGCGAAGTTGAGATGAGACAGCGAGTATGTACAGGTAATGGCAAAGGGATGCGAAATAAGAAGTGTCAGACTAGTGAAGAAGCCAAAGAACAGGATCATACGGGTGCCGGACGACGGCGACTACCTATGTGACGTCGTGGGGGCGAGCGAAGGCTTGAGTGGAGGAGGAGAGTAAGAAAAGTAAATAGAAGGCGATGAGGCGGGAGTCGAGGGGAGAGGAATGGTTGATTTCATGTTGCGGTGAAGGCAACATTGTTGACGTTGGCGAAGGCGATGGTGGTAATTTCGGGGAGAGGAAAGAGGCAGGAAGTGGGAGGACGGCGTCTTGGATGCGAATTTGCAAATAGTCGAAAAGGGTTGTTCCGCACGTGTGGTGTCGAATTCCGGAACGTGCCGTTCAAGACCGGAAACAGGACTAGATGATTCACTTGTCTTCACCAACCTCGAAGTTTGGACCCGGAGTCTGAGATATGCTAGTTTGGCCTGGATCATCGAGGTCGGAAGGAACATGCCGAGAACTGATCGCGGGATCGCGAAGAACGACGGGCACGGTTTTGCGCGACTTGGGCAGCGTACTGGTACTCGTACGAATTGAAGGATTCGGCCCAGCAACACCAAATGCGGAACTACTTCGCATCAAAGGCTGGTGGCTTGGTGTAGTGCGGCGTTGACCAATGTTCCCGATATATGAGAGGTTCAAGTTGGAGACAGGTAAAGCAGATAGCGGGACACCGCCGATGCCAGTGGTTGGATCCATGATCCCGCCAGAGGGGATACTTTGCATTGTGGGGTAGGGTGACGACAGGCTGTAGGGGCCCGCTTCGTCGTTATAGGAAGAGGACAACGGCGTCTGGGTGCTCGCCTCGATATTGGAAATTGTGTCCGCAAAGGGCTCTGATCCCCCGAGTCAATGAAGCTCCAGAGACTGACTAAGAGTTCGCACCTCTATAACTGTTCTCACTTGTCAGTGTGGCTCCGGATAATCCTCTAGTAGTTTCAGTAGACTCGGAGGAGAAATTCGATCGATCGACCCTGTCATCCTGCTTCCACGGAGGCGATGCTGGAGTCACGGGAACTTGTGCGTCAGCACGTTCATTTGGCATAAGCTCCGTTTGGCTTCGGGGAAGGATTTCGTCGATCATCTCAAGCAGGGGGTTCAGCCGATCTCTCTCCTCGCCGGACAGATTGCTACCGAGGTGGTTGACTTCAGTTCGCAGCCTATCTACTCTTTCCCAAACCTGATCGGAGGCGCGATTCAAAGGTAAGTGCTGATCGTTGACCATACTCCTCTGTAGATCCCAGACTTTCTCGAGATCCTGGAGAACCAGGCCAGACCCATGGAGTGGTACCGCCATTGTCGCTAAACGTCCTAGCTTGTAAAAGGTCAGTAGGGATCCATCGCGCGCAGCTTGGTCGATCGTTTCCCGGGCCTTGATTGCGAACTCTGCCCCAATCTGGCCCCCATTGATGTAAGGCTTCCAGAACTCCGTGTCCGATTCCTTTCCATCTCCTATACCGAGAGTCCAGAATAACCTCGCGAGAGAAGCGACGTCCCACTGTGAGCGGAAGAATATGGTGCCATCGCGCTCAACGTCGTCACAAAACTGAGCCAGGAGGGCTTTGCAGCATCGAGCCCTGATAACACCGACGCGGAAGCTGGTAGCCCTCGCCATGAATGAGCCCTGGAAACTATGATTGATGAACGTCTCGAACTGGTGTGCTAGCGACCCGAATTCAGGCGCGCGCCAGTCCATCTTCGTCGAACCTTCTAGGGACGAGAACGCTACATCGATCACGGTACAGCAGTCCTCGAAGACCCGGAGCTTGTCTGGAATGGGAACATCTGATCGCTGGGCATTCCAGAGGTTGACTTGTAGACTGGCCCATAAACCATCATCGCAGACGATGCCTTCCATGAATTTCCTGCATTCGTCTTGTCCAATGCTAGCGACATAATCTGGGAGACAGCGAGCGAAGGCCTTGAGGAGATCGCCATTCCGAAGGTGCTCCTTCCCAAACACGACGTCACGTCCGCTATGGTATTCTGGATGGTTTGAGAACGCCACAAGGAGCCGCTGTCCTCGGTCAACAACGTCCAAGATATCGAGGAGTGGGACAATGCGAAAGCCCTGTTCTTTTTTCTGGATGTGCTCACTTGCTTTATTACGCATGGCAGTGAACTGAACCCGTGTCTCGTTAGAGGCCTCCGTGAGAGCGATCCCGAGTTGCTTCACGAGCATGTCGAACGTCTTCCAGCAGAAAGAAAGGCTCGACTGTGGTGGATGCTCTTGTGAATGAACAGCTTTGGCGAGCATCGTCAGATTGAGGAGAGGCCCGTCGGACAGAAGGACCTTCCACATCTTCTTGCCCTCCTCGTCATCTGACACGTAACCGTCACCTAGCTCTTGCACCATCTCCTTGCCGTCCGGGAAGAGAAGATGATCGTAGAGGGGAATAAGAGGCGTAGGGAAAGGCCGATTGTGTGTCGTTCCTTCCTCGGTTTGTGCAAGCATGGTTAGGAGACCCTGGATAGCAAGTGCCCTAATGCATGACGCGCGCAGGGCCACTACTGGGTCTTCCATGTCACATAACATCTTGAGGTCATAGATAAGACGCTCGTTGTAAGTCTTCTGCAGCCGTAACTTCTTTTTATCTGCTTCTTCGGGAGGGTTTTGACCTGGCTTCATACCGTGTTGGGAAATGAGTTGGAGGGACCTGACGCAGCATAACACGCGGGAGATGGTGGTTTCTTCCGAGAGCTCTAACGACGTCGCGCATGTCAAGAAATGCTTACTGATGCGTTCCAATATGTAATCCGCGGTTAGATACTCTTGAGCCCCAGCTGTGTGACGCGAGGACATGTATCCTGGGAGTGCTTCTAGGAACTTGTCCATATCTTTGTCGCTGAAGTCGTTCTTTTCAAAAAGCCATTCCATAGCGTAGCGCTCGAGGTCCCCAACCCGTTTACTTGCCTCGAGCAAGTATAAATACCCCCTATCAAAACGGAGTCGCTTGATGTACTGGCGTTGTTCCGAGGTCAAGGACTTGTTAGGATCCCGCAACCTTTGCAAGGACCACAGTGCGATGCGAAAGCCGTAGAGAAGGAGGATGCCACTGGCGCGGAGAGGAGGCGTCAGTGGCGTGTTATAGGGGGAATTGCTGAATATCAGGGTAGAGATGCTGAGCGCCACGTACGCTACCACTGCAGCGACGAGACAGTAGCGGGCAATGGTACCGAGCGAGGTATGGACCGTGTAGAAGAAGTCGCTGATGGCCCACAAAAATAGGAAGAGAGACAGGTGTAAGAGCACGTAAGTCCCGTACATGAACCTCCTCATCTGGAACCGGTTAAGGCCTTGATGTAGATATGTTCGGACACGCCCACATTCATGCGGGGCAGCACGGGGGTAGGCATGCTCCAGATATTCGTAGCACCATTGTTGGATAAGGGCGCATGCCACGGCACTTGTTATGCTCAGGAAGAAGCTGATGAACAAGATGACATTGACGCGAATGGCGACACTCGAAGGTTGGAAGGGGGATTGGGAAGGATTTGACTGTGAGGTAGTCTGCTGGCTGCCGTCAGGTAGGAGCGTCTTGTATATTTCAATGATAAAGGATGCGATGATGGAGGAGAACAAGCTGTTCTATAGGTGATAGTAAGACATCACAGTTGAACCGTGAAAGCAGTGGATATCCTCTTACCAGGAAAACCATCGAGCCCGTATCGCCTCTTAAGCTCTCTATGAACTTCTTGTCGCTGATCTGTGCCTCTGATGCATATAGCTTCCAATATGTGGTGGATGTGTCACCATATTTAGCGACTTCGATAATCCTGAGTCAGAGAGGGGCAATCCCTTCGAAAGTGAAAGCGTACCATTTTCCTCTTCTTTACTCCCACCATTTGGGTGCTGTGTTGGCTGTTGTCTCAGCCTCAGGGCTGGGACGCGCAGAATGAGGAGGTGTTGGGTAGAGTAACAGAGATAGGGTACTGACCTTCCGTCGATGTTCGAGCTCGAGCGGCCTCTAAGTCGGGGAAGGCCGACATTGTTGAGGAGCATAGACTGACGAACAAGCAGGCTATTTAAAGGGCAGAGCTGGGGTGAGCTGGTAATGGGGAGGAGGGCACACCGTGACGGAGATTCGAAGCTTTCAAGTGGACAGACGGGTCAAACAGCCGCAATCAAACCCCCGCTAATGTTGCACAACGTCAGATCGTGGGTTTCGATTTGTTCAACTGCGTGACTGGCCATATTGTTCGTAAGACGTTTGGGATACCTGGCCCAATAAACGTGCGTTATTCCGATCTTTCACTGGGCAACCATTGCCGTAGGTTTGATTTTCCGAGTCTGGAAGGACTTCCAGACCCGGGGTCCAGGTGAAGTAGCCTGTAGGGATACGGAAGATCTGTAACAGGATGGCGATGAGAGCGCTGCAAACAGGTGACGATCGGAAGGCGGCCAGTTACTTTCAGGTTTGTGAAAACTAAACGAAATTGGCCAAAGACAGGGGAGGGATCACCCGATCACCAGCTATATATCACCGTTCGAGCCCACACTTCACCTGACTGCATTTACTGGTCCCACCCGATCTGGGGAATGTGGAATGGAACAGATACAGTACGCACAACATGAAGCCTGGGTGACCTGGCAGCATGTAACAAGAGCTTGAGGACCGATCAGATGAACGTAATCTCCGAAGCGAATGAACTCTTGGCAGATTCTAGTATGAGAATGTCTTAATGGAGGAAGTCGAGGGCATCAAAGAACGACGAAAGCGTGGAAGCAAGGCTGCGGTTGTGCAATGGAGTGAGGAAAGGTTGAAAGCCCGAAAAGGGGCGCAGACTGTATTTTCAAGTATAGAGTACATATAGAGAGTGCAAGCCGAGAGAAAGAGAATGTTTGCTTTTGGAGGAAATGACTCTGCTCTGGTGTGTCTACGGGACAGGGTTTCTCCTATGGCGTCCAGTGGTGGATCCTGTTCGAGTTTCTTTCGGAGAGGCGTTTCGGAGTTTGCCGTACATGAATTAGGAACCACCGGGAACCACGGCAGATAGAGGTATATCACAGTCACTCCATGATTTGGAGGTGAATCCGGCAGAAGTACTCCCAGGAGGTGCCGCAGCGTTGCCAGTGGAGCTGGGCATTCCGAAACACTTGCTTGGCGTTTTAAAAAGTTCCTATGTGCGGGCAACATCACACGCAGCAGCGACCCAGTAGGGATCGTATCTGCCCATGTCGTATATCTATAAACACCTTCGTTGACGGCCGATTACTTTTGCTTATGGGTCTCCAGTCCCAGTCCAGTATGGCAATAAGTAAGCCAGATACACCCGAAGCCAACTCCACAGCAATGAGGGCCGAGAGCGAATCATATGTCAGTGGTGTACTCTAGATCTACGCAAGTGAGGGTCATGCTCGCAGGGCTCGACTATCACTTCACAACCAATGTGTTATGGTCATCTATCATGCTAGGGTAAATTAGCAACGATCAGAGCCGTCATGCCATTGTAAGGTATGCACGTGCGTTGGCCTCGGAATAACCTATTTTCCACATCGCCAACACCTCCGACACACCTCGCCCGACGCCTCAGGCCTCCGACGCCACAGAGCAGCGAGCAGCGAGCACGCTGCCGCTCTCCTTTTTCGTATCAGCCCTTGTTCTTCGTCGTTAAGGACACGTAGTTAGATTGTAAATAGATAGAAAGTCGAACTATATAAATCCACGCGCAGCACCGTGAGCAGTGGGCGAGTAGTGCCTCAGCCCTGCCACAGTTTTGTGTCGTGTTTTCCCCCTTTCTTCTGTCTCACTCAGCATTGTCCAGCATCGTCAAGCGGCTCGCGCGGAGCCATCATTCACACACACACACTCTCTCTCTCTCTCCCCTTTTCCCCTCTCTCTCCTCTTGGGACAACTCTCGAACTCGCAAGTAGACCACGTATCTACCTTACACCATACTGCTGCACACATCACGGGGCCACTGGCAACGCTGCGGTGCGGTTCGGCGCCCCCAACAACACCGACCCCTACATCAGTAAATTAGGAAAGATCTTACGAGGCAGCGCGGCTCTCACGGGTTTGAACCGGGCCGGCACCAGATCGCAACCCGTATGGGCCATCACACGCATCACGCGGGGTTGTAATTCCAGTGTGAGCTTTATTTATTATAATAAGCGAGCGTATGTTAAACTCGTGATATGGAGCAGGAGCTTACGGTAAACTTCGTGGCCTTGGTTTGCACTCATGATTACTTGCGAGTCATATGTCAGATCATGCGGAACTCACTTGTAAGTATATGAGTATTACCAGGGTCTATGTCATGAGGCAGGAACAACAATGCGATATAATTGTGTGTTGATCTGAGGATGAGGTGACATTGTTATCAACCCATCGGATGTTGTGGGATCTTTTCCCGTCATAACCACTGCCACTGCCATCACTGCCACTACCATCATGCAACTGAGGAGGGTCTGGAAGAGGGAACATGGGTGATCTGGAAGGAGAATGGACACTAAAATAGTAAGGATCAAGGGATGACGTGGCGGAAGTGGAGCGAGAGGATGATGAAATGAGCATAACGGCCGCTGACGACTTCCATGTGCCCAGCCTGCTACACTGCCTGAACTGACAAACTTTAGATGGCGAGGAAGAACACGCAGCGAAGGATCGCCTTGAAAGATGGTTTATTCCAGTCCCTAGACTACAGTATATATACTAGAATCGTACAATAGAGCTAGGTAGGAAAAGGAAAGGCAAAGGAGTGCTTTCAAGTTGACCATGGAAGGGGATAGGCAGCGTGTCCAGCAATGTGGTACTTGGCTAGTGAGACATACATCCATTGTTATTTCCGAGACAAAAGTGTGGACAATCCAAGAGTCTTCAGCACAGGACTTGGGGGCAAGGCGAGAGGGTCGACGAACGACGGACGCAAAACAAAGTATGCCATCACGTGGTCGAAAGAGGGCGATTCCGAGGCTGCAGCGCGTGGACACCTTACAATATTTACTCTGATTCACACCCGAGAGCTCTCTATCTTAGTTGTCACCATTCCACCTGCTGTATTCATGTGGCCCTTTTCAAGCCCTCAGAACCCATACCGCGAGACCATAAAGGCCAAACACACATGGCGCGCCGACGTCCTCGAGCTTGCTCTCCCCTTTTCAGCAGAAGAGCACCAGAAGTATCTCAGCGCGACAGGTACCGTACAGCTCCCCCCCTCTTAGCCTAGCCACGTTGAACCGATTTTATTCCCCTTTATTTGTGGGGACTCTGCAGCATCACAGATCGTGGAGAATATCTTATCCCGCATGTGGACTGCTTCGGTGGTGCTGGAGGCCTACATCGCGCGGGCGGCGCAAGCGCACCAAGCGACGAACTGCTTCACGGAGGGTACGTGCACCTTACTTGTCATTGTTTCCTACAAACTTACTGAGGTCGCATTCATGTGTGAACGCCGACTTTGCTCGGACCTACAACTGCGCATGACGAATGCCGTGCCATAGTTTTCTTCAACGAGGCCAGGGAGGACGCACGCAGGCTGGACGCCGACTTCGCCGAGACTGGCCGTTTGAAGGGACCGTTGCACGGTGTGCCGATTAGCGTCAAGGACTCTTGTGCGTTCCGATCTCGCTTCCCTGTCTTCATTCCTCTGTTTTCTTTCTCCTTTTGGAGCAGCACACCCAATTCGGTAAACGGTGACTGACAATGAGGAATGTCCGCGGACGATTTTTAGTCGACGTGAAGGGATTCGACAGTACAATCGGATACACCCAGTGGGCGAACAAACCAGCCGAGCGCGACGCTGCCGTACGTTTTCCACTTCCGTCTTCGTCCCTTCCCATCTCATCTCCCATCCCACCGTCCGATACTCGCCATCGGCCACCTAATAATAGCTCGTCGCGACATTGCGTAAGGCCGGCGCCATCATCATTGCCAAGACGAACGTACCGCAGACCCTACTTGCCTTCGAGAGCTCGAATCCGCTATGGGGCCGTACGTGCAACCCGTGGTCGGCCTCACACACAGCAGGTGGCTCTTCCGGTGGCGAGGGCGCGCTGCTTGCCATGGACGGTTCCGCGATCGGCGTTGGCTCGGACGTCGGCGGGAGCATACGCATTCCGTCAGGTTACTGCGGCATCTATGGTTTGAAGCCGGGGCTGGGGCGTGTGTCATACGCAGGATCCGTCGGTGCGTCGTTTTGACCTTCCATTGTCAGATGCCGTCGTGCGGTGTGGCGTAATGTGAGGATGTGTGGAGTCGTGTGGGGCCGCGTAGCGCGGCGGTGTCTCACACATTGTGGGCGTACTTCGGCAGATCGTCAGGTTTTCTGACTATTTTGGTGTTTTTCCCCCTTTTGGTGTGCTACAGGTCCGAACCCCGGCTTCCAAGCTGTCCGCCCGGTTGCGGGTCCCATGGGCCGCTCGGTCGCGGACCTTGAACGCATGGCCCGCGTCCTCTTTGGCGAACGCGGCGGTAGCGAGGATTATTTCCCCGCACCCATCCCGTATCGGGACGTGACACTTCCTGAAAAATTGCGGTTTGGGTATTATCTCAACGGTGCGTCATTTGCCATCTTGATTGTACAGGGTTGATGTGTATATGCACACACAAAAACAGACGGAGTGGCCAAGGGGTCTCCTGCTTGCCATAGGGCCGTGTTGGAAACAGTGGAGGCACTTCGCAAGGCAGGACATGAATGCGTTCAGATTGACCCGCCTGATAGTGAGTAGAGAGGCCTTTCTCTATTCAGCGCCAAACCTAAGCGCTAAGCTTTGATTCCAGTTACCGAGTCGCTTCGACTTTTCACTGCAATCACTTCCGCAGACGGGTACGAGAAGCTGACAGAGCACCTTGGCCCTGACAAGAAGGTATGACTGTTGAAATACGCTTCGCTGTGATGAACCCTGCTGACGTCTACTAATACAGGAATCGGCACTGTTCCTGGTCACCTTGGGTCCGCGGCTGCCAGGTACGTGTTCTACATCCCTGCGTTGTCACTATCATCTTTTCTAAGCACCATTCGTAGGCTTCGTCCGTGGATTTGCTAGCTGGGTGATCCGCAACTTCGTCGGGGACACCAAATTCGCCTCATTGTTGTCACAGTCGCACAAGACTTCCGTGCGCCAATATTACAACTACGTTGCAGACAAGATCGCGTTCGAAGAGCAGACGCGCGTCTCCTTATGGGGCGAGGGGCCAGATTTTACATTCGACGCGGTGCTCGCTCCCGTACAGGCTATCCCTGCACTACCGCATGGGGGATGTGACCGCCTCGCACCGCTCGCGTGCTCGACGCTGATCTACAACATAGTTGATTCACCCGTTGGCGTCATTCCCGTCACGCGGGTCGATCCCACGCGCGACGAGGTTTCAGATGAGTGGCGGGCTGCCCCAGGCAATGGGTCAAAGATTATCGAGGGCGAGATTTACGGGCCGAAGGGTGCGTACAACCCGTCTGCGATGCAGGGATTGCCCGTGGGCGTGCAGGTTGTCGGTCAGCCGTGGGGAGAGGAAAAGGTGCTCGCTATGATGCATGTCGTGGATACTGTTCTCGGGCCGCGCGGGTTCGGCCCTGGGTCCTGGGCGCCGAATAAGCAGAAGGGAGGGGCAGGGGTGCCCAAGAAGGAGGAGTGATGGGCTTCATACATATGGATAGAAGTAGTACTCTTTGGATATTCGTGGCCTCACGCATATCGCTATTTATGCCCTCCCCGCGCGGCGATCTGCCTTGCGTTGTTCCATCTCGGGGAGCGATTAGCGTACGTGACGTGGGCAGTGCGGATAGGGAAGAAATGAGCGGACGAACCCACTCTTTTTTGCAGTCGTGATAGGCCTGGAAGAAATCGAGACATTTGTCGTGGTCATAGTCGCGTCGGTTCAGACAGTCCATGATGCTTTGGATGCCTCTGCACATGGGCTTTCAAGAGGAATGAGGGTCAGGCCAGGAAGCGGAAAAATAGGCAAACAGAGAGAAAAAGGTCGCACTCGGCAAACTCTGACGTGACTGTCCGTTTCTGAAGGGTGGATACGACATGAGAATCAAGCCAACAAAAGGCATTCCAAAATTTCCTGACCTTGAATGTCTCCTTGTAGTCCTTCGGCGCGAAAACTGACACGGTGCTGTCGTCGGGCATTGCGTCGCTTACAGCAAATCAGGAGAAGGTTTGAGGCTTAAGCGCTTGCCGTTGCTCGCTCAAACAGCGCGGCCACGCACTCGGCGCTAGCGCTCTATTCAGGAGTCAATGCCTTCGACTTCGACTGGACTATCATCCCCCTCGAGAAACTTCCCTTTCTTAACACCCGGCATACATCCAACGATGGCATCTTTACGGTAGGCTGTCGCACGCCCACTGGCGACGATCTTGTGGTTCTTGAAGAATGGAGCTGTCATATCGATAAGTCCTGTGACATCAGTGGGTTGGACCTGCCATGCGGCCGTCTGCGTGACCGAATTCACACTGGGGGTGGTGAATTTGACATAGGTGAGATAAGGCGAACAGTTGTGCTGTGAACTGTGAACTGTGATAAATTAGGCCGACAAAGGAAAGGTGAAGGAGTGGCTCCACCACCTTCCTTTTTTGGCAACCACCACCTCCGCGGCAGTTTCTCGCCAAAGAAAGCGGTAGCTTAGAGTAGGATAGTAAAATACCAGAGCCCATACCTCTTTTCCGTCGGTCGAAAGCTCTGGGATA
>Ga0307510_10000979_pt1 | contig 30261 bp, 45 predicted proteins | sample 12_EM_MG_FD_207224 | JGI IMG/M metagenome (GOLD analysis project Ga0307510, IMG submission 207224) | Populus trichocarpa ectomycorrhiza microbial communities from riparian zone in the Pacific Northwest, United States - 12_EM | ecosystem: Host-associated > Plants > Roots > Unclassified | place... | reverse complement strand
ACAGTTAACCCATCATTTAGTGGTACCATTCCACAGTTAGTTAATCATCTAGTACTACTATTCTACAGTTAACCTCCTGTTTTGTAGCACCATTTGACAGTTAGTTAATTACCTAGTACTACTATTCTATAGTTAACCCACCATTTAGTAGTACCATTTCACAGTTGGTTAATCATCTAGTAGTACCATTCTCCAGTTGACTCACCATTTAGTAGTACCATTCTACAGTTAGTCAATTATCTAGTAGTACTATTCTACAGTTAGTTAATTATCTAGTAGTACCATTCCACTGTTAGTTAATTCTCTAGTACTACTATTCTCCAGTTAACCCACAATTTAGTAGTACCATTCTACAGTTAGCTAATTATCTAGTAGTACTATTCTACAGTTAACTTACCATTTAGTAGTACCATTGCACAGTTAGTTAAACATCTAGTACTACTATTCTACAGTGAACCCACCATTTAGTAGTACCAATCTACAGTTAGCTAATCATCTAGTAGTACTATTCTACAGTTAACCCACCATTTAGTAGTACTATTCTACAGTCCACCTACCATCTAGTAGTACCATTTCACAGTTAGCTAATCATCTAGTGCTACCATTCCACTGTTAGCTAATCATCTAGTACTACTATTCTATAGTTAACTCACCATTTAGTAGTACTAGTCCACAGTTAGTTAATCATCTAGTACTACTATTCTACAGTCCACCTACCATATTGTAGTACCATTTCACAGTTTGTTCATCATCTCGTACTACCATTCTACAGTTAACTTACCATTTAGTAGTACCTTTTCACAGTTAGTTAACCATCTAGTAGTACTATTCTACAGTTAGCCCACTATTTAGTACTACCATTCTACAGGTAGTTGATTATCTAGTAGTACTATTCTACAGTCCACCTACCATATAGTATTACCATTTTACAGTTACTTAATCCTCTAGTACTACCATTCCACTGTTAGCTAATCATCTAGTAGTACTATTCTACAGTTAACTCACCATTTAGTAGTACCAATCTACAGTCTACCTACCATATTGTAGTACCATTTTACAGTTAGTTAATCATATAGTACTACCATTCCACTGTTAGCTAATCATCTAGTAGTACTATTCTACAGTTCACTCACCACTTAGTACTACCAATCTACAGCCTACCTACCATATTGTAGTACCATTTCACAGTTAGTTTATCATCTAGTACTACCATTCCACAGTTAGTTAATCATCTAGTACTACTATTCTCCAGTTAACCCACCATTTAGTAGTACCATTCTACAGTTAGTTGATTTTCTAGTAGTACTATTCTACAGTCCACCTACCATATAGTACTACCATTCCACTGTTAGCTAATCATCTAGTAGTACTATTCTACAGTTCACTCACCACTTAGTACTACCATTCTACAGTTAACTTACCATTTAGTACTACCATTCCACAGTTAGTTAACCATCTAGTAGTACTATTCTTCAGTTAACCCACCATTTAGTACTACCATTCCACAGTTAGTTAATTATCTAGTAGTACTATTCTACAGTTAACCCACCATTTAGTACTACCATTCTACAGTTAGTTAATCATCTAGTAGTACTATTCTACAGTCCACCTACCATATTGTAGTACCATTTCACAGTTAGTTTATCATCTAGTACTACCATTCTACAGTTAACTAACCATTTAGTACCACCATTCCACAGTTAGTTGACCATCTAGTAGTACTATTCTTCAGTTAACCCACTATTTAGTAGTACCATTCTACTGTTAGTTAATCATCTAGTAGTACTATTCTCTAGCTAACTACCCATATAGTTTCACCACTCCACTGATTGTTAATACTTACTTTAGTAGTACTGCTTTATAGATTATCTGCTACTTAGTAGTCTTACAGCTAGCTGGGCTTATGTACACTTTAATTCATTACCGTTACTGTAATCTAGTGTATAAAATTGGTGACATTGACTGTGTGGAATGGGTTCGATCCGTTGACGACAAGGGTGAAAGACGGGGAAAAGAGAGGAGAAAGGGGTGAGACGATGGGGCGTGAGTAGGCAAAAGACAGAGTGGACGCGTGGCGGGCTCGGGCAGCTTGGAAGGCGTCATGTGGTCGGAGATGCCCGATTCCGAGCCTACAGGGTGTGCACGCCTTACAGTAGCGAGGAACGTGCATGTACTCGCTATCTAATCTAACAGTACCTAAGTAGTCCATATATGATAATACAATCATACACATGTCGTGTCGGTCCTAACTGTCCATGCACATCCGATCACAAGCACTTATGGCAACGCACCACTGGCATCGAACCAAATGCAACTCAAAACAACTAACATTGGGATGAACATGCAGGAAAGGGTCGATCATTACATCACAGCAAGCAAGACATGGTGGAAAGGAAGATACTACAACAACAATTACACAATGGCGAGCAAGACAACGACAAACCAAGACACAACAATGAGCAGAACATGACAAAAAAGATGCGATAACAAGGCAGCAGCACTGCAACCGCTCATATTTTATCGAACTTCCCACATTTCAAACCAGATACCTTTGATGGGACTTGATCCACTTTTCTCTGTCAGCACATAGGTTTGGGTCAGAATTGACATGATCTGCGATAGCAAACATACCTTATATCTATTTGCATCAACAAAGCCCTGTTGTCTTTGAATGATAATGTCGAGATACACAAGATGGAGAGACATACAAATATGAATTTGTCCACAAGGTGCTCCTCCTCATCACTGAACTCTGGCCCTGACACACTCTTGGACTGAGCATAAATGTCCACCCAGAGTTCATTTGGCATGACTTCAAAACGCTGCTTGTGCATCTGTGAAGAGCTTGGGCTTGACGGAGCTGGAGGCATGAGGAGAGTCAGAGCAGATAGATTCAATGAAGATACAGAGTATGGCCCCGATGAAGGGACTGGAGGCGGACCCGAAAGCAGAGCGGTCGAGGTGCTGGCAGCAGAACAAACAGTAATCTCAATGGACTGATGGACGTAGTCAGCACCGGTGTAAGCACAATAGAAATGAAATACTCACGATCTCCCCAGCTACAACAGGGGTGAATGAAAACCGCATTTGCGCATCCGGTTGGGGAGGCACAGTGAAACGATAAACGATAGGAGAGTCGGTACTATTTGGCATATGTTGGGATGAGCATTGTAGAGGGAAACGATTAGAAGAAGAAAAATAAAAGACCCATGTGTATATATGCCAATGGGCTAAGCAGATCATTGGAGACAATGATTCATTATCTGAGAGTATTACACGTCAAGCCTCAAAGATCAAGGGTAGCCAGTGTTGGTTTTTATGTCATAAAAAAAAACATGGCATTCGCAGTCAGTCTCAAGATGCCCTTAGCGAGCCTAAGCGAAACTCAAGCATGAAATGGCAGTTTGAGTCAAAGGAGCCAAAAGCTTTCCTGATGCAACCATATCGCGTCTCGGTCCCATTCAAAGCTATCAAACGGACCGTTGTTCGTAGAAGGGAGGCAACGGGTCAAACATCAGGGAAAAAAATAGGCTCAGGAGCCTTGGTAATAGGCCATCAGGAAACCTTCCAGGCTTCCAGTGTCTTACGTTGAGTTTTGAGGGGCCGTAGTCATTGTGGTCATCAAAGATTTTAATAATGGGTTGGCGGCTTGTGAGAGACCTGAGAGGCCGGCATACCATCGCTCTTCTTGGTAGCGGTGAGGCCCAGGGGCCACCACTGCCCAAGGCGACAAGTCCCTCGGCTCAGATGCCTGCCCTGCAGAAGCAGAGACAGATGCGATGAGGGCAATACATCAAGCTGCAGACTGCATCATATTGCCTGGTGAGGGCGTCAGCAGAGGATATTGCCTTCGTGAAGGCTCCCAGATGGGACTCTGTGCCACAAGGTTTATTACAAAACCTCGAGGGTCGTTCCCGCTCATTATGACCGCTTACGGAGGCGTTGCACCTCCTGGGCCCACTGGGACTTTTCGCGAAGACGATGGTATGATACTTGCATGGACGACCATCGCTCTTGCCCTGACTCATCCCACGTTGCCTACGCGAGGCAGGACACGTAGAAGAGGTGTGACCCGAAGGCCAACACGAACAGGGAGTCCCCCTTGCTCGGGTACCAGCTATCGCTCTGCACCATTTCCGGTGCAGGCTACAGACGTGTCCTGGCACAAAGCCGCGAACAATGCCTGCGCATATGTGCCTACAAGGGGTACGACAGCAGAGGAGGTGCTGGGTGGGGGACATAACTTGAGTTTGAGCGTCATCGTTGTCTTCTACAGGGTCGGTGGTTTGTAAGATCTTGAGAGGCTGGCATACTATCGCTCTTCCTTGACAGCAGTGAGACCCGAAGGCCACCACTGCCCAGGCGACGAGTCCCTCGGCTCAGATGCCTGCCCTGCAGAAGCAGAGACAGATGCAAAGATGGCGGTACATCAAGCTGCAGACTGCATCATGTTGCCTGGTGAGGGCGTCGGCAGAGGATATTGCCTTCGCGAAGGCTCCCAGATGGGACTCTGTGCCACGAGGTTTATTAAAAAACCTCAAGGGTCGTTCCCGCTCATTACGACCGCTTACGGAGGCGTTGCACCTCCTGGGCCCACTGGGACTTTTTGCAAAGACGATAGTATGATACTTGCATAGACGACCATCGCTCTTGCCCTGACTCATCCCGCGTTGCCTACACGAGGCAGGGCATGAGGAAGAGGTGCGACCCAAAGGCCAGCACGAACAGGGTGTCCCCCTTGCTCAGGCACCAGCTACGCTCTGCACTGTTTCTGGTGCGGGCTACAGGCGCGTCCCGGAACAAAGCCGCGAACAACGCCTGCGCATATGTGCCTACAAGGGGTGCGATGGCAGAGGAGGCACCAGTCGAGATCGAGACAACAAGCTGCCAACAAGGTCGAAGGAATCCGAGAGACGGTGAGCCATAACGAGACGCTAATCCCAGTGTGTCGGTGAGTCGCCAGTAATGTGAGAAAGGGAGGGAGGAGAGGATGGCGCTGAAAGCGAGACGAAAGGAGGATGGAGAGAAGAAAAAAGCTGCACACAAACTGTTGACGTGTCGTTGGTCACGTGTTCGGTTTTCAAGCAACTTGCGCGCATCGCAAGTAAGTAGCAAGACCTCAACCGGTCTGGTAACCACCATATAGCTAATGGTTCCAAATCCAGTAAACCTTACCCCGCATGTGACACGCACACACACATGCGCATGTATTGGTGCGTCTAAATACATACTGTGCTATCTTCCTCGTCCCTTAGCACGTCCTCTCCAACACCAGCTAACATCGTGACATCGAGGCCCGGTTTCTTTACAAGGAAGAAGGGTTCAGAAAGGGGAAGTTCCAGTATCTTCAGCCTATGGGGTATCATTGTGACGACGGCTTGTATGGTCTTGACGTCGATGAACTTGAGTGCCTCATCACCTTGAGATCCACAGGACTAGAGCGTTCCCACAGATAGAGAAAGAAACGAATCGTTTGGCTTGGAGAACACAGGTACGAGCGCGAGTCCCATATCTCCCTCCCCGCGTTTGATATGCATGAAGAAGCATACTTCCGCGATTTGTACTTCGTTATCTAGACATATCTAATGTGTTCAGCATGTCGACACAGAGTGGCAACAAGGACATACCTTGACATTCCACACTGTGTAATGCCTCTCAAGTGGTTTCAGTAATTCCAGAGTTTGTGTCAATTTCGTTCAGAAATTTTCGAATCAGATTAAAAAGTTATACTATTATTTGATCTCATTTGACATGATTCAACCTTGTAATATGCATTTTCCACTGGGAGTAACCAATGGTAAAGTGACACAGGAGGGGGATACATCTTGCCCACAAGCATGGGACCCCAGAAAAGGTTCAAACGCACCAAATGGAAGCCGCTCCAACCCTCCTCCCACAGATGCGTGAGTAACATGCATCCAAAACTCTCCTCCTTGTTTCCACACACTATTCTTGCTCAAGCGCTGCCAGCCGCGAGCTGTCCGCAACCTTGGGCCCGTCCTCTCCAATCATCTGCCTCCCTCAATGGAACCATATTGTTCGGGTTGTGCGCAACACCTGCGGGCGGGGGAGAGCAAGATCAGCCTCTGCACGCACTCCTGATATTGTAGTGCATAGACAGCACTAGAGTATGCACTGAGCGAGTGCTCGATGGGTGTCATCTTCTTCAGCCCCATGCACTCACGCTACCCCTCGATCAACTCGACGAAGAAGGACTCGGTTTCGTACACATGGCCTGGAATGTCATTGCGCTTCACCCGGACTCAAAAAATGGTACACACGTGCAGCGACCCATGGCAACCCAATCTACGGCATACACAGACGTTCCACACATGCCAATCCATCAAGTCAGTGCGGGAAACTTCAGGAAGAAAAGGCTAGGCCGGCGCCATAGCCGTGCAAGAGGACGGCCAAAGGCAGTGCTTCGGGGGAGGGAGACGTGGACTTGATGGCGAGTGTATCGAAATAGAGTCTCGCTCGCTGTGTGAAATTACAGGGCCGTCAGCAGGGCTGGGCGGTCTCGATGACAAATACCCACAAGCTGTCACAGTTCAGTCCTAAATGGTGGTGCGACTTGCCATACCTTGTATACTTGGCGACAACCTGGGCATGCGATCCTCTGCCAGTGGTTCCTCTTGGGCTCGAATTCCAGTCTTGCCGTGATGACACACATGCTTGGAGTGGGGGAATCTGGATGTGCCAGGTGTTTTCGCTGATGGTAGTGCTTAGAGTACAGGAGACCCTCCGGGCGACCGTGCTTAACTTGAACTTGAGACCCTGCTTCATCAGCGATTTTGGAATTGCGTTATGAGAATCCGGTACATGTCAAGGGCCAACGCATGGAAAGTTGAAAGATAGATGTCGATACCAGCACCTTTGACGCTATTCAGAAACTTGACGACGACAACTCCGGAACCCAGATGGACCCATATGCTGCCCGTCTCCAGTCCAATAACACCACTGCTGATAATGACCATCTTTTCTGGTACCTTCTGGAGGGAGAGCGCACCGGTTCTGCTCCTCATCAATTTCGATGGCGCCACCTGGGTATGGTGTAACATCAGAACCAGTAGCGATGATGATAGTCTTTACTTCCACAGTGGACTCACCACCTTCAATCCATTGAGTTGCACAGAAATCGTGGTTGGTGACGTGTAGGGAGCGGTTCTCTTGATATAGTCGACTCTGTTCTGTTTGAAGAGCATTCAATACCTTCGTGAGACCTTGTACTGATTTATTCTTTGCCTTGAGCATCTGGGGTTCAGTTTGACGCCCTTGACTGGTTTGTAGATTTTTTAAATAGCAAGCTGGCTAGAGGTAAAACAACACGGACCATCAATGCTGCGCTTCTTGATATCATGGAGCGTTTGATGGTAGATGTGCGAGCTGTTGAACATGGCTTTGGAAGGAATACATCCGACTTTCAAGCACGCCCCACCAAGAGTACCACACTTCTCTACTATATGTGTGGTCTGAATGAGAAGAAGTCATGAGCCAAGTCATGGAAGACAGGAGCCGAACAAACCTTGAGACCGAGTTGGGATGGCGGCTGTGGTTAAGGAAGACAAAGTGTGGGTGTGAGCAGCATCGTGGCGATAGAGATGATGCAATATCGTGCAAGGTTGCCAAGGGCCTCAAGGCATTTACATGATACAGGGCACTCACTTTCTGGCGTGGCCACACAAGAGGTTGGGATGGTTACATGATGGTCACATGCCAAAATTCCATTACTTTATGGATGTTTTGATAAAAAACAAGTGTATTTGAGGCTAGCTACAAATAGTTTCTGTGCTATGATAGCAATGTCAAATAGTGTCTGATAATTCTGTGAAAAAACTAAGGGACAGTGCAAGTCAAGCCAACAAAGAATGTGTACGTGTATTAAGGGAAGATTGGTAAAACTGAGGGATGACCCAGATGAGGCAATAAAATGGGAAATGTTTGTGTATTAGACCCACTGTTGACTGTACAAGCTTCAATAGTGATATCCAGAGCAATATGCATAACTTACAATGGGATAAAGTTGCATGTTTGATGGCTCAGGTTATGGGAATCATGGCACCATTCAATTGTCTGGGTTGTTAAGGTTGACGTTGACATTTTGATGATTTGGATACCTGTGGCATCACGGATGATTGCTGCACTGACCAAATGAACAAGTCAGGACAATAACTTAACATCATTGATAAGGTACACACCTTGCACAGGTATAGATATGGTGTCATCTTGGCCTCTGATGTGTCGATGTCATTTCCCTGAAGACTGCCTTGGGCCACTGGATTTATCAAGGTGGATTGGCCATTAGAAGGGCCCTGCCAAGAATTGCCATGAGTTCAGGAATCGTAGAAGACATCATCAACATACCTCATGTGCTCGGGCTTCAGAAATACAGGAGGGTGGTCCTTCAGCCAGTCCGGCAAAGTGCCCATCATTGAACCATCCCTCCTCACTCTTGGCACCACTATCATCACTATTTGCAAGGTTTGAATCTTGAATCACAGTGGGAGGAACAGTGGGGAATGTAGAAAGAGGATGCATTGTTTGACCACGGCCAGGGTAGTACAACACTAAAATGTTTGACTCAGAACTTGTGCATGAATGTGATTGGTAAGCGTGTCACAACCTTCACGCCTCATGCCTGTCCTCCGAGTTGATGTCGATGTCGACAAGGCCAATGGACTTGCTGTTTCACTATCAACCGTACACACAGGAGGCACTGGACGACCATGAGCAAGCCCTTATATCAATGGTCAGCAACGCTTTTTGGATATCTCAAGCGCTCACCGATATGTCGCACTCGCTTTGCTGGGTTGTTTCCCGCTTGTGTTGCCACTTGATTGGTGGGAGTATTCCCCCCAGATGGTGGAAAGGTATGTTTCATGCCAGCTTATTGTCATCAGAGAGGTGCATAGCTCAAAGATATATCAGACTTACCAGGTGGATTGATGTTGTGCTGGGCGGCGTCAATGCCATTCTGGTGTTGACTTTGATCCAGAACCGATGTGGTTGTAGGGACCCGCAATAGACCTGGATTTTCGCTCATCTGCCCCTGCGTATGACCGCTTGCGCCAAGTACACAAGATCGACGCGTGCAAGGTGCCATCAGCAAAGCACAAAAAAAGCGAAATGAGAAGAGTGAGTGACGGAAGACACAACAATCAGTGAGGACAAGGATGGGAGGAATGAGGACTTGGATTAGGGTATGTCCCCCTTTAAGGTGACACCTGAACATGCTGAAAATATGAACGGTTTGTGTTTAGTCCCCATTCATCTGCATCCATTCATCATGCCATGGCTACAACACAGTTCCGGTGTCAGGCATGGAATCGGATCTTTTCCCATGACGGCGTCTTCCCAACATCCACTTGCATCTGACACAAATCCCACCTTATGGTACTCTGAGGAGATTCATGATGATGACAACTCTCCTGTTTCAGGTGGGTGACAGTCTAGCTGTGAGATTGCCGGTGCAGATGGAGGTAATGTTTTCCAGTCTCACGCCGATTTTCTAAAATATACACCTCAGATGACTATGGATTGTCACAAGGGTGGGATTGGTGGAGTCTCTGATGCTGCCGATGCTTCTGACAGCCTTGGTGCTGGTGTGTTCGGAATTTTGACTGATGCCGCCTAACAGCCTCTGGTGCAGCCATCCCCGAGGCCTGAGGCCTGAGGTCTGATGCATGATGAAGTGCCACCAATTGAGCCAGCAGAAGCTGCGCGACCACTGCTGGATCCTTTCATTCAAGCTGAGGTCAACTCTGACTGTATCTTGACAATTACCTGCCTTACGTATGGGAGTCCTGGTGCCCAGGTCCCGATCAAGGTTCTGCGGTGCATGGGTCAAGTTGAGCGGCACTCAGTAGCTCTGTCTGGGCTCCGTCTTTCTCTGAGCTTGATGGGAGGATCGCGCATTTTATGTACTATGGCTGCTGCATGAAATGTCTGAAGCCCTCAGGTCAACTTGGTGAATGCCATCAGCTTCCACTTCGGGATTATGATGAAACAATTAAAACTTTGGCGGATGGGGATTTGGTGAGCTATCCCGCATATGAATTCTAGACACATTTTGGCTAACTACGCACTGATTGCTCTGGTTAGATACCCTGTACATTCACCCGCGTGGACAACGGTAAAAGGCCCTATGCAGGGTCGGGCATTTTCCCCAATTAGGAGGGATCACGTCCCCACCTTTTGATATTTTAATAGTGGAAGGCACTTCTTCGACTTGAGAAGTTTCCTTCCAGTCACTGCGTTTAAAGACAACGCGACGTGATTTTTTTTTTCTTGCCCACTTCACCCCACCCATATCCAAGCATGTTGTTAAGGTCCAAGGGCCTTAAAGACGTGACATGCGTGGTTTGGTTTGGCGATGACTGGAGTTGCTGGCTAGTGGGGTGTCCTCCTAGTGCAACGACTTGGGATTGCTCAGTGGGGTATCCTCCTGAGGCAATGATCATATGAGTAGCGCGGTACCAGTTGGCTACACAGTATAACAAGTAAGTCCCCGATGATAAGGGCGACTTCTGAGTGTTCTGTTAGAAGTAGAGGGGAGAGCTTCAAAGGGGGATTGAAGCGACTGAGGGTTCAGGCTGGTGACTCTTGGAGTCCTGGGTGGAAGCTACAAGTTCTTGGATTGAAAACCAAGTTAGGCTTAGGGCCCAACTGCTAAAGTTACAAGGTCTTATATACAAATGAGAAGTAACGCGTCACAGGAGTCACAAAGAAATATGGAAATATTTAGTAAAGTGCATCATGATGTGGCAGTCCTAAGTATAGCTCCATCATGAGCTGGCGGTCTAAGAATAACACATCATGAGCTGGCAATCCATAAAGGGGAAAGTGGTGGTGCTGCGGAATGCTGCGGACTGCGGAATGATGGCATGTGATAACTGACTGCGGAATGGTCAGGTGATCCATCAGGTGACTTGTCAGGTGATTTGGTGGCGGTCCGAGCAGCGCGTGAGGGAATGAGTGGGGACAAGTGACTGAGAGTGCAGAATAAATGGCAGAAAATTGAAGGAAAATTGGGGGTAGGGTTCAGGATCATAACATGATGCCCTTCCTAGGGTGGTTGTTACCACACAACCTAGGGTGGAGAGGGTTGCAACCAGTCGGAAGGTGTGGGAGGTATTCTGATATCCATGCTATCTGGGGTAGGTTGCCTTGCGTCCTCATATTGTCCTTCCTCCATTGGCGAATTGGAGTCAGTTGTTTCTCCTTCTTCCATGGGTTCGTCGTCAACTTCGATGATTGTCTGGACTGGGGTTCTATAAAGGTCACCAAGACCAAAACTAGAGGGTGTCGACGGAGTTGTCGAAGGAGTGGACCTTGGTGGTGACGTTCGTTGTAACATGGTGATAGGTCGCGATGGTAACTGTGCCGTGACTTTAGGAGAGTCAGGGGGAGTAGGTTGTTCTTCAGGGCTCATTGATCGCTCCATAGGTGGATCACTTTGTTGCCGTTTAAGTGGCATTGTTACATGTTGTGGTGATTCTTGTCGCTTCCCTATGGTAGGAGGAGGTTGCGATTCCTTCCAAAGTGGTCCTCCTTCACAAGTGAACTCTTCGTGTTTTTTGAATAGCGGAGTGGTGCGAATGGGTGCTGGTCGTGGTGCACAACGGGGTAGTGGTGTAGCAGGGGGTAGGGGTTCCACTTCTGGTGCAAGTTCCTTTCGTTTTCCTGTGACTGGAAGTGCTTGAACTCTCTGCCACTCTTGGGGGGTTGGTTTAGTAACCAACGGTTCGTCTTCTGTGAGGGGGTTCCGTGGCAATAAGGGGGTAGTACAGCTGGGTGTCATTGAGACAATGAGGGGTAATTGCGACGAGGAGGTGACTGGAGGTGACGGTTGTGGAGTGACTTTTGGGAATGGAGGGATGTCCCATGGAAGGGGAATAAGGTCTAGTGACGAAGGCATGGTTTTCCTGATTGGGGGTAATGGGATTTCTTCCGGCGTTGGTGACCTATTCCATGGAGCTGGGATAACAGGTGTTGTTTCCCTTTGTGGTGGGGACAGAGTAAATGACTGGGGTAGTGGAATTTCGATGGGGTTGTCAATGAGCATAGGTGGTGGCTCGTATTGTTCCATTGACGAATACTGTCGTCGATGTTGTTCCCAGGGTACTAAGGGGAGCAGTGGCGTTGCGATACAAGGTGGTTCCACAAGGGGTGGTGATGGTATTCTTGGTACGACTGGGATTAGTGGTACGATTTCCTTTGGTACCGATGATGATGGATGAATGTATGGTCGAATAACTGGTGGTGGTCCGACGGGGTCTGATGGTGCGATGACTGGGGCTGATGGTGGTGGTTCTGGAATGACAGCAGTAGATCCTCCTGTTCCTTCTAGAGGACTTGGACTGGGTGTGAATACAGGTGATGGTGACTTGCTTCTTAACATTCTCTTATGACTTTTGAGGAGCATGCGAAGTCCTTCAAGGAACGTTTGATCCTTTAGGATGTGGTAGTAGGGAGAGAGTGTGCCGAAGGGGAGAGTGATTCTCTTTTGCAGGTCCTTCTCTTTGGTAATGGCCAAGAGGTGTTCTTTTGTAACCGTATTGTAGAGTCGTCGGTGGAAATGGTAGAGGTAGAGGGTGGTATTGCTGTCTTTCTTTCTGAACGTTTTGGCAACTGAGATGGCTTTGAATTTATTAGTGAAGAGGGTCCACTTGTCGCTAAGTCGGACCATTGCTTTGATGCATTCTTCACATTTCTTCTTGAGCGATATGGAGGAGGTGTTCTGTGCTGAGGAGTCCGGTGTTGGTGTACTGTTCGGACTGGTTGTCATCTTCTGTTTCTTCTGTTGGGGTGAGGGGATTGGGATTGGTGACGTGAAGTGGGATGTTTTCCATTTCTTCGGCAGTAATGGCTGTTTCGTTGCTGCTACCCTTGCTAGTAGCACTAAGGGGGATGATGTTGAAAGGGGTTGCGGGTCTGGGTTGATATCGAGGGGGATGGGGAGCAAATGGAAGTCTTTCATAATTGACGTGGGTCCTGAGGACAGGGTCTTTGTTATCAACTGGGACCATGATTGCTTCGTGGTCGATGTCGATGGCATCGAGAGTTTCTCTTGGTTGCCATGTGGTCCAGTGATAGGTGATGTCAAAGTGTCCATGGCGGACGAAGGTGCCGAAGAAGTGGAGTTGGTTGTTGTTGGTGTGCATGCGGATGAGGATGACACCATCATCAGTGCCCAAGGTAAAGATGGTAGAGGTGGCGAATCCTGTACTGGGGAGTTCATGATGGACTGAGGACATGGTGGTTGGGGATAAGGAGGGTCGTCTGAGATTCCAAGGGTTCTTATACTGCTTGGTTGACTTTCAAAGTCCACTAGTAGCTCCGGAGCGTGGAGATCCTCGGAGTTAACCCAGGAATCATGAGCTGGCGAGTACCCTTTCCAGCGCACGAGGTATTGCTTCTTCTTCCAACGACCGAATAGTCATTCTTTGAGTATCTGCTTGACTTCCCATTCCGGTTCGCCTTCTAGAATGTCAGGTGGCGGTTCCAGGAAGTTGGGTCCGTGTTGATTGGTCTCTTTGTATGGCATGAGCAGAGAGGCATGGAAGACATCATGAATCTTCCAGTTAGGGGGTAATTTGATTTTGTATGCAACTTTGGATACTTGGGAGACTACCTCAAAAGGTCTGTATCTCCTTGGTGATAACTTGGGTGTGATGTTACTTGGGAGTCGTAGGTTTGTTCCTTCTAACCAGACTTTAGATTTGACAGGGAATGGTGAATGGTGTGGTCGTTCTTTGATCCAGGATTCTTGCGCTTTACGTTGTGCCTCTTGGGCGGCTTTCCTGGCTTCTTCAATGGATAAGAGTCGTTGTTCGAGGGATGGAATGTCTGTCTTTCTTGTTGGTTGGTGAACTTGTGGGGTATAGCCAATGAGTAGGTCAAATGGCGTTTTCTTTGTTGTAGTGGAGGGCCAGGAGTTCTTAGTGTACTGAGCAAGAGGTAACCAAGCGTGCCAGTTGTTTTGCTGAGTGCCACAGAATATACGTAGGTATTGTTCAAGAGTTTGGTTAGTTCATTCACTGGCTCTGTCTGTCTGAGGGTGATAGGCTGTGCTGATGTTTTGGTGGATATTCAAGATGCAGCAGAGTTCTGTTGAGAACTTGGATACAAAACGGACGTCACAGTCCGAGATTATCTTGTGAGGTATGCCGTAGTGAGGGATGACGTTGTTCAGGTAGAGTAGAGCGACTCCTTCAGAATCGATTGCTTCGTTACAAGGGATGAAGATGGATGCTTTCAAGCAATCCGTGTCGGTGATCATGAGGATGGTGTCGTATCCTCCTGACAAGGGTAATTTGGTGATGAAGTCCATGGCTACAGTTTTGAAAGGTCAAGCATTTTCGGTTGGGGTGATAGGGAACATAAGGGGATGAGCAGGGTGAGTGTTGACTTTAGTCATTTGGCAAGTAGCGCAGCCTTTGATGTACTCAGTTACGAAGATTTTCATTCCAGGCCACCAGTAGTAGGGTGCAATGAGTTGGAGGGTTTTGGAAATTCCGGCGTGTCCAGTGGTTTCGTGGTCATGAAAAAGGGATGTTACTCCCCTCCTAAGGTCATTGTCTGCCACAACAACAAGTGCCGTTCTGTGGTACCAGTGAGTGCCGTCCAGTAGGGATAGGTTATGAGTTGGTGCCCATTGCTTGAGTGTTTTCTGATTTTGATATTGCGCTAGTTTGATTTTTGAATCCAAATTGTCTCCTATGCTATCCATGTCAAATACACATATTGAGGTGTGCTGGTCGCAGAAATATTGATCTGGCCATACAGTGACATCTTCGTTGCTTTCGTTTGGTCCTTCATAGTCGGGTCATCTGGATAGTGCGTCTGCTCAATTGGTAGCCCCAGGTTTGTACTCCAGTAAGATATTATATTGCTCGCGTTCTGGTAAGTATCCAGCAACGTGTGGTCCGATTTTGTGGGGTTCTCTGTAGTACTGAAGGTTTGCATGGTCAGTGTACACCAGGACGGGGATGGTTGTGCCTTTGAGTAAGTGGGACCAACAGCGGAGTCCTCTCATGACTCCAAGGAATTCACAGTTGTAGATGGGGTAGTTTTGTTTGGTTGGAGTAAATGTTTGGGAGTGGAATCCCACCGGTCGTCATGGTCCTGGTTTCTGAGTGCCGTCTGGTTTGGTAACGGGGGGGTCTCGTTGATAGAGTATTGCTCCTGTGCCGACTTGCGAAGCATTGGTTTCAAGTTCAAATTGTCTGTCTGGGTCGGGTCTGGCTAGGATGGGTGCGCTGGTGATCAGGGTGATTAATTTGTCTTGGGCCTCCTTTTGTTTGGGCCCCCATTCAAAAGGTACGTCCTTTCCGGTAAGTGCTGTAAGAGGTGCGGCGATGATGGAAAAGTTGGGGCAGAACATGCGGTGGTAGCCGGCGACTCCTAGGAATCTGCAAACTTGTCGTTTGTCTTTGAGTTCGTGTGGGTAGTCCCTGAGTCCAGCAACTTTGGCTGGGTCGACAGTTGCTCCTTCTTTGGAGATTCGGATGCCTAAGAAGTCCATTTGTGGTTGCATGAAGACGGATTTTGACAGTTTGAGGTGTAGGCCATGACATGCAAGTAGGTCAAATAGGAAGTGAATGATTTCGACATGTAGTTTGAAGTCCTTGAGGAGGGTGCCTATACCGCAGTCGTCCATGTAGTTCTGGAGGATGCACCGTATGTCGTGTATGCCTTTCTTCTTGAAGTGTTCGTATAGTTCTTCAAGGATACCATTCATGAATCGTTGGAAGCTGGCTGGTGAGTTACTCATCCCAAAGAACATAACTTTGGGTTTGAATAGTCCTCGACGTGTTTTGAATGTGGCTTTCCATTGATTGCCTTCCTGTATACAGATGTTGTTGTAACCCCAGCAGATGTCGAACTTGCTGAATAGTTCCATTCCTTGCAAGTTTTCGATGCACTGTTTGAGATTGGGGAGTGGGGTGATGTCCTTTCGGGTGACTGCATTAAGGGGGTGATAGTTGATGATGTATCTCTTCTCCTTCGAGTCTTTCTTAGGGACCATGAAGGTAGAGAAGCCGTAGGGGGAGTCCGAGGGTGCGATGTAGCCTTTTTCCAGATTTTCGTCAATGAATTTGTTCTCCGCTTCTTGCTCATCTCTTGAGAGCAGGTAGACTTTGCAATTGAAGCAGGTAGGGGCAGTGTCCATGAGTACAATTTTGTGGTCTCCGTCTCCGCGAGCTGGCAGGAATTTGTTTGCCTCTTCATCTGAAAATAATGCTGTATGACATTTGAATTCTTCTGGGAGGGTGACTTCCTCCTTCCCATGTTCCGATGCGTACTTATGGGCCATTTCGACTGCTGTATGAGTGCGGTTAATCTCTACTGGGCCTTCCCTCATTTCTGAAGGAGTGACTCCCAACCATAGAGCGCATGTTTGTGCCTCAAGGATGAGGTCTTCGTCATTTTGTTTCTTTTGTTTGAGCCATGTCTTTGCTTGTTGAAGGGTGCCGTAGAGTAGGGTTTCAATTTTGACCTTTGGTCCTTTGAGTTCGCTTTTCTCCCAGTCAATATCTGGGTTGAACTTCCTGAACCATGGGTAGCCAAAGAGCATTCTGTCACTACCCAGATTGGTGACAAAGAACCTAGTTCATTCTTTCTTGTTTCCTTGAGTAACAAGTAGGTCGCAAGCTTTAGTGATGGTTCCAGATCGATTGAGGGTTCCATCGACGTTAAAGACCTTCCTAGCGTAAGGGAGTCTCTTGGTTCCTAAGTGAAGTTTGTCCACAGTTGTTTGATCGATAAAGTTTTCTGTTGCTCCAGTGTCAAGCAAGATATTTTCTTCTGCCGTCCCTTGATAGTGTGTGATTGGAACTTTGATTTGTATTGAATTTGACTTGTTTACAAACACACTATCGAGTCGGAAAGCCCTAACTAAGGCAGCTAGTTGAGGGCCTCGGGAAAACCCTTTGGCATGAGTTTCTCAATGAATCCCAGTCTGGTGTCTTCATCGAAGGAGTCCATGTTTTCCTCCAGATAATCAGCAAGGCTGTCGAGGTTCTGAATGTCTGGCATAGTAGGTGCGACGTGAGCTTTAGCTGGCTCCCTAGGGTTGTTGAATCGACCGCTGAAATTACCGCGGTCAGCTTGTTTCTTGCGACAGATGTTAGCTTGGTGCCCTTGTTTTTCGCAGTAGAAGCATGAGTTGCTTCTCATGAGTTCTGCCTTCTTGGCCTCGGAGTGCTGTTGTCCTCCGCCTGTGGTGGCGTTAATGTCTGTGGTGACTGTAGCATCAACATCCATATGATATCCTCCCTGAGAGGTAGTACACTTGTTGTTCTTCCAGTAATTGTTTCTTTCCTGGTTGTTATTCTTCCCGTAGGTCTGCTTGGGGAAGAGCTTGAATGCTTGGAAGAGTCCCTGACGTGTTTGGGTGAACTCGGCTGCCGCCTTCCATTTGAGATGGGATTTGCGGGCCTGTTCTTCCCACTGTTTGAACGTCCAAGGGGTGTCTGCGGTAGGGTCGAAGTTGGGGGAATTAATGATGGTGCTAGTGAGTCCTTTGGTCATAGCGTGTTTCAGGGTTTCGATGGTTCCCTTGTCGTCTAGGGGAACTCCAGCTTTGTGTGCGAGCTGCTTGAATTTGGCAAAAAAGTCATCAAGACTTTCTCCTTGCTTGAGTTTGCATAACTCCTGGTAGGCTTCGGATCGACGGTTCTGATTGACAAAGGCGTTCTTGAATCTTTCAAGGAAATTGTCCCAGAGGGTTTCATCTGTCTCTAGGGTTCCATCGTCCATTTCTTCTTTGAGTTTCTGGAGTTGTTCTTCCTTCCAGGCATCTACGCGGGTGCCATCCATATAGCTGAGTATGGTGACAATCCTGGAGAAGGGTTTCTTCATGGTATCATTGGCTCGGTTGACTGCTGCCCATAGATCCCAGTTCAGTAGGAATTTGCGGGTCTTGTTCCTGTCTCCATCAAACATGAATGGAGGGTTTCCTTTGAGTGCACCATTAGAGGGATTGCTGATGATGTTAATCCTCTGCGCATCTGCCTGTGCTTGGCCAGTAGCGACGTTAATCTCTTCCTGTTGTCCTTCCATTGTGGTTGGATAATCTGGGGTGTTGGGGCGGGTAGGAAGCTGCTGAAGTTCGGTGGTAACTGCTGTGAGAGTGAGAGGGACACTGGCCTCTTGTTCGTAAAAGATGTGATTGGGATGCTGAGGGTCTGATATGATCCACCAGCCGACTTCTGGTCTGTTGTATATGCCTCTTTGGTTGGTTTGCCACTTGTCTTGTCTCCAGAGGAGTTTGACCCAGTAATAGGTGTCGTTGGCTTCAATGAATTCGATAGGTGCATGTTGTTTCTTTGGGGTATCAAGGTAGTATCCGGTGTTAGGATGTCCTGGTCCTTGATTGTCGAAGTAGACATTGACTTTAATGTGTTCTGGGAGATCATCCTGTTGTCTCCTGAAGATTTGTGTAAACTCGTTGTCGAGTGTGTATGTCTGGATGGTTGCCACGGTGGTAACAGCTCTGTGTTTCAAGAGCTCATAGGAAAGCCTAACTTGTGTTAAGGTCCAAGGGCCTTAAAGACGCGACGTGCGTGGTTTGGTTTGGCGACGACTGGAGTTGCTGGCTAGTGGGGTGTCCTCCTAGTGCAACGACTTGGGATTGCTCAGTGGGGTATCCTCCTGAGGCAATGATCACGTGAGTAGCGCGGTACCGGTTGGCTACACAGTATAACAAGTAAGTCCCCGATGATAAGGGCGACTTCTGAGTGTTCTGTTAGAAGTAGAGGGGAGAGCTTCAAAGGGGGATTGAAGCGACTGAGGGTTCAGGCTGGTGACTCTTGGAGTCCTGGGTGGAAGCTACAAGTTCTTGGATTGAAAACCAAGTTAGGCTTAGGGCCCAACTGCTAAAGTTACGAGGTCTTATATACAAATGAGAAGTAATACGTCACAGGAGTCACAAAGAAATATGTAAATATTTAGTAAAGTGCATCATGACGTGGCAGTCCTAAGTATAGCTCCATCATGAGCTGGCGGTCTAAGAATAACGCATCATGAGCTGGCAATCCATAAAGGGGAAAGTGGTGGTGCTGCGGAATGCTGTGGACTGCGGAATGATGGCATGTGATAACTGACTGCGGAATGGTCAGGTGATCCATCAGGTGACTTGTCAGGTGATTCGGTGGTGGTCCAAGCGGCACATGAGGGAATGAGTGGGGACGAGTAACCAAGAGTGCAGAATAAATGGCGGAAAATTGAAGGAAAATTGGGGGTAGGGTTCAGGATCATAACACATGTCAGTTCGGTCGTCCCTCAGTAACCGCTCAGATGGCCATCCTTGGCATGGCAATAAGCTTGGTGCTCGTCATGGTGGATCCGCGCAAAGGAACTGGAATAGTAGCCACAAAGGCCCCAACGCTAGTGACAGCAACGTGCCCAGGCCAGCCTCCAATTCCAGAGGGAGCCGTGATACCTCTCCAGAACCCCAACGGGGGGACCACGATCAAGGAGCAGTCAATTCACAAGTGAGTGACGGACAGCAACATAGGGACCGTAGCAACACGGAACACAATGGACCTAGCGATCCTAGGAATGGCAAACGCAGGCTTGATCAGGCGGTCACTGAGTTTGTTCAAGTTGGTTTGTCACGGTCTTCCAAGAGGCGCAAGTCCGACTTGCCAGAGAAGTACGTATTTTTTTGGGTTTCTTTCCATCTATTGCTACATCTTCCTTTATAGCCCAACCTCGAATGTCAGTGCACTCCATAGCAGGGCATGTGGCATGCTTCGATTCCTTGGCCCATTTATACACATACGGTCGACCTTTCACGAGGGATCTCGACTGGCCTCCACAGTGGCAACTCCCCCCGATTCCTCCTCTACATAAGTAATGCGTCTTGTCACGCACATATCTACTGACCTGTATCATGCTCAGAGACACTGATACAGATCGAGAAACACTGGATGCATACCAGAAAATGCTCGAATTCATACCAGGGCTCAAGGAGCAGATGGAATGGGCTCAAATAAATAACCCGTCAGGAATCAACAAACTGGCTATATTGGTGAGTGTTCGATATCTCTGGGTGTAATATCTCGCTTATCCTCCTGTTAGCTGGCCCGAGCAGCAAGCAGAGGTCGCTCGGATGATTGTGGATCTCTTCGCAAGAACGCTATCGGTTACATCCGCCCTATCAATGACATTCCTAGGCTAGATCGCGAAGCTGACAAAGAGACCCATGGCTTCTGTCACCACGTGACCGCATGCTTGCTCTGCCCTCAATGTCTACAAGACAAATTTGACAGGGACCAAGTAAAATTCTGCCGTGATGTCCAGAACGGAGAGTGCACTATCACCCACAATGAATGGCCATCTTTCCTCTATTCAGAAGATGACTACAACCCCAACAAAATGGATGAGAAACTTCTGCAAAGTCCCTTTTTACTTTCAGTAAGTCGTTCTATTATATTTGCATATGCATGGCTAATCTTTCTATAGTGCTACCGGCACTTGTTCACTGGACCGCGCACTGCCATGAAGGAAGAAAAGGGGAAAATTGTGGGCAAGGAGTGTATCACTGACATTTATGGCATGACGGAGGTAACGCCAGTGACAATCACATATGTTGCAGTCTTGGTGAGCCACCATTTCGTGTCATTGCTTGCATGTTTCTAATTGACAATTCAAGGCCCGTTTCATCCTCAGTGCGAAGGGGTCATGGGGTGTAAAGGATGGAAACTTTAATGCCAAGATGTTCTTCAAGAATATCATGGCTCTATTTGATGATGAAGAGTGGGCCAAAGAAACGTTGGCTTGGTGGAACAGGTAGGTGACTTGGTTTTCCCAAATGGATGTGCTTACTGACGGTGGGTAACAGTTGGGTATTCGGTAATGACCATCTGCAGGATGACATGCCCCCCCAAGACGATCAATTGTCTGTTGCATGCTTAGCTGCACAACGTGCGGCTTGCAAGAAAGCAGCTGCCTCAGAATTGCAACCAGCAGCCCAAGACCCTGAGCCGGCAACCCGAGAATCCGACCTGGAGGTCCAGGAATCTGACGGTGGAGAAGCTGAAGATGCACCGGATCAACACGACTAGACATCGTGCTCATCCTGTCGCCACAAGAATGATGCATCGTCCCCTCAGGTTCCCCTCTTTCTGCGCTATGCTCTCCCATGTGTTCCTTTTTCTCTTGTGACTCCGCTCTCACTGCCTCCCTTTTCATCCTTAGCCATATCCTGTTCCCTGTGCTCCCTTGTCTCCGGTTGGATTGTTTTGCTTATTCCGGAGTCCTAGATTCAGGTGGTCACTCATCGTAGTTTTACTTGCTCTGCATGTATATAAACTGAGTCATGATTTCTCTGCTCAATATCAAAGTTTTCCCACTCATTTTCTCTTCTCATTTGTGTGCCATCGCCTTTTGTATCCTCATCTTCAACCTTTTGACGCTGAACGCAGAGCCGCCATGCCTAGCAGCTTCGATTTTGCAAAGATCTTCTTTCATCTTTCCCCTTTTGTCTTGTCTTGCCTCAGATTCAATGACTGCTTCAATTCCCTTCGCGTGGCTTCTCCATTATTGGTTAGCTACGTTCTCCCTCTTAGATCTCAACTCCCTTGAACTCGATCTGCCTTACGTTCTCACAACAGGCCCTTCAACCTTGCTTTACTGGTGTCTCATGCTTACTCTCCAAATCAGTTCATGTAGTACCCTCAATGAGCAATGTCGCATGTGTAGTGGCAGTGGTTAAGAAATAAATCAACTGGTCATCTGGACACCAGTCTGTTATCTACTAGCAGTTATTAGCCTATATTTGGTAATCCTAGTAATCATGTGATGCGTGTTCTGAGTTCTCCTTCTCCTATAGAGAACGAGGTATTTAAGCCGATTTTTCAACAACCAGAAAAATTGTGGGAATATTTCCACGATTTCGTTGCAGTCATGTGAATATTTCTGTGTGATTCGCATCGTGCTACAAACTACCAACAAGGCAAAATCGTGGGAATGTTTCCATGAGTCGCATCGTGCTTACACAACCACGCCTGAATGTGGCACAAACCCTGGAGTGCGCCAATGCAATGGCGTACCCGAGTCCTTTCCCATGATAGAAACAACTGGCCATGCGTCCCGTCTCAGTCTCCCCCTCTCCGTTGATAAACTCATCCCCTGCGTAGCTATTTTCCCCCGTTAGCCAAACTGAACCCCCCATTCCATTCATCAAAGCATGCATCTGGCGATGATCAGGACGGTTATGAAGACGCTTGCGCCCACTGTGGCGCTGTAGCTGACCGACTGGCACTGCTGCGCACCCATGTTCAAAGTGTGCAAGACGATCGGTCTCACCTCGGCACTCGTCGCATCTGTGTCCCGCTCTGGTGGGGGCCCCAACTTCCCCCCGCGTGACCTGACCCGAAGAAGAGCATGCCAGATATCTCGTTCCCCAGTGCGATGACAGATATTAACGTCATTCTCAAGAGGACACAACTCAGGGAAGAAGGTGAGGAGACTTCTGCAATTGGATTGCTGCCAAGATTCCTTACAAGGAGACGGCTCTTCATCGCCAACCTTACGCTCTCCCCACAAGGGAAGCGGATCATCGCCGTCGCATCATTCAAAAGGTAATGCGATTACCCAATATGTTATTTCAGTTCCTCATCCCCTCTACAGGCAATCGAATATATCCTTCCGGAGCAGCAGATTGCCATTGTGAAAGAACTTGAACCACTGCGTCAAAGATGCAAATGGCAATCATGTCTGTCCTTCAGTGTGTTACATGGTTTCTCTATTTGACCACGCAGCCAGGTCGTGCAAAAACTCATCGAATTTGTACTGGCTGAGCGTCTGAGTTTCATTCCAGCTTTCAAGGGCAGCGTTTTCAAGCTTTCAACTCACACGTATGGCTGTCACATTCTCCAAAGATGTTTCGAACACTTGGGCAAGGAACAGACTAGGCCACTCATGGATGAACTTCATAAATACATTATTAATCTCATGCAAGATCAGTTTGGGGTGTGCCCAGAGTTTACGCGACCCTGTACAGGCGACTAACTTATGCTGCAGAACTACGTCGTGCAATACGTTCTTGAATATGGCAAGCAACATGATAGAGCGCTGGTCATATCGAAACTTTGGGGTCAAATGCTTCACATGTCACATCACAAATTCGCTTCGAACATCTGTGAAAAGCTCTTCTCATCGCCGATGCCGAGTCTCGTCGAGCTCTCATACAAGAAATGATGACGTCCAAACAAGACGGTGTAAGCCCGATTGCCACTATGATGAAGGTCCAGTATGCGAGTGAGTCGTGCCTAGACATTCCCTTGCCACTTGTTCACTTATTCATTCTCTTAAGATTATGTTTTACAACAAGCTGTCTCTGCTGCAGAACCTGAACAGAAGCACAAATTGGATCAGCCGGATCAAACCTCAGCTGGTTAGTATGCGAAGGTACTCCAGTGCCTACAGCAAGCACCTACTCTCTAGTAAGTAAAATTACCGAAACTCCCTCCCAGCCCATATCTGACGTTCCTCTGCATAGTCGAACATCTGTTGACACAAGCAGGCGAAAGTCTTCCCTGAAAATTTGCAAGTTTTTCTCATCAATACTCATATGCTCACTTCATTGTTTTGAATTCATTTGCAACGCACCTGTCGACTCATTCTATACCACACATGCGCATTGCTTTGCATATTAATTGGCTTCTTGTTGGATAATTTGACAATGCCGTTCATCCTCAATATTTTCAACAGATTTCAGCAGCTAGAGTTTTCCTACATTTGCTACTAAATCTCGTTCAGTCGTCCTTCACGGAGCTTGCTACTATATATCCAACTACTGATATAATTACCCACAATGCCACTTTCATTGCTTCGTCCCACATAGCTGCACATCACAATATAGCATTGATTCAAGTTTAACAGACATTTTTAAACATTAGAATTATGCAAACTTGAGTTGAGCTTATCTATCCATCTATCAATACAAACTGAAATGCAGTGCTGTAGGCCCATGAGGGAAGTGAGCAGTGCAAGTCATGCCTCAGGCCTTAGTACTTCGTACTCACTGAACTCTAAAATGGCGGCGGCAGTGCTCTAGTCGCCCAACCTGATGCTGAAACGGTTTCGATGGACAACACAACTCTCATTTGCTACCAGTCCTTCCTTGTTCCTTTCCTTGTTCCCGACTTTCATAACTGTCTTTGCTAGCCTTTTTGGCTCATGATCTGTCTCATTCAATCAGTATCATACTCATACTTCCAAGGGTTCCCCCTTCACCTACTACCCATGAAATCACCACATCCAATTCGCAAACCATATGGAGAGATGGGAAATTGCGTACCGGCGTCGATGGAAGTCATCGAGGTGTCTGATGAGGACAGGCATCGACATTGGGAAGTTGAGCGGTCCTTGAAGAAGGTACGTATTCAATGTTCACATATATCTTCTTTTCAATGTATATATATGTATCTTCTGGGTCTGGTCCTGCTTAATACTAACGACCCTGTATTTTCAGATGAACCAAAAAATGGCCTTACAGCTCAAGGTACGTAGGGTGGTCTTCTGCTCTAAGATCATCACCAAACCGTATCGCAAGGTACTAGTATTAGGATCGGGAGATTCTGGGAAATCTACTGTTCTCAAGGTGTGTGCACAATCGATCGAATCCACGTGGCGTAATGATTTAGGACTGACATTTCTTCAGCAAATGTGGCTTATTCACCATATTCCATTCTTGCCGCAAGAAGTTGAATCCTTCAGGCAGCTCGTTTTCAACAACCTTACCCATCGGCTCAAATATCTTCTGGACGTGATGGAAGACATGGATCTAGTGGTCTCCCTTGAAAATAGATGGCATATCGAGCTAATTGAGGGAGCCAATGATATCCGTGATGGCAAAATCTTTCCCCAGCATTTTTACGAGCCTCTCAGACAACTCTGGAATGATGCGGGTGTCCAACGGGTGTGGGAATGTTGACCATCTGCACCAGCCCTCGTTGTCATCGCTGGCACCAGCGCCCTCAAATCTGCCTCAAAGCTTGTAAGGTGAGAATTCCCTGTGGTCGGATCAGCGCGTTCCAGACCACGTGATGCTTGCACCACTTTGCCTCATCGCCCTCGCATGCCACTCCTCCTCCTCGTCTCCCTCCTCATTCACCCCTCGCCCGTTGCTTTGCCCTTGTTGCCACACAGTTCCCCGCGCCACCCGACTGGGATTCACTGCAGACATCACTTGCCGTACCTGCCATCATTGGCAAGCGCCACAAGACCGCGCACCTGCTAGCTGTCAGCCAGTGCCATGCACTTCGAGCTTGACACTTTGTTCATTTGGCCCTTGTTTGGGTCCATGCGCCGCCGGACACGTAGATCGCTGGATATGGACTTATTTCGTATGTCTCTTTATCTCTCTTTTATCTTAGGCTCTTCGCCCCTTTTGTTAGTTTCCTGTCAACACCTCTGTCATCAGACTTCGACCTACGCCGCTCCCTTCGACCCCGCGCTCGCTGTCGCGCCTCGACATAACATTCATTTTCGCTCTTTCTCTGATCACTGGACCCCTTCTTGCATACGATGCCGCACGGCTTGTCGCTGGCAGAACTTCCACTCCTTTCATTTCCCCTCTTGCCATTCTCTCGTTTCCTTGCGTAGCGTACACTGTCTTGTTGTCTCGTACTCGATATATATATCCAAGCCTAGCCCTGGTGAACGCCAGGCAACTGCGGCCCCTTTTCCCTCCCTTTTCTTCTGTGTGTGCTGGGCAACTGCGGCCCTTCTTCTCCCTCGCTCTCACGAACCTCTCTGACTAGCTTGCTACGCCCCCGACATCGTCGACGAATGCCCACACGCAGCAGCAAGGATAACAACTTGCGCACACCGCACCCCATTCACCCCCGGCGCATTCTCGTTTTTGGGTGCGCCCCTTGGGTTTTATTTTATTTCCTCCCTCTCGAACTCTTGTGCGGACGATCTGTCTGCAATAAAAGCTCATGCTCGCCCTCTTGTGCTCGTCACACTTACAGATAGGTCTTTGTCAAAGTTTTTTTTACCGTCACCCTCCGTATGGTACATTTCCTTTCATCTCTCTCCACCTCTGACTTGCACGTCTTCCCTAAGTTGTGTCCTGCATGCAGCATGTATATATCAAACTGGCTCTGGAATTTGAATGGCAGAGACATCCGAGATCATGGTAAACTGACACAAGGAGATGAAATCTGCGGCGGAGGTAAAACAAAGGCAGCGGCGGTGCTCAGTGACACAGCAGTAGTCGCAGTGGCGACAACAGCAGCAATGGAGGCGCCAGCAGTGGCAGTGGCAGCAGCATGTGTTCGGTTCGTCGTCCTCCTCTCTAGCCTCAATGAACACCCCGATGGACACATTGACAACCTGACATTACCACCTGCGACCCCTGCGACCGCTCCCGACAAGTCGTAATCTCATCACGAGAACGGCGTACACATATTGGATTCGTCTGGACCCTCACCTACGAAGCCACCTCATACTAGCACTATTTTCAAACAGTTATACAAGTTCAGAATAATCCTTGGAATAATCTTCAGTTTGTCGCCGCCTTTAACTATAACTTTGAAGCTGCCACCTCCCAGGTTTCCTACTAGGTGGGGTCCTCACCACTGCTCTGCATTCTCCATCGTTCTCCTCTGCCGCAAGCTGGCCCTGTCAAGTGGGTCATTCACTCCTACTCTTCTTTACCAATTTCAATCTCTTTATTTCCACTAGAATTCAGTATGGTGTCCAGCATCATGGCTTGGAGAGGATGACGCCGAAAATGTCATTGCCATGTCATCCTCAGACATCAGATGGGCACGATGGATTCGTGTCGCGAGGGGATTCGCCTGGGCTTGAAGGATCGTTGTTGGGAAATCTTTGATGGTTTCGAATGTGGCGTGTGAGTCGTTATTCCTGAGCCTAAGTTATGTTTCTCGTTTAACCGTGGGGCACCAAGGATCATGATAAGCTCGTTAGCTTGTTGAAGCAACATTTCACTATCACATTGGATGATTGGAGATGGAGGACATCTCGTTCAGTGACTGGAATTGGGGAGGGACCGACTTCTGAAGTGCGCAACTTGCCCATATCATATGTGCCTCTGTAGTCTCTTAAGCACACTCCTCACAGGCGGCGAACTGGCCTTTGTCATCAGCAATAAAACATTCTTCGAGCTCCTCTTGCAGTATGTTGCCAACTCGAACATTTCAGGATGCACTGAGGTCTCTCTTGAGTTCATGGCACCCTCTGATTCCACCGGAAAAAAGCCATCAAAAGGTCAACCGAACAAGATGGTCGAGGTACAATTCTTCATGCCTAGACAAAGTTCGGGTTCCAATGCAGGTTCGAACAAGTTGGACGCTGAAGATGATGACGTTGATGATGTGAGCGCTGTGCATGCGTTCCATGAAGCCATCAAAGAAAGGGCAGAGCTTGGCCATATCTTGGGCGACATCATCCTAAGCTTTGAAGAGGTTCTTGTCCTGACCCCCCTGCCCAGGGTCGTTACAATGTTTGACACGCTCCCTGACTATTTGCACCTGTGCGGCAAAACGTACGATTGCAAGATCGTGTATTCAAGCATATCAAGGCTATTCCTTCTACCAAAAGACAACCTCCATATTCTCTTCATTGTGCGGTCCGTGTCTCTACACTGAGTTTCTTTACTGACCTCTGTCCTCATGCTTGGCCTCAAAATTCCTATCCGTCAAGGCCAGGCTCATTATTAGTACTGTCTCAAAACAACCCATGCTGATCGAAATCTATGACATCCATCAAGTTGTGTTTTCCCGCATCAGCGCCGACATCGCCACAGCACACACATTTGGCATGCAGACCATCACGAAACATGGGCCCAAATACACGTTCACGTCGATCAACAAGGAAGAACACAAACTGATGGACACGTTCCTGAAAGACAAGAAGGTTCACTGGTTCGATTTTCCCCCCGCTTCCTGACCGACTTGGTACTCCAACAACTGCAGCACCTCAACCCGCACATCTCAGCCCAGATAGCCAGATGTGGATTGAGAGTGGTCGACAACAGCAACAACCAGCAGCATGAATGGCAAGCTGCGCTTCAAGCTAGGCAGAGTGTGCCTCCAGTCCAGAAAGGACAACAGGGCTGAAGCGCACTTTGTGGTCGTGGCAGCAGGTGTGTGCATGCCCGAACCAACCAAGCCCTCAACGCTGCTGTTGTGGTGGCTGGTTGTGAGGACTAGGACACAGCCGGCAAGGTTGAGTGGTGGCCCGCCTCACTTGGTGCAAGCAGCAGCAGCAGTGGAAAACTCTAGCATTATTAGGTCTTATCATCTTTTATTTCACAAGCCATGTAGATAGTTTCATAGTCTAGATGTGTTATATGGGCCCAGGTGCACAATGCCGAAATCGAAAAAAAAACCCCCCGGTTGAAGTTGATCACGATCACAAGTCGCGACACAAGTCGGGCCACTAGATTTACTTACACTTCTTTCAAAGCCTTCTGAACAAGAAATTTGCACGCAGTGGTATAGTCCTCTTCAGCAAGTATCCTCGTCCCTTGCTTTTTTCGTGCCCCTGTCTGTCCCAACCTCTCACCAACTATCGCTGTGAGTGAGCCGTGTTCTTGCCTCTCGCTTTTTTTTTTTTTTTTCACTTGCTCTTTTCATCTCCCTGTCCAGCCTCTCCCCAATGCATTGCTGTGTTTGTGAGTGCCCCGTATTCTCGCCTCTCACTTTTTGTTTTTTAGTGTCCCGTGCTTTTTTTCGTGCCCCCTTCCATCCCAATCTCTCGCCAACGCATCGCTGTGAGTGTGCGCCTTTTTCATGCCACTATCTGTCCCAGCTTCTTGCCAACCATCACTGTGAGCCATGTTCTCACCTCTCGCTTTTTTTTTTCACCCACCTTTTTTGTCACCTTGTCCAGCCTCTCCCCAACACATTGCCGTATTTGTGAGTGCCCCGTATTTTTGCTTATCACTTTGTTTTTTTTCACTTGCTTTTTTCGTCTCCCTGTCCAGCCTCTCCCCAACGCATTGCTGTATTTGTGAGTGCCCCATATTCTCGCTCTCACTTTTTGTTTTTTTAGTGTCCCGTGCTTTTTTCATGCCCCTTTCCATCACAATCTCTCGCCAACGCATCGCTGTGAGTGCGTGCCTTTTTCGTGCCACTATCTGTCCCAGCTTCTTGCCTCTCGCTTTTTTTTTTTCACCCGCCTTTTTCGTCACCTTGTCCAGCCTCTCCCCTACACATTGTCATATTTGTGAGTGCCCTGTATTTTTGCTTATCGCTTTGCTTTTTTTCACTTGCGTTTTTCGTCTCCCTGTCCAGCCTCTCCCCAACACATTGCTGTGTTTGTGAGTTCCCCGTATTCTTGCCTCTCACTTTTTTTTCACTATCCCGTGCTCTTTTTGTGCCCTTTCCCATCCCAACCTCTTGCCAATGCATTGCTGTAAGTGCGTGCTTTTTTTGTGCCACTATCCATCCCAACCTCTCGCCAACCATCGCTGTGAGTGTGCTGTATTCTCACTTCTCACTTTTTTTCACTGTCCTGAATTACGACCATCAGCTGTGTGCACCTCCCCATTGCAGTCACAAACAAGTAAGTGCCCGTCGCTTGCTCCTGTCCCCCCCTCTTCTAACCAGGCACCCCCACTGTGACAACGCCTCCCACCCAAACACTGATGCCCCCTGAACAGATCATCTCAAGATTTCGACAAACACCGCCGCCTGCACCCACTACACCTTCGAGCCCTACCCCCTCATGCTCACCGGTACACCTCGCGTCCATTCCTCAAACATTGATGTCCCCCAAACGGATCGTTGCAAGGTCTTGATGAACGCCACCACCTCGTCCCTATCTCTTCTCTTCGAGCTCTTCCCCTCATGCCATGCTCACTGGTACATTCCACGTCCATCTGCTAACAACTCGATGCTGACGCACTCTTGCTCCCCTGTTCGACATTGTCCATCCACCTCAGATGCATACCCACTACCCACATTCAACATCAATCAACATGCACATCAAGAACAGACACTAAACATGCGCCCCTCTGGACCTCCACCATCACTATCCCCGCCACGTTCACCTGTACAACTGCAGCAGCAGCAAACACATGCACATAGATTTGGGCCCTGGCTGTTGAGTAATCCTTTCCGTTGTGCCATCCCGGATGGCTGTCTGACCGTTCTCTTCCCTTTCAGTCCCCTCTCCCAGTGGAGTGAGTAGGTGAGTGCCCCTTGCTTACTTACCTTTTTCTCCCTGTCCTGAGGATTCTGACCAGTTGCATCCCCTCACCTCTCCCTCACA
>Ga0307510_10000978_pt1 | contig 30288 bp, 25 predicted proteins | sample 12_EM_MG_FD_207224 | JGI IMG/M metagenome (GOLD analysis project Ga0307510, IMG submission 207224) | Populus trichocarpa ectomycorrhiza microbial communities from riparian zone in the Pacific Northwest, United States - 12_EM | ecosystem: Host-associated > Plants > Roots > Unclassified | place... | reverse complement strand
GAAACATTCCGAAACTGAAACATTCCATTTCAATTGAAAAAACGAAACACCTACCGAAACAGAATTGACAACCTTGCATCAGACTCCTCCATGCCACGAATACCAAGTAACCCCCACCTAGCCAGTGCTTTACTGCCTTCTTTATGCCTACCTCTCTCGAGTTTTTTTTTTAAAAAAATTAATCATTTAAATATTTTTTTTTGAAAAAATAGCACAGTGTATAGAATATACAGATAACTATGACAGTTTAGTTCGGAGAGTAGCAATTGAATTTCTCAAATTGTAAAATTATCTTATATAATTTATAATAAATAAAAAAATATCTAACTCCAATGATGATATTATCAATATTATTAAAAAAAAACTTCAATGAGATAAATTTAATAACATTAAAAATATTTTAAAAAATTATTAATGATGGAGAAAGAAAATTATATGTATTATTCAAAGCTAGTAAAATTTATTTACTTTTAAGTAATTAATGTGGTCCATTTTAATCATTATCGATAATTTTTTTTTATATTATTGAATTTATTTTATCAAAATCTTTATAATAATACCAGAATCATCATGATCGGAACTTCTTATTCCTTTTTCTCCGTGAAGGCAACTTTACTCTCTATGACAGTATCACGTTTATGTACGGGCTCTCAACGTTTTAAACGATGAAAGGACAAGCCAATTATTCTTTTTTCTTCCTTCCTCTTCAAAATCTGTTTCTTTGTCGAATGTTTCCCATGTAAGAAACGTAACATGTATAACCGATATATAAGTTAGCAACTAAGACACATAAGCACAAATACAGGTCTCGAGTTCGAGTCAGGGCGTGTATTTTTTGTAAGAGTCTGGGACAGTCGGGGTTTTACTCGCTCACCTGAACTCACAAAGTACATTTTCCGGAAAGAAAAGTTTTCTCGAATCCAAAAAAACCTAAGACACATAATTAAAACCAGTGGTGCACGTTTGGTGAAACCCACCGAATAAACATAAGCCCTTCAAAAATTGTCTCGACCCCTGTTCGGAGAAAACCAAGAACATGAAGCTTTTGGGCTTTAAAACTGCTCGTGAATAGACACATATCATGACATAAAAATGTTCACAGAGACTTGTGCAGTAGTGTTTTTTATTCTTCTTCTACTTTTGTGCAGTACTGAGAAACAACAGCGAGCTTCAAGTTGCGGGAGCAAAAGTAAACAAAAATAACTATGACCATACATTATTATACCATACCAGTACTACGTACGTACAGGCTACATTATTAGGAGGGGAGTGAATACATAGAGTACTGTGCACGGGGAACATGGTAACCTGGAGGAACTTGGAAAACATGACTATGGAGAGCCATATCAACGCCCTTTTCCACTGCCCTAATGAAACTGCTTGTTTTGCCTCCGCTACACGGCAATGCCATATCCTAAACTAGAAGAAACAATGAAGAAGAAGAAGAAGAGCCCGGTACACCCATCTTGGTCTGCTTCCCTCGCCTCACCACTTTAATTTATTAGAGCCCAGTAACCATTTTTAGCTCATTAGGCTGCATTTCTGCTGTTCTTAAATATATCTGATCAGCCCTTTTATTGTAATCTAGACCAAAGGCCCAACAGCCATACCGAGCTCTTCGAGGTTCAGGCTGCGCATTTCGGATGTTGATTAAAACTTTGGCCCTGTCACTGTAATCCAGAGTAAGTCCCCAAGGTTCTAAACCCAGTGAACAATTTAACTATATTAAGTAACATGTGATTTGAGTAAAGTATTACTAAATTCCAGCACCATACTCTTTTGATGATGTCTCATGCAGTAAATGCAATAGCTCCTCGTATTGTTTCAAGCTTGAGTCTAGAGAAAGTTCATTTTTTTTTTGTAAATACAGGTGTGGGTATTTTATCTTAGTTCTTGATCAAGAATTAAACATAATTAGAGTAGACCAAGGTTGATGTCATTATACATCAACTAAACAAACCTTAAAGGCTAATCGATAATTAACAAGGATTATCCTATTTCATAATTCAATCAATTTAAACTTGGAGGCCAGCATTTATGAACAATTAAGAATATTTACATATAAAAAAGCTTAACCTTGATTGAAATTAAAATACATCCACGAGTACCTTTATTGTAAAAAACAAAATTATATAAAACACGTGTAAACAAAACCCAGCCCAGCCCATATCAGCGACTTTCCTGGGCCAAAAGCCCATTCCCAAACTCCACGACAAACACACTTTTTATACCCAAATATATCCAGGACGTAACTGAAGAAACATAGATTAGCTTCCCACCAAAAAGCCGAACCTACCATTCAATCCAGCACTCCACTGCTACCACGTGTCCTTCTGCTATTGCCCATCCGCTGCCCTTTCTCCTTAAGCAAACTCAAAAGGCAAAACCCACGCTACCGTCTGTTAGCTTTAAAGCACCGCCCATCTCCCTCTCTACGTATATTAGTACAATCGTATTTAGTATTTATACCATATGATTTGGAACCAAAACCATCCATGGTCCTTAAAGTTTCAATATATACCCATGGATCAAAATAATTCAATAATAAAAGAGGTAAAATCAAGAACTGGCCCAATCCATCGCCGATCTTACTCCTTTAAAGTCTCAATAAATTAACTACAATTATCCGCCGTAGGGCCCATAAAATTAAAAGTAGAGGGTCGAATTTGATCTAATCTAAACTAGAGACACGGATATTGATACACGAGGGATGATATAATGAATCCACGTAATCTGTATCCCAATCCGTATCGGATTCGTATATTATACGTCTAACAATAACCAACAAACAAGTATATTTTTCTATAAAAACCTCTCCTTTGCCAAGGCATCGCCATTACCTGATTTTCAATCCAACAATGTCTCTCAACCTCTCTCTCTTCCTCATCCTCTCTCTCTTCTTTATCTCCGCTATTTCTGCGGAGACATTCAACGGTGATGATTCCCTGATCAGACAAGTAGTTGAAGGTCAGGATGAATCATCATCAAACCTGTTGACTGCAGAGCAGCATCACTTCTCGCTATTCAAGAGAAAATTCAAGAAATCATACCTTTCACAAGAAGAGCATGATTACCGGTTTTCCGTATTCAAGTCTAATCTGAGACGCGCGGCGCGTCATCAGAAATTGGACCCAACAGCGAGTCACGGTGTGACTCAGTTCTCCGATTTGACTTCGGCTGAGTTTAGAAAGCAGGTTTTAGGCTTAAGGAAGTTGAGGTTGCCTAAGGATGCGAATACAGCTCCGATTTTGCCTACTAATGATTTGCCTGAGGATTTTGATTGGAGAGAGAAAGGAGCTGTTGGCCCTGTTAAAAATCAGGTTTTTTATGATTTGATTTTTTTTTTGTCTTATGATTGTTTGTTTGTGGGAAGTGGCTTTCTTTTGTTTTTTCTTGGTCGGGTCGGATCTTTGTTACGCCATCCATGGGCTAGTGTGGAAATTTCTCTCAGAATATTCCATTATTTTTGTGTATATTTTTTCAGATTTTAGGCGGGGAAGTTACGTGTTGGCTTTCATTATTTTTTTAAAACTTCAGCCGTGATTTATGTTTATTGATGATTTATTTTTTTGGGGTTAAGGTTATTGATGATGATGTTGATTTTTTGATTTGTTGGGGTCAGGGTTCATGTGGGTCATGCTGGAGTTTTAGCACTACAGGAGCTTTGGAAGGTGCACATTTCCTTGCTACTGGAGAGCTTGTTAGCCTTAGCGAGCAGCAGCTTGTGGATTGCGATCATGAGGTATTTTATCCTAAGTTTTTTTTTTCGCAAATTAATTTAAGTTGTTTTTTAAAAATCATAAATATGTTTGGTTAGAAATAACATTTAACTTAAAAAGTTTTTTTAGAAAATCGAGTAAAAAATTTAGGGGAATTAGCTCAATATTTCATTATATGTTAGATCTAATCTATCTCTACAAATTTAATTGCTTTCCAATATGTCTTTATATTTCTATTTCATTCTCCAATAGATATTTTAGCACAAACCTTATATGAAAAAAATCATTCTAACATAATTTATTAAAAAAATAATGAATTTTAACATCACGCGGTGTCAATTTGCATAAAATATCTTCTAGAATTAGGTTGGATGATGAACTATGATATAAAGATAAGTTGAAATAACTTATAGGGTCAAATGCGAGACTAAAACTAAAATATAAGGATATGTTAGAGCTAATTTAACCAATGAATTTTAACTTACATCATATTCTTTCTTTAAAAAAATTGTTTTGAGCCATTATTTATCAGCTATAATTCTAACTTAAAATCATTTTAACTTATTTTTCTCACAAGTTATTTATAAAAAGCAATTTTTGGATTATGACTTTAAGTCAAAAGTTATAATATAAAAGTTATAATTCTGGAAAGAAATTTATGATTTGGCTGCATTCTTTTCATGTTGATAAGTTCATTCAATAACTAGGCATGCGCGGATTCAATATTTTCTAAATCCTGCAGTTCCCTGCTGATGGTTCAATGTATGCAGAGACTGGTTAATTTGTTGACATGATACCTGGAAAGGATTTTCTTTTGATGAGAAATAAAGAAATGGACTGATTGTTTGGATAACATGATGTGGCACACAAGTTGCTGCGCTTAGATATTTGTTGGTTACTTATTCTCTAAATTAAGCCCGCGCCTGTGTGCAGTGTGATCCAGAGGAACCAGGTTCATGTGACTCTGGGTGCAATGGTGGGCTGATGAATAGTGCCTTTGAGTATACTCTCAAAGCTGGTGGTCTTATGCGTGAGGAAGACTATCCTTACACCGGTATGGATCGTGGTGCTTGCAAATTTGACAAGAACAAGGTTGCTGCTGGAGTGGCCAACTTTAGCGTGGTGTCCCTAGATGAAGATCAAATTGCTGCAAATCTTGTGAAAAACGGTCCCCTTGCAGGTAAATTGACTTGGTTTTCATTGATTGAGCGATCAATTTTCTTTTGACGTCCACAATTCTAGTATTCAGTTGTGGCTAACCCTTGCCGTGTTCTGATTCAGTGGCCATCAATGCTGTGTTCATGCAAACATACATTGGAGGAGTTTCATGCCCTTATATTTGCTCAAGGAGGTTGGATCATGGAGTGTTGCTGGTGGGATATGGTTCAGCTGCCTATGCTCCCGTCAGGATGAAGGAGAAGCCATACTGGATTATCAAGAACTCATGGGGAGAAAGCTGGGGCGAGAATGGATTCTACAAAATCTGCAGGGGTCGCAATATTTGCGGAGTCGACTCCATGGTCTCAACTGTTGCTGCCGTGCAGACCAACTCCCTCTAGGGATATCCTTACGATGCTGCTACCTTGTTGCTTTGTAAATAAGGATTTAACACTACAAGTTATATATGCCCCACTTGAACTATCTGCCTGTCATATTCTCAACATCCAAAGCATGGGAATGGAGTTTCTTTGGAATTTCCCGTGTCTTCGGTTTGCAAGAACAGCTACCCTATATTATTTGTCTTCTGGCGCAACCCCACCTTTTTAAGACTTGCAATGTTTCTCTTATTTCATTTATTTTGCTGTCATGTCTCACCAAAGCGCTCACGAATGATCGCGACAGCATCCTCACGTTACTCGGTGGTAAACTGCGACTAAACAGTTAAATCATCAGATTCGAATGTTCGATGTTCCCAAGGACACTTATAGTCATGTGATGGACACGTCGTGAGGGAAACTTGATTTGAACAGATGCCACAAACCCTCCAAAAGCCTGTGGTCGAAGCAAGCATATTAACGACCAGTGACAATAGAAAATCGAAACTTCTTGTTGTTTGATGAGGAAATAGCAAACCTTCTATTTAAAAATATATTAAAATAATATTTTTAAATTTTATTTTTAAGACCAGAATTTTAAAACAATAAAAAAAATAATTTAAAACAATTTTTGAAAGGTACAGGGCCAAACAAACAAGCAGCACCTCATCCTTGGGTCTGGTGCGGTTCTATTATTAAAATAATCAGCTACGATGGGATTGGTGTCAAGCCCACCAGTAAGATGATAATAAATAAACGTCTAAACCTAAAAATTATAGTAAAAATTACTTTCAAAAATATTTTTTATTTGAAAATAAATAAAAATAATATTTTTTTTAAATTTATTTTTAAAATCAATACATCTAAAAAAAATATACAAAAAATTCAATTATGTTTTAAGAACTCCGCATAAATACAAGCAGATAAGTCTGTTTTCCGCAGACAACTTTATTGCTTCTATCTTTCCACATACTAATAATAGTGGGAGTTTTAAATAAATCAAATAACCTTATTATTACACCTGGCCATACTGCCATCACATACATAAAGCAACTTTCCTCTAGGAAGCTGCCTGGTCCTTTCAATAACAAATAAGGATTGGACAAGAGATAAATAAAGGATTGGACAAGCGAAGCAATGCTCCAAAAATAGAAGCTTCCTCAAACTCCCCGCAACATACCCAATGACCTCTCATCATGTTCAAATGAAAAAACCCAAACAAATCCATGCTCATACACAGTGGATTCCCGTCTTTGGCAGCAACTATGATTTTATATCAGAGCCGTCATTCATCCTCGTCATTTACCAAAGCAAATGAAAAGGGATAAAACTTGTAACCATCTCCCTCGTAGAATTTGTTTTGGAATTCCACCCAGTGCAGACGCAAGGCATGTAAGAAAGCACTAAGAGTTTCCATCACCAGCAACACACCGACGGTCGCGAAAATAAAGACGATGGCTCCAATAACAAGGATAAAAATATTGTGGTACCTGTGGCACATGTAAAGCACAATGTTAGCTAGCATCCAATTTGAGTATAGGTCATTGGTGTGTGGCGTTTATAATTCAAGCAGCATCATCATAAGTGTTAACATACCCCCAAGCAAGGAGAAGGACCTTCTCATAGAATACACTAGACAACTCCGAGTGCGCAAGACTGCAAAAAAAGAGGCAACATAAAGCATACAATTAGCTCGCTAACTATCAAATAAAAAGAAGATGACCTTTTAGGAAATATATAGAGAAATGACTATAGTGAACTATGTGGGACCATATCTAAGGGTGGGATTTGACATCATTGAAAGGATAAGAAAGGAAACTTCTGTTTGCGCAGCTTTTATCAAGAGAATATATACAGCACTCATCAAGAACAATCATGCATACAGAATTACACAAATTTTGAAATGTACCAGTTACATGCAAGATTGAATTCTAAATTTGAACTCAAATGATGCATAGCTTCATTTCCTAATGGCATACCTGAGGGCCCATAAACGAAGATAGGAAGCTGTGTTTGAGACTGCTCCAAGTACAAACTCAATGGTATGTATCATCTGATGTACGAAAACTTCACTGAATTCAAATTCCTCGTGACCATGTGAATCATGGTTTGTCTCCAACTGAAGTGACTCCTCAGTGCTCTGAAGTGGTGTGTACGATTCACCTTGGTGCCTCTGGGAGAAACTTTACAATCAGAACTCATGGAAAGAGAGAAAGAAGTGCAATGCTCTTGTTTATTATTTGCAAGTGTGCATACATACACGCATACAAGAGAACGGGGTATAATGCTCTTGTTTATTATTTGCATGCATGCATATATATATATAAACCTTAATCATATTGAGAAACTTGGGAGTTGAGAGCAGTATCATACAGCTTCGTGTTGCTTCTTCAAAAGGAAAGGCTTTGGGAGCAGCATCCATGGTACCGACACAAGGGCCAATAGTAATAGCACTAGCTGAAAACCGAATATACAAAACGAATTAGTAGAATGGCTACATCTCATATACATGAAAGGTAAAGTAAAAGGCAGCAAAAAATACGAGTCAACCTGCACAGTTTTTTGCCTAGGAAAAAGCTCATTTTCTCCCAACTCGTCTGTTGGACTCAGGAACATGTATATCATTACATGGTACAAGTCAGCTTGTGAACCAGTGGACCACTTCACAATGATAAGGAGTGATAAATAGCCAAACAAACTGTTTAAAAATATCATTTGGGGGATAAATTGGAACCTGAAAAATGCACGAAAAATGTCACCCTTAGAGATACCATGCCATCTTTTGAACTCCAGCGAAAAAATTGAAAAACAAAATTGAAATAAATTTAAAGATGCTGAAGCAGCCAGCATTCTAGTTTTTCCAAAACTTACCAGATATTCAAGCTGTTTTTAAAGTATGTTGCATTGAAATAACTCAATATGATTCCAAGGTTCATTTGAGCAACCCCAAGAAGGATTGACATTTTCATCTTCAGAGAGTTGAGAAATGGCAGCTCACTGCGGCTGCCATGCCATACAGGATCTACACCAAATGGGTAAGTGGGGCGCACTTTTATCAAACCATCTGTGGTAGCATCCCTGAAAAACAAATAGTTTGAAGGGGACTGAGAGTCTGAGACTGTCATATAAAAATTGAAAGAGCACACTAAATGAAGATTTTTGTAGCAGGTTTATAAAAGGTTTAAGGCATACACCTGCAAGAGAGATCACGGCATGCATATGCTGATGGAGCAAATAGTTCGAAGGGGACTGAGAAGAATTCATTATAGATAAGACCAGTGTAAATCGAGAAGAGTGCCATCATCAAAATAACATAACGACCACCAAAGGTCATTTCAGTGATATCTCCAAGTTTCTGATGCACAAAAGACATATAATTATATTAGATGCTAACTGCAGGGAACCACATAATCTAGAAAAACAAGCACACAAAAAATGGCAATCTTTAACAAAAAGTCAAATCCTGATAGTAAGAGAAGTCAGCATTCAATGACTTTACAGAATAATGCAATAACCAAGCTAGACATAAAAGTTAAAAATGTCTGTCAACCATCAAAGATACCCAGAGATTACCTGGCCAGAAAGTTTCTTTTCCCTGATTATGAAGACTAATGTTGCGAGCAACATGCAAATTCCATGTCCCCAATCACCAAACATGACGGCAAAAAGAAAAGGGAATGTAACTATAGTGTACACACCAGGATTTGCTTCTTGATACTTTGCCACCCTGCCATCATGTAAAACCAAAGCATCTTTTTTGTATTTATTGATTTCATTTGAATGATGAAAACCGGCAAACAGCAAATGAATGTTTGGGTGCACATGCACACAAGCATCTGTGAGTCCATACATGCAAGCAAATGCTATATTTAACAGCAAACTATACATTGGGACTGTACAGAAAATAGGGAGGCATCTTACCTCATCATCTAACCAAATCTAATTATATGTAAAACTGAACCTATTCTATACATTAGGATTGTGCATATGCAGCTAGTTTAGATCATTTACATGACATGGGACAAACACATATGATGCCATTATCAATTTACATGAAGTAAACAGTGGTAAGATGTGCATTACTCCTACCTAAGTTGTTAATGGACTGGGATTTAGACCTAAGCTCAGTTGATCTGACCTAGTTCAGGGTTTATAAACCCTAAATTTCATGTCATTTGATTACTTTTAATCAGTTATTTCCGATGCATTCTTTATAGTTAGGAACGTATTAGAAATTTTATATTATTCAAGGAGTAACTACCAATAGTTACTTCATGAGACTACTTTGAGGAGAGAGACAAAGATGAAGATGAAAGAAGGTGACATGAATATCCATCTAGGCTCATATATATATATATATAATTCTCTCCCAGTAACATATAGCAAAATTTCATGATTTGAAAATAAGTTTAAGACAATAAATGGAAAAAAATCAAAACTAATTAGGCTACTTCAAGAATGGTCTTAGAGTGGAACTCACCCATATGCATCAACAATATCTTGAAAAGCAGAAGTAAACTTGTTTGTGCGAAAATATGTAGGTGGCAACTCTGTTGTATGCAAAACCTGGAAAATTGTTCCAACTTGTGAGTTGGAATCAAATGCAGCTCGCTGCAATGCATCCTGGATCTGCAGACATCAAGTTGAAACTTGTTTTATATGCAATCCAATGCAATAGTTTCATAGCATGTATTAGTTCAGAAATAGGATTCAAGATCACCCAAAACATTCCCCATTAAAATTTAGTGTCAGGATTTACCTGCTTTGTACCAAAAACAGGACTCCACCCCTCAGCAACAAGACACTTCTTGGTCACATCAAGGCTGAGCATGTTCAAAGTGTGGTAGATGGATTTCTCCTTCCTCACCTTCACCAGTTTGAAAAGATTGTTAATGACAGAACACGATATAAAGAGTGAAATTATCATATATGTACAATCAAAATGAGTTATTATAACTTTGAACAGACCAAAGTATTCCACTGCACAAATTGATCACCAATAGTCTGCAACAAATGACTCCTGTGAAACAATCCTGCATCTATAGCAGCCTTCATCTCAGAGATTCTTCCTGAAACCTGAAATTTGAAATGGTTAAACATATCATACTATCAGAAAAAAAAAGGCAAAACTTTTAATGGAAAACGCATAAAGCAATTGAAAAATGTCTGATCATAACAATCTAGATATATGGACAAAATGAAAGTTTAAGATGTTCGGAGGGAAATGAAAATATCAAGACTTGGAAAGAAGCATGCAGCAGCTTCCTGGATAAACAAAAGATAGAAAAGAAACAAGCAAGCAGCAGTGTGGCAAGACTTGAAAATAACAAAACTTGCAACTTGTCATTAAAACGAGAATGAAACATCTGACAAAAGCACAACACATACTTCGGAGATCATTTGAATTTGTTTTCCAAAATCCTCAGTGAAAGGGTAGCGATTTGCACCAAAAGCTTCACATATTTTTAGTATTTTGGTCTTTGCCTTCTCTCCCGAATAAAAGACAACATATACATTCTTCTCAACCTGTAGACATTCACAAGTCAGAAACAAACATATTAATGCGGTAGACAAAATTAGGTGACAATTGAATTCATTTTCTCCAAGAAGTCTACAATACATGCACTAAACAATTAATAAAGCATAGTATTAGTGAATTTAAGATAACTCAACAGTCCTTGCATTTTAAGTAGAAATCTAACAAAATATTCACTGCTGGATTCAAACAAACAAGTGATTCATATACTAAAAATCAGGCAATTAGCAAGGTAAAATTAGTAATTGATTTGATTTGATTTTGATACTTTAAACAATTTACACGAAGAAATATCACGTCATCATAGAGCCAAAGCATTTAGTGAGCCTCTTCGATAGCGGCCTTCTAACGATCAGGACTGTATAAGTGTCTATACATCGTTAAAGAGAACACCATACAAACTTCTGATATATCATACATGGCTGCCTATTATAAGATAGCATGGGTGTGAGCAGTGCACAGGACTTGTACAAATGGGTGAAGAAGTTCAGTAACATTACATAAAGAGATTAACATTGATAATTACAATTGAGCTAGAGTAACAGAGATGAAATGATTACAAGATGTGTAACTGCAGTTACTTTATTACCTTTTGTTTCTGTGTCATGGATACGTGAGTGTATCTGTGTAAGTAGCTTATCATCATGCTTATTGCTAAACAAAAGTTACATGAAGAATAAAATGTTCAGCAGAAATGCGACCAAACTAACCTTCTCTCCAGAAACAGGATCAACAACAGGTTCCTCAACGGCAGCCTGCCTGATGTACACATTGCCCCTAGTAGCACGAAATATAATTCTTTCAAATGGCATGGACTTTTCTTTGGGAACAAGGCCAGTGATAAACCCCAACTTTACTTGTTTTGATGACTCGTTCAATATTTCCTACAGAATAGCCAGTCAACTATTATAGTTACAAATACAAAAATGAGGATAAAGTAACACTGGTGTACTAAAAAGAGGATAAAGTGACATTGATATGCTATCAAGTAGTTGGAACTCCTACTTTGTCCTGTAATAAAGGAGCATCTAGCGATTCTTCGCCAGTTTGTTGGGATTCCAATTCCTTTTGCAGAGCAGTTGCATTCCTAAGGGCGGAAGAGAAAAACTCACCAGCCTACAAGAAAAAAAATCATTGTCTTGATTATTACCAATACATAATTGAAGTTCTGATGAGAAAAGGTTCAAAGTAGGACCGTGCATGATTATGAAACAACTTCAAATTACGTAACGGCAGAATATGAAGTCCTTAAGACATAAAATCTAAAAAATGGATGCCTGTTACATAACATTGTATGACTTAATAAATGAAAAATGTATTGAGAGCAGACGTAAAATTAAACAAAATGGATGCCTGTTACATAACATTGCATGACTTAATAAATGAAAAGTGTATTAATAGCATTTTGACTTAAAATTCTATAACACCTGAGTAACACGCATCACAGGATCTACACAAGGAAATAACAGGAACTATGAAACTCCCGCAAAACCAATCATGACATGTCTAAAACTTATCATAAGTTCCAGCTTCTCCATGGTTTATCAAACCATGCTAATACAAGAATGATTATCACTGGGCCACAACAGGAAAGAGAGCCATACCTTGTTGAGGACAAGCTTATATTCCACAAGCTCATTATAAGAGCGCTGTAATTTATCATTATTTGCATTCATTTCAACCAGCTCTGCCTCGAGTTCCCCAAGTTTTACCTATGGCACCCAAAACCATGCAAAACAGTATGAGCCCTGACCCATCTAAAGCATTTCTAGCAGTATATTCGACTTTGTAGCATACCTCTAGGTCATCCACATCAATTTCATTTTGTGCACCAGGCTTAGTCAAAGGTGTAATACCTGCCTTCACCATTTGCTCCTTGAAAAACCGTAGCTTCCGTGCCATCTCTCCAAATTTTTTGATCTTACAAGAAGAAAAAAATCAAAATTTCCACAGCTGAATCTCACTTCATTACCAGGCATAAAATGGATTCATATAACTAATATCTAAGGTGCTGAAAAAAAAATTTCTACACTGGCAAATGCAATCAGATACTCATGGTAGTGATTAACAGGACCATATGCATTTAAAATTCTTCGTAAAATCAAAATACTCAAGAGCACAGAATGAACACGAAACATAAGCACACCTGAGCAGCATAAGTTCTCTGAAATGGACTCTTATCTGCATTGAGCTGCAAACAGAAAATAAGATCAGAATTAAAGCTGAATATCAATTATCAAATCAATCACATCACATTCTTTCACTAGCAATCCCAAATTAAAAAATCTTTTAACTAAAAAACCAAAAACCCTAACAAAAACAAAATATAGGAGTTGTAGTCTCTATTGAACTCCAATTTATTCTCCATATAAGCAATAAGAGTTCACAAAATCACATTTCGAATTTCGATTTAGTTACGATTAAATTACAAATAAAAAAACATTACCATCTGCACTGAAAACAACAGAGAATAATAAGAAATCGAATTCAATAAATTAACAAAAAAAAAAAATCAACATCGGATGGAAGAAGACAGGGAGAGATAGACAAAATTAGAGGGCAAGGACAGAAGAATGTGTACGGACGTCTTTGAATTGGAGGAGACCGAGGTCGCCGAGATAAGAGACGGTGTGATGAGCAGATTCGATAGGGATAATAAGCTGCACCAATTGCATCGCTTCTGACCTGAACAGATCCATCGGCGGACAGCATCCTCCTGCTCTTGCCTCCGCCATTTCCTCTCCTCTCCTTGATTCGATTTCTCTCTCTGTATCTCGCAACTCACAGAGATTGATTGAATTTTTATTTTTTAATTTACTGGCTTGGTGATTCAATCAGGTGAAATGATTTTTTTTAAGACGTGAGAGGACAGAATACAGAGGGAGGTGAGTGATGTCGTTTTTCCCTCTTCTGTTTGCTTCTAAACTAGCTGCCACGTCCTTCCTTACATGATTTGGTTTGTTTACGATTCTGTCCTTGGGTTTTTTTTACCTGTTGCGTAGTTTTTTTTTAAAATTAATTATTTTTTTATATTTAATAATATCCTGAAACAGAAATGAAAATATATTTTCTAGTATTTTACTATGTTATAAAAAATAAATTAAAAAATAATATATTAATATTTTAACTTAATTTTTCAAGTTTATTAAAAAAATAGAAACCAATATATGAAAAGATTAAAGAATAATAAAATTAAAAACAATATTTATAAATTATTTCAAATAAAATAAATAGTAATTAAAAGAATAAAAATCAAATATGATAAATAAAAAAATTTTAAAAATTAAAAAATTAAAAATATATATATAATTACATAAGTTATTTCAAATAAAATAAATAGTAATAAAAAATAAAAACCAAATCTAATATGTAAAAAAAATTATTAAAAAATGACAAAAAAAAAACAAATAAATAATAAAAAAATAAAGATCAAAATTAAAAAAAAAAACAATAATTTAAAATAAAATATATAACAATTAAAAAATTAATAATAAAATTTATTATAATAAACAAGTAATATGATATTTTTTTATAACTTCTGAAAAGTATATTTTATTCAAAATAAAAAAATATTTTCTTTAAAATTAAGCTAAATTCTTGTGAAAAATATTTTTTATTAACTAATTTTTATAATAAAAAAAATATAAATTTTTTTTGAAAGAGTTGTAAGAAAACCACTTTTCATTGTATTTCGCCTGTCTTTTGTTTTCCAGTAAGAAAATCCTATTTTAGGGAATTTCCTCGCAGTTTCGTCCTAAAGAACACACATGTTTCATCTACTTGTCCAGCACATGTGGATTTCGAAATTATTTTCTAAACAATGCTATTGCTAGCTATTCATGTGAAACAGAATCGTTAATTATATACATTGTTAATACACGTGTAACTTCAAAGACAAACCAGCTTTTAGTGTGCGTTCAAAGGTGTGAGAAATTCAGTTGGTGTTTTATATAAAAAAAAAATATTATTATTTTTATAGTTTTGATATTCTAAATAAAATATATTGTATTGATATATTTTTAAAAATATTTTAAAAAACAACGCTATATACTTTCAAACACTCTTAATATTTTAATAATTTTTATAGTTACAATTTGAAAAAATATATTAAAGAAAAAACTATAAATTATAGTTTTTTTTTTTTAGAAAAAGTTATAATGAGATGTATACAAATTTAATTTTCATGAAGAAAAAGTTTTAGTGAGATACATATAAATTTAATGTGTATTAATTAATTAAATATTTTTAAAACTATAGTTATAATAAATTATAATTTCACTCGTAACTATCATAATACCAAACCAATTCTTAACATGGCTGTGTAAGTTGCAAACCACCAGCATTGAAGTGGTGGATCACATGAGTCTAGCCATGAAAATGTTATCTGGGAAAATACAGCTCAAGTTTTTACTATGTACATCTTTATTTTATTTTTTGCATTTTTATTACAAGATTTTTTTATTTTGTCCGGGACAGGACAATACAAGACACAGGCTGCTCAAACCCGTAATTGTAGGAGAAGAGGGAATGGATTGCCACAGAGCTGCACTATAAACTTTCATCGGCATCTTTTCTGCTTGACTTTCTGTTTTTTCCTTTTTCTTTTCTCTATTTTTGTTTAACGACCATTGCATTTCTCTTTTTTTTGTAAAGAAAAGAAAAGGAAAGCTGTGTCATCATGTTATTTAATTCGAGAAACGACAGAGCGATTAGCTCCAGTCATGGATCAAGTGGACAATAACTCCGTTAAATTTGTTATTTATTAGTGTTTTCTTTTTAATTATTAAATTGTAAAATTGGATCAAGATCAAGCAGCCTGGCGCATGCATCAGGTCCATTTCGTAATTCTACATTTATATCAACAAGATGAGGATTATGCCAGCTATTAAATTGAGACAGTGAGAAACAGGCCACACAATAAGAAACCCTTCAAAAACATCATGAAGATTAGAACACAGAGCAATCGCGTCCATCGAATTAACAGACTTGAAGAATCAATATATCATTAAGATATGGTGTCATAAACTACGTGGTTGACTAACCACTCAATAAGTCAATAGTCAAAATTATCAAAAGCATCTACAAGACTACAAGCATCCTGCATTCTACTACTTTCCTAGTGATGCTGACAACTTCCAAATATACACCACGACAGGCCAAATATGTGGGATAATCCCATCAATAATGAAGCTGCAAAACTTATTTCTCTTCTCATTGTTTTAGCTGTATCATTTAGCTGTATCAATCAGACGAAGTCTGGTTCCTCCACTCTTACTATACCCTCTTCACACTGTCACCATGGAGAACCACAAATCCCTCACTTGCCAGTGTTGCAACTGCACTTCTCAGCTGAAATACAAGGGGGGGAAACATGGGAGGGTCAACGATTTTCATTTTTGCAGGGCTGGGGGGGGAAGAGAGAGAGAGATTCTTACATCATGAAGGTGAACTTCAGCAAAAGAGCTCTGCTTCTTTAGCTCATCCAGCAACTGAATTATTGATTATGGGCATGCAAGTGTTAGCTATGGTTAAAATTAAATAACAATTTAAAGAACCTGCATACAGCATACCTCTAACAAGCGCATTGAGGGCCCTTCGAGCTGCATCTTCTCCGTAATTATGCTGCGAGCAGCTGATGCAAGATTCTCTCTTCTCATCCTTTCGCTAGCTGAAACTCCAGTAGTAATGAGATCCATGTCAATAGTTCCTGTAGAAAAGAGAAGACATCATTTGAATGTTTCTGGCTAGGAAAATGAAGTTAAGAATCAAGGGGTGAAGCTAATAGAGAATTACCAGTGGAGTGATCTGTTGCTGATTGTTGCATTGCAACTTCCAGGAGCCGAAAGGCCTCTATCACATCATGCTTCTCAACCTGCAAGTACCAACACCAGACGACAAGTTCATAAATTCTATTCAAGATGAAACCACTTTTCCAGTGATATCCATAAAGGAAATACTAACCAATTCTGAGAAACGTATCCGAGCCAGAGCTTCACTAAGGCGTATCAGACTTTCCATCTGCCTAGGTGTTGCTGTTATGACCTGTTAACATTTAAAATCAAGGAACATACAGAAACAATTTAAGAAATATGGATAAGTTAGAGACAAGGGCATAATTTAAAAAAGAAAAACATTTTTTGTTGAAAAAAATTATCAAAACAACTGTATGAGAAGCAGTTAAAGAGGAAGAAAATTTGACCAAATTAAAAAAGAACATATAAATGCAGTAATAAAAGGATCAAGAAATCTGGGTTAGTTGGGAATCTACTGAACTCTGTTCTCCAGGAAAGATTTTAATGCTATGTGAGTCAATTAATAATGTGTAGCGACCTACTTGTAAGAAATAAGAGCACTTGGAGAAATGACCAGGTAAGATCATACTAGGCATAAGGTAGCGTTAATGATCAATTCAGTTACACAGATTATTGAAGGATTAGAGGATAGAGTTAAGAGCAGACCTTTTTGCTACTGCCAGGGAAATTTCCTCTCCTCCTCATCTCAACATATCCTCGAGTCAACTCTTCAGCCGCTTCATCAGATAACTGTGGTTGAATATACTTTCGAGCATAGCTCACATATGCAGTTAATGTAGCAATGTCTAACACATCATGCACTGCACTCTGCAAGCAGAACAAATTTTCAGAGAATTGAAGACAGCTTCAAGTAACAAGGATTGCTAGAATTCACCATACCTCAGGATTCTCAAAGTGCAAAGAAACTATATGCTTGGCAAGGTGCCTGTCTGTATGTTCATCAGCCTTGTCAAGAATTAAGTATATCAAATCAAACCTGAGAAAGCATTCCACAATCAGTCATTCTAGCAACAGAAAGAACTTAATAGCATCAAATATCTTTCAGCAATTAGTACTTTAACACGGGCAATACTGACATATAACAGCTAAAACTAAGACATTTGGAAAAAAAACATTAAAAATGTATAATACTATTATATCAAATTCCATTGCGCAAAAGCAAGTCCATAGTCACATACATCTCAAAACTGCTAAGTATCCACTGCCTTAGTTGCATGACATACGGATAGTTTTCCTTACCTGGACAACAATGTGGGAGGAAGGTGTATGTTGTCAATCACAGACAGTCGAGGATTATAGCGTGAACCAATAGGATTTGCACAAGCCAATACTGAAGTTCTGGCATTGAGGGAAGCAATAATTCCAGCCTTTGCGATGGAGACAGTTTGCTGTTCCATCACCTGCAATAATTGAAGCAAGATTAGAAACTTTCATCACAAAAAATTGCAGGACATAAAATTCTGAGTAGATAATATGCTAGAAAGTCAAATGCAAAGAGTATGTTTAAGTGATGATTTTCTATTCTATTCTTCTGCCAAAAAATATCCATATTTACCTGGATATTTTATGGAGAAAGGAAATCCCTCTCTCAGTCATAAGCATTTAAACTCTGAAAACTGACACATAAAAAACCTAAAAAAAAACATACGAGACAAGAATAAAAATGTACTTGTTATTGTTCCCTGTTGCCAACATTTTTGCAGAGGTCTGTGTTTGTTATTTAACAGAAAACTTCTTTTATATGACTGAAAAATCTGGAGAAAGGAAAACACGACCAACCTCATGTAACATGCTTCTTGCATTTTCAGACATCTTGTCAAATTCATCAATACAGCAGATGCCTCTGTCACTTAAAACAAGTGCTCCACTCTCCAGAACCTACAAGATTACATCATCAATATCAACATCTCACATAAAGGCACATATATTCTAGATCTAGCTGGTTTATTAAAAAATACAAGGATTGTATAAAAAGAGTTTCGTACTGTTTCCCCTGTTTCAGGATCTTTGCTGACATAGGCAGTCAAACCAACAGCAGAGCTTCCCCTTCCACTGGTGTAGATGCCACGGGGAGATAACTTGTGTATGTATTGAAGCAGCTGAGACTTGCTTGTTCCAGGATCACCAACAAGCAGGATATTTATATCACCACGGAAGCTAGCACCAGATGGCAACTTCAAGGCATTCCCTCCAAAGAGCTGCATTTTGAGCAATACATTAACAATTGTTAGTGATGTGGATTTAAGAACTGCAAAATTGTACACCATCCATACCAGTAGGGATGTAGAAGTGCATCAAGTCAAACTTATACAAGTACCTGGCAAAGAAGACCTCTTTTAACATCATCAAGCTCCCATATATTTGGTGCCAAGGACCTGGTCAGTCTGTCATATATATCAGGCTGTCTCGACAGCTTTTTCAATTGCTCTATCTGCAATTGCAATACAAGAATGTGATCTTGGCTGAAAAAAACATAAAAGACTTTTCCAGTAAAGAAAAATGCAATATTAACACACCTTCGCTTCATCAAAATGGAAATCTTCCTCAATCCTACGTGAAGCATTACCATTATCAACATCCATGGGATCCTCTGCCAACATTCTTGACTTGTCAGTTTTCTTTATATGAAGACAGTCTACATAAGTCTGCAATGAAAAGAAATAGTTTATGGCATTAGGATCTCACCATCCCTAGAGAGCTTGAAGAGGCCTCAACCCATTTAATGGGAAAAAAGGAAAAAGAAAGCAAATACCTTGAATAATGATTTAACAGTTCGCTGTGTTGGCCCAACTCTCACACTCATGGCCCTATAAATCCCAGTAACCTATTCAAAGAAAGAAAAGCGTGAGAAACATAGAACTTTCAGGAATTTCTTTCCTTCTAGTCAGACAATATCATGCGTTCTGGTCTCACCTCAATTCTATCACCTGGCTTTCCAGCATCCACCAACTTGTCATGCATCAACAAGCTCACTGTGTGAGGTGTTCCTCCATCGGGGATTTCATCCGGTGTCTCCTGGAGTCTCACAATCTGCTTATCGGCAAACCTGGTGTTTGGAGCAAGAACAGTTAATTAAAATACAACAATTTTGTGAGACAATAGTTCTCACTCCTTATTGGGAAAAATATTTCAAATGCCATTGGCTTAATCTAATAACTAGTGATAATGCGCTTTAATCCTTGAAAGTAAAGCAAGTTTCAAACTCTCAGATAAGCAAAACAACTAAAATGAAATTACCTGCACCGGTTGTGAACTAGTGACATGGAATTCTTAGCTAGACATTCTTGCTTTAAGCATGCTGTAGGTTCACTTATACGTCCTGATAACATTCGGAAACATTCAACAAACAATCAAAAACTCATTGAAAACAACGAACATATTACACAATTGACCCAACTAGCAACAGCTCACTACGATTACCTCTGTCCACAACAACTGGGTCAGATAAGTACCCACACACAATGCATTTAAATACCGCTTCTCTAATCTCAGGTATGATTGAACTGCATCGAATAATCATTCCCTTCAACGACACCATCTTCTCAATATCTAACCAAAAAAATCCACCAAAACTCTATCAAAATCCTCAAAAAAAAAAAACCCCGCAATCAAAATCAAACAAAACCGTTAATATTCAATAAAAGCACAAAAGAAAAAAGAGATGAATTACCAGAAGGGTTGAGATTTCGCATAGTTGTGGAACTCTTGAGATTAAAAATCCTGACTTGCACATGTTTTTCAAACAATGGCTGAATCAAACTAACAATGTCCATCAAAACAATATCGAAAATAGCCAAAACCTCGAGGGGATACCGGACCATTTTCCCATACAGTTCAACATCATAATTAAACACATCATGTGCGTCCACATCAAGCCACTCTCCTTCCATCTCCAACACCCCATGTATCCCTTTCATATACTTTCCTTCCTCATAAATCTCACTCCCTTGACCCTGCCCGTCCCTAAAATGCTTCAAGAACATCTGAATTGCAGCCTTCACATCCTGCACGCTGATATTCGTCCCCCAAACAAACGTCGGTGTGGCCTCATCGATGTCATCTCCGGCATCGGATGAGAGTGGGGGGCCGCCATCGGATGATGGGGTTGAAACGTGATGGCGCGTGCGGTGGGGGGTTGTGGTTGGGGTTGATTCTGAAGTGGCGAAGCGTGATTGGTTGGTTGGCGGGGTGTTGTAAGGTAGAGGTGTGGTGGACCGGCGTCTGCGCCGGGTTCTTGTGGCCGGAGAAGAGTATGTGTTGCCGATTGGACTCGATGCAAATTCATCGGGTGATGAGGGGCCGTTGTTGTTGCGGCCTGGGGAGGAGTCGGAAGCCATAGATGCAGAGAGAGGATTTTTTTCTGTGGAGGAAATGGGTTTGGAGGGTAAGATTTGGTGGTTTCTTTTTGTGTGGGAGGGAAGGGTTGATTTGGCGGGAGACGGGTCTTGTTTTCGCGCCAGATTTATCGTGGGCTTGATGGGTTTTATTAAGGGTAAAACTGGGAGGCCCAATTATGAGCGATGGTCAGTTTTTGTGAGGCTTTGTTTCTGTCTATTGGGCCTCTACTTGAAATAAAAGGCCCAGTATGAGAATTCCAGTCGATTTTACGAAATTACCACCTATTTTTCCTTGCATACATTTTCATTGAGCATAACTAACTTCCTAGTTTTATTTGTGTTTACATGTAATATGAGTTGCAACAAGATGATTAAGGTATAATTAAAAGCAGGCTGGTAGAGAAAACGTTTAATTAAGAAAAATCTTTCCAATAATTTTTCTGCAGGGAATAACAAGTGATCATAATTAAATAACAAGATTAAGAGGCCATATTCAACAATTACTCTACGATGCGATGCATAAAAAAATATTTTTTATTTAGGTGGATTTCAGTATAAATCACATTATTAAAACCATTAATTTATTCATCTGCACAATCAATACGTAAAAAGGGTTGATCAGCTACCTAGCAATCAAATTAAGTTCGTCGATAATTACCATGTTGGTGCTTAATTAGGTAAGAATTTGCAGCATTAATACTTGACCGTTAGCAATCAACATCCATTCACTTGAGACTTGAAGGGGTTGGTACGATGATTGAGAGAGTGTGTTCTTTCCTTGATCATCAAAATCCAAATTAGGTTTTTGGCAATGAGAAATAAAATTCTTACTTGTATTTCTCGTCTCTACACGTGAACAGCCTGTTTTTCACTAAACAAAAGGATAAACTTGGTATGAAAGTTCACTTAGCCATAAAACCTGTCTTAAATTTTAGTTAGATTTAACAGAATGTTTTTTAAAATTAATTTTTATTTGAAAATATATCAAAATAATTTTATTTTTTGATATCATTATATCAAAATTATTAAAAATATTTTAAAAAATTAATTTAATATTTTTTCTTGTCGAATATAACTAGATACAGTTTTAAACATAAAAACAAATAACATTCTTTAGAGTTCTACAAAACTTCAGGATCCGGTAAAGATTTCTTATGCACGTTCAGACCAATATACATGGAGCACTATGTATAGAAAAAGACAGGCAAACAAAATACAGTCATGTTGATTTGAAAGGCATCGACACTGAAATGTATAAAAGAAGGTTGACCATTAGCTTGTTCTTGCCACTTAAACGTGCTTTAACTCAAGATAATGATGGCAGGCTGCCAAATATCGCTGTTCATCTGCATCTATAAACAGCAGCAGAGATGCTAACTAATGCCAACATTTTTCTTTTTCTTAATTTCCTTTTCTTTCTTTTTTTCATCTATATATATATAGAAAACAAAAGTTGCCGGTTCAATGAATATATAAATTGAACAAGACCATAAAAGTTTGCTAGCTGCTCATCAGATAAATCAACCAACTTTTTTTCTTTTTTCTTTTGTAAGTCTGCTTCTGCCATGTTTGCAAGCGTCCAGGTTAATTACTCCCTGCAACTTCATCTGCAAAGAAAGATAAAAATCTACCACTTACCTCTTATCTATTGCTATGACTGCTACGTACACTGTTAGGTTGAAATGATAGAAAAATATCATCCTTTCATGTGGGGATATTTTGTGTGATTGCATACTGATATTCAGGCATGGTATACTAAAAGTTGTTGAATATGTTATTTAAAAAAACTGACAATTTTTGAAAGAATTTTGAGTTCTAAAATAATAGCTGTTGAATTTGATAAACATAGGCATAGAATAGCATCCATTAATTTATGCACCTTGAGAACACAGACATGGAATAGCGAGGATATTGTGTTTGGTATTGTGGTAGTTTTTGTGGTTGTGATTTGAAAAAAAATATTTTCTAAAAAATATTTTTAATTGAGGTTGGTTTGGTATTTATCTATGTTTGGTTAAAACTGTGGTTGAAATTGAGGTTGAACAAAAAATAGTTTAATGTGTTTGGTTAAGAATATTTTTAAAATTAAGGTTATAAAATAATTTAAAATATATATATATTAATATTGACGGTTTTTAATTTAAATATTATAGATTTAACTATTGTTATTACATCATGAAATAAATAATACTTTATGTAAAATATTTTTTATTATTCAATTAAATTATCTACAATTTCATCACATATGAACTACATCCGACAAGGACTACAATTTTTCTGGTTCTTAAGAGCGCAACAACATCAGGTAAAATATAATCAGGAACAAAATTGGGATTGCGATCAAATTCTACAAATGCTACGTCATTAATAAACACAATTAAAAATAAAAAATTTAATTTAATTTTTTTATTAGGTCGGACCCGGTCCGGCCGGAACAGTAGAGACATGCACCACTGTTCACGTGAAGTGGTGCATGTCTCTACTGTTCACGTGAATAGTGGAGACATGCTCCACTGTTCAATTAAATGAATAGTGGAGAGTGAGAGCTCTTCACGGCTGAAACCAGCATTGTGCTGCTTTTAGTGATTTTAACGCATAAATTGATGGGGTTCATGCACAGAAAATTGAGTTTTTAGCCATTATCAAACATTTATTTTCCATGGGTGGCTTCAAATACAGAAACAATCACGGAAAAAAAAGGGTCTCGTATTAAATTCATGATGGGTATATATAAAAATTAGACACGGGGTTTTCTTATGATGCTTAAAAATACAATAAAACAATATTTAAATTTAATTTAATTAATTTTACTAGTTTATAGGCTGTTTGTGTAGCTGTATCCAATCATGATCTTGGTATTTCATGCGTATATATATGTAAATGATTTTATTTATTTTTTGTTTTATCAACGATCACATGCATTGTGTTTTACAAAGATATCGTGTAGCATTTAATTAAGCCAAAGCATCAAAGCACGCCCCTTTTCTTTTCTCATGAATACTTACTTTTTATTATAAACATTACTTTTTTCGACGACTTAACAAAATCATAGAAAGAGTATGATATGAACAAAGCAAGCTGACTTATGATTATTACCCTTGCATCCAAATGAATATAAGTTTGAGTTCAGTGTCTTAAGAAAAACAATTACAAGCAAGATATCATAATAAATTTTGATATATGAAAAAGAAAACAACCTTAAAGACTGGTGAATATATATATAGTGATGGAATTACAGCATTTAAATACAAGCATTGTACGTAGTTTCTTGCATTTTTTTTTTTGAATATATAGTGATGGAATTTCACTAATGAGGAAATAAAATTACAATGATCAGACCATGAACCTGTTTTGAGAGTTTATGGCAATCAAAATGATTTTTTCTTGAAAAAATATTAAATTAATTTTTTATGGTTTTAATATATATTTTGATATAAAAAATATATAAAAAAATATATTATTTAATATATTTTCAATTAAAAATTAGTTTTAAAAAAATCTCTACAAGGACGGCATTACCTGCATACACAAACTATAAATTGAGCAAAGCATTGATTCGAAGCAAAGAATCCGGGATGATATTATTCTAGATGTAATTTCCTCCGTACAAGGTCTGATTTCTTAATGAAATATGATTTTGCTTCAATAATAATAATAATAATAATTCAAAGCATTTTGAGACAATAGGAAACAACCTAGCTACTGCCCCAACAAGAAAAAAATGCACCGCGCGCAGGACAGTACATGCATTCCCATCCCAGATGATGCCTAGCGAAAAAGAGGTTCTTTATATCTTTGCACCACAATATTAGTAATGGAAAAGATGTCCCATCTTCTACTTCTCAATTAATAAAATAAAAGGCTGGTGCATAATTTTTTTAGCTGATCATCGCGAATAAGATCTCTTATTTGAGAAAAAGAAAAAGGGCTAAAGAACAACATATTCTCCTTGGGGATGGTTATATATGATATTTCTCAGGGCACGCAGGTCGTGATAAAGGTTGTTACCATAATCTAATGCGATAAAAACATCATTGGATCGAACCACCTCTAATGTCTTTTGTCCCATACAAATCGCTGGAAATCTTCCATGAGAAGTCATTTCTTTACACGCAGAAGATTTTAAAAAACTTCCTTTCCCATGACTATATCGGGAAAACCATTTACAGGCCCTTTCTGGGCGAGAATCCACTTATGAATTTCTTAGAAAGGTTTATTCCAGGCACAGCATCTGCACTAAATAGAGCTAGCCATTCATGACTTTTGTACCATGGTTCTTTTTCCAAGTACAAAGGATATATTCGAGTGGTTGTGTCACTGAGAGTATCAATCTTTTCGTATAGTTAACTATATGATTGTTTCCTCAGCATTAGAAAACCTATAGCTAGCTAAACATGAGCTTATGTAGTGCTTTCATATAAAAGGCATCATCTCCAAAATCTCCCAGAGATGCCTACCTAATCGTTTTATGGTTTAACAAGTATCAAGCCTTAGGGTTTAGCTTACGCTTTAGTGATAGTGTGATTCTGATTCCCTCCTCCTCCTCCAAAAAAATAGAAAGAAAAAAAAAAAACATTGCAATTAATATACATAATATATAACTATGCCAATGAAATAAGCATTTTTCCTTCTTTCTGCTGTCTGTAATTGTTATTCAAGAAAACAACTAAAAGCAGATGACAAGCACTATTGTGTTTTATTTTGCTTAATTAGTTTATGTTTCAAGTGGATATGTGTGTTTTCCTGAATATTTTGGGTCTGATGCCCATGCATTGGTGACACAACTATATATATATATAAGCCTGTAGAACTTATCTTAATTAATTAAATCTTTGTAGCCTCTCTAAACATACAAAGAAGCAGATATAGTCCAGCTTGAGGCCGGCAAAGAAACGGATAAACTGGAAAAAGTAGCTTCGAAGTTCGTAAACAACTGAAGGAGATCGAAGACATTAAACCTGGACTCAGAAGATAATAAAATGATAAAGAAATGAACAAGGAGACAAACTGAAAAACCAATCTGCAGTAGCATGCCACATTTAAAATATTTAAGACAAGACCATTTAATTGAACGTTAAATTATATATATATTAAGATTAGAAAAAAGAACAAAGATCTCCAGTTATTCATTTCTATTTCAATGGATACTCACAAGAACAACCTTGACCGTGAATATCTAGCGATTTATGGTAACAGAAGAGGAAGATTCAATTGATGATTGACAAAAAGCTGGGCTCTTTTAACATTTTCACTCTTTTCCTTCTTCTTTTTTTTGATAGCTACGCAAATTAAACTGATGAGCCCTAAGATTTTGGGTGTAGGAAAAGCTGCTTATCGGACATAAAAGCATTAAGGGGAAAAGGAAATGAAGGACGAGCAAGACATTCTGCAGCACCAGAAGTTGAAGCTAAAGTGGTAGTAGCAGGAGTTAGGGCACCTGCATTTGTGAGATTAGGCCCTTGAAGTTGTCTGCAAGAGCTTTCACCAAAGTCATAACGATTTTCAGGGCCTTGATCGTAGAGAATACCCTTAAAAACATGACCTCCTATATTCACCCTTGTTTGATATGCAACTTGATCAACCGCTTCATCAATGGAGCTCACTCGAAAGCAACGAAATGTGGCTGTAGAGTTCACTTCAGCAGGAAAATTCTCGATTTCTAAACCTAAAAGAGATAAAATATATGCCATTAAAAATCTTCAAAATAAGCAAATCATGAAAACAAAGATAAACTTCGTGATGAAAGATAAGGAGAGTGATCTATATGGATATGCTCATCACAATTACACCCTTGACAGTATAAAGAGTGCTACTTAGATGCTAGGGTTACTGAGTTTATCTCATTCGTATAAGCAATAGATATGGTTTTCTTGAGTTTTTAATTACTTCACAATCTCAAATAGTGATAGATCTACAAGTAAAGGAACAGTACCTGAGGAGGGATTTTCTCTGAGCCTTTTAGGGTTGTGTCCTTGAAGCTGGTGTTGCTGAACAGGAGAAAGATCTTGAGCTCTCTGTCGCCGTCTATAAGCGGGAACCCAAGTGCTCTTGACGTGTGTTTGACAATGAAAACCTTTACTCTTACAACAAGTTCTGCATCTCATGTAAAAACAGTCTTTCTTAGCTTGGTTTCCACAGTCTTGACACCTTGAGCCCCCCAAACATCCAGCTGGTCTCATCATCATCATTTCTCATCACAAAAAAGAAGGCCACTGTTCCTCACTGTTGATTTCCCTTCTTTTAGGTTCCCTCTTGTTCTTGTTCAACCTTTCAATAGTGGCCACTCTACTTCAACAAAGGGTTTTCTTAAGAAAGGTGGTTTTTGATGGTGGTATAATGGACGCGTTGTTTTTAGTTTTGGGTTGGTGGGGTCAGATCGTTTGGCTTCTTATTCAGTTCAGTGATCATGATTCATGAGAATGGTACTAGGGTTCTTCAGCTTTTGCAGATATATATAAACTACTTAAACTAGTACTCCATAAGAATTGTTCTTGTTTTTGTAAATTAAGTACTCGTCCATGAAAGAGTTACCGCTAGAGAATGCTACCCGCCATAAAGCCATCGATCATCGGCACTTCAAGTATTCGAAATCAATGCTTCATTTTACCGGCGCCCAGTGAGCTAGCTAGCACTAAAAAGCAAATAAAGAATAGATATAGTACGGCAACTAACTGAATAAATAAACATGTAGGCAAATAATAAACAAAAGAAACAAAGAACTTGACCTCATTATTTTAACTCCTGGGGTTAAATATACCTGAATTGATTGCAGTGGTACTGGGGGCTGGCTAGCTATGAACAAATTAATACTTCCAAATTGTGGGGTGTGCTTGTTTGAATGTGAAAATGTAATGGAACTTTCTTTATGGCCGTGATCGGGATGGTAAATGTAATGGATTTGGCACTTCTTCTTTGGAATGGCTATAGACATAGACATAGATCTCATTATGAAAACAGTAGCTAGGGATCTGATGATTCCACGTTTGAGTATCTCCAAAAACATGTATAGTGTTCAAATTAAAGAGCTGACTCCAGACAGTTGACAGCACTATCACTTATTTGTCCTTGCACTTCAAAAGAACTGTGACCCTCCTCCCTGCCTGTTTAGAGGTTGAGTCTTGTAGGGTTACTTTTTAGGGTAGTCGAAGTTTATATGTATATATATATATATATTTAAAAATTTATTTTTAATATCAATATATTAAAACAAAAAACAATCAAGAAATAATAAAAAAAAAACCGACTTACCGCTGCGTCAAACAAGCACTTAAATCGAGCGTCTCTCCACGTCTTCTCTTGTACTTTCTCTACGGAATATGTCTATTGACGCCTAAGACGTTATTCCTTTTATAGTATTTACCCAGGCTTCTATAAATGTTCAAATTCTTAATCATATATAGCACCTCGTTGATTAGACATTGAGTACTAGCCATTCTAAATTAATTCCGAAAGCTAGAAAATAATGTAGTATTGTGAACGTATTTTTCTTGTATATTGAAAAAAATTAATGGATAATGGAAAATTACCGTGTTTAATGAAATAAAATGAAAATTATAAAAATTAATAAATTATAAAAATAATTATTAATATTAATTAAATATTAACACTATAAATTGATAAATAGTAACTGAAGATATATATTTGATATAGTGGAATGAGGTGTTATTTAAATTTTTATTTTATTTAATTATATAGAAATAAAAATAAATTTATTTCACTAATATAATAATTAAAATTATGTGAAAAAATGTAATGTTGTTGACATAATTTTTTTAATATATTAATTTTTAGCCAAAAATATATATTTCTTTAGATATGTTGTTAATTTGATAAAAACTATAAGTTATTGAAAGCAGTATCCGAAATAATTCAAATGATTTGATAACTCTTAAGTCAAAACCTCTTTCCCTCATCTAGAACATCAATTATATCAAGTTCATATATAATTATTGAAAAAATAACTGTTACCATGAAAAAAGCGGATATTACTTAAAAATAATAACATAACTAGATAATGATTTAAATATTTTTTTTAAAAAAATCAATTATATAAAATGCTAGACAATAAAAAAAATGAGATGAAAAATTGAAATGTCATGCACACATGGGTTGGATGTTTGACCCATATGTAAACCTAGGCTCATAAGATGTGTTTTTTTTTAAAAATATTTATTTATTTATTTATTATAAATGACACGTCACATACTTTAATAGACAACACATTGTTTGTTTATCATCTTTCTCGATCACCAAACATGGCTCTAATGACTGGAAAATTGAGGTTCAGTTTTAAGGTGTCAAAAACTCATATTTCAAAAACAAAATATATATCATAGAAAATTTGTCATATGTAACTAGATTAATAGCTTTGTGGTTCAGGTAATTTTTAAAATTATTACAGGGAATAAATTTATTTTCAATAGCGTATAAGTATATAAAAAATTTATGCAAACAAGGACCAAATCATGAATAAAAAATAAAAATACAAGGACTCAAATTAATTTTCAAAATTCTTCTTTGCTTTGGGTTAGATATCTAACCGAAAAATAAAATTAAACATGAACAATGGGTTTTCATCATACGTTTTTCTAGTAATTTTATGGTGTTTAGCAAGTAATTAATTAATTACATTCTATTAATTACATTCATGCATCTACTTTAAGAAAATATATAAAGAGATACAACCAGAAAAATATTAATTCTAAGTGAAGATATTCTTCTCACTTTCAATGATCATGAATTTTATAGCCTCTCTCTTATCCGTACTGTCTTTTTATTCAAAGTAAGGCTCAAGAAGTGAATAGTAAGATGCTCCCAATTATTCAATGATAAACATAAAAATTCCCATTGTTCCACTAACTAAAACTCACCATCTTAAAATCAACCAAAAATACTTGTCCCGAACACGCTCTCTTGGATCAAAATACTGTCCTACAAGTTTTGAAAAATTCCAATTCCAACTCCTAGATGGAAGTGAAACTAAATGATAAAAAATGACACATTTCTAAAATCAGAAGACTATGGTTTAAATTGATGAATTTCTAAAATCAGAGGAGTGTACACTGTGTTTCAGGGCTTGTTTGAGAGTGTGGTTGCGTTTATTTTTTAAAGTACTTTTCACTTGAAAATGCATCAAAATGATGTTTTTTTATTTTTTAAAAATTATTTTTGATATTAGCGCATCAAAATAATTTAAAAACACTAAAAAAAATATTAATTTAAAATAAAAAATAAAAAATTTTATTTTTTAAAAAATATTTTTAAAATGCAACAATAAATTACGAGAGTACAATCAGTTGTGCTACGCAAATATAACAAAAAAACAGAAAAGAAAAAAAGAAGTTAAGA
>Ga0307510_10000977_pt1 | contig 30289 bp, 28 predicted proteins | sample 12_EM_MG_FD_207224 | JGI IMG/M metagenome (GOLD analysis project Ga0307510, IMG submission 207224) | Populus trichocarpa ectomycorrhiza microbial communities from riparian zone in the Pacific Northwest, United States - 12_EM | ecosystem: Host-associated > Plants > Roots > Unclassified | place... | reverse complement strand
GCGCAGGATCTCGCCCTGCATCACGCGGTATTGCTTGCCGCCAGTCTTGATGACTGCGTAACTCATGGAAATAGCCCTTGTGTAGTTCTTATTTGGGTGCTGCGAGCCGGCGACTATACAGGACCCTGCTCAGCAGGGTCAACAACCCGACTGTTTTTAGAGGCTTAGGTGCCACCAGCAGGGGTGGAGGAGCCGGCTGAATCGGGCTTTTTCACCGGCTTTTTCGCCGGGGCCTTGGCGGGCGCCTTGGTCGACCCCGCGCCTGCCGGCTTGGCGGTCGACTTGGCCGGTGCCTTGGAAGCCGGCTTCTTGGTTGATTTCTTGTGGCTGGACGCCTTGCGGGTGGGCTCCGGCCCCGAGGCAACCTCCGGCGGCACCATCCCGGGCTTTTCCTTGGTGCCCGGGCACTGGCCGTCATTGTCGAGCTGGCCCTTGGCCTTCAGTTCCCCCACCAGCTGGTCGCGGCGTTTCTCGCCCCACTCGCGGGTGACCTTGACGTTCTCGGCGAATACCTCGGGCATCTGGGCGATCACCTTCTGGCCCAGGGGGGAGCGGTAGAACTTCAGCAGGCCGTCGATTTCCTCCCCGGTGAAATGCTTCTGGTAGGCCGGGATCATGGCGTCGAGCAATTCCTGCCGGTTGCCGTCGTTGATGAAGCCCGACCACACCTCGTCGCCGATGCAGGGACGGTGCGACTTCATCGCCGTGGCCATCTGCTGGTTCATGTCGTTGAGGCTTTGCGGCACGCCCATCAGCACGATCAGGTCGTGCACCTGGGTGGCGGTGGCCAGGGAGCCGGACGACACCGGGACAGGCGCGGCGACGGGGGCGCCGAAGGCGGCCCAGGACAACATGGCCAGGGCAAGGCCCGGGATCAAACGCAACACCGCACGCATGGGCCTTTCCTCCGGCTCAAAGACAGCAAACACAAGGCGCCGGAGTGTAGACCACCCGCCCGGGGCAGGCATTAAATTCTCCTTCGACGGAACGTGCACCGCCGCTTGCTATCATGGCGTTTTCTCCCCATCTAAGGCGTCATGGATACCATCCGCATACGCGGCGCCCGCACGCACAACCTCAAGAACATCGACCTGGACCTCCCGCGCGACAAGTTGATCGTGATCACGGGACTGTCCGGCTCGGGCAAATCCTCCCTGGCCTTCGACACCATCTATGCCGAAGGCCAGCGTCGTTACGTGGAATCGCTTTCCGCGTATGCCCGGCAATTCCTGTCGATGATGGAAAAACCCGACGTCGATCATATCGAGGGCCTTTCGCCGGCCATTTCGATCGAACAGAAATCGACCTCGCACAACCCGCGATCGACCGTGGGCACCATCACCGAGGTCTACGACTACCTGCGCCTGCTTTATGCACGCGTGGGCACGCCGCGCTGTCCCGACCACGGCATAGCGCTCGAAGCGCAGACGGTGAGCCAGATGGTGGACAACACCCTGGCCCTGGACGCCGACACCCGCTGGATGCTGCTGGCCCCGGTGATCCGTGACCGCAAGGGCGAACACGTGCAGGTGTTCGAGCAGATGCGCGCGCAGGGTTTTGTCCGCGCACGCGTGGACGGCGTGGTGTACGACCTCGACGCCGTGCCGCCGCTCACACTGCGCCAGAAGCACACCATCGAAGCGGTGATCGATCGCTTCAAGCCGCGCGCGGACATCAAGCAACGCCTGGCCGAGTCGTTCGAAACCGCGCTTCGCCTGGGCGATGGCATCGCCATCGTGGTCAACATGGACAACGCCAAGGCGCCCGAGCAGCTGTATTCCTCGCGATATTCCTGCCCGATGTGCGACTACTCGCTGCCGGAGCTCGAGCCGCGGCTATTTTCGTTCAACTCACCCACCGGTGCCTGCCCCAGCTGCGACGGCCTGGGCGTCACCCAGGTATTCGATGCCGCGCGCGTGGTGGGCCACCCGGAGCTGAGCCTTGCCGGCGGTGCCATCCGCGGCTGGGACCGGCGCAACGCGCACTATTTCCAGCTGATCATGTCGCTGGCCAAGCACTATGGCTTCGACCCGGACGAACCGTGGCAGGGTCTTCCGGCCAAGGCCAAGCAAGCCGTGCTGCATGGTTCGGGCAAGGATGTGATCGCCTTTCGCTACCTTACCGAGCGTGGCGGCAAGGTCACCCGCGAACATCGTTTCGAAGGAATCCTGCCCAACCTCGAGCGCCGCTACAAGGAAACCGAATCGGCCGCGGTGCGCGAGGAACTGGCCAAGTACATCAGCGACCATCCCTGCCCTGATTGCGGCGGCCAGCGCCTGAACCGCTCCGCGCGAAATGTGTTCGTGGCCGACCAGCCATTGCCGGCGATCACCGCGCTGCCGATCGACGACTCGCTCAAGTTCTTCGGCACGTTGAAGCTCACCGGCTGGCGCAACGAGATCGCGGTGAAGATCGTCAAGGAGATCAGCGAGCGCCTGACCTTCCTCAACGATGTGGGCCTGAACTACCTCACGCTCGATCGACAAGCCGACTCGCTCTCCGGCGGCGAAGCGCAGCGCATCCGCCTGGCCAGCCAGATCGGCGCGGGCCTGGTGGGGGTGATGTACGTGCTGGACGAACCCTCCATCGGCCTGCACCAGCGCGACAACGAGCGGCTGCTGGGCACGCTCACGCGCCTTCGCGACCTGGGCAACACGGTGATCGTGGTCGAACACGATGAAGATGCCATCCGCGCCGCCGACCACGTGCTGGACATCGGCCCGGGCGCGGGCGTGCACGGCGGCGAGATCGTCGCCCAGGGCACGCTTGCCGACCTGCTGGCCTCGCCGCGCTCGGTCACCGGCCAATACCTTTCGGGCAAGCGCGGCATCGCGATTCCCGAAAAGCGGCGCCAGGCCAAGGATGACTACTGGCTGGCCCTGCGTGGCGCCACCGGCAACAACTTGAAGGGTGTGGACCTCGAGATCCCCACCGGCACGTTCACCTGCATTACCGGGGTATCGGGCTCGGGCAAGTCGACGCTGGTGAACGACACCCTGTTCGCCCTGGCCGCCGCCGAACTCAACGGCTCGTCGATACAGCCGGCGCCGTACGAATCGATCGAGGGGCTGGAACTGTTCGACAAGGTGGTGGACATCGACCAGTCGCCGATCGGCCGCACGCCGCGTTCGAATCCGGCCACCTATTCGGGCCTGTTCACCCCGTTGCGGGAATTGTTCTCACAGGTGCCCGAATCGCGCGCCCGGGGCTACCTGCCCGGCCGCTTCAGCTTCAATGTGCGCGGCGGACGTTGCGAGGCCTGCGAAGGCGACGGCATGATCAAGGTGGAGATGCACTTCCTGCCCGATGTGTACGTGCCATGCGACGTGTGCCACGGCAAGCGCTACAACCGCGAAACGCTGGAGATCCACTACAAGGGCCACACCATCGCCGACGTGCTGGAGATGACGGTGGAAGATGCCCTGAAGCTGTTCGAGCCGGTGCCGGTGATCGCGCGCAAGCTCGAGACACTGCGCGCGGTAGGCCTTGACTACATCAAGCTCGGACAGAGCGCCACCACCCTCTCCGGCGGCGAAGCCCAGCGCGTGAAGCTGTCCAAGGAACTGTCCAAGCGCGATACCGGCAGCACGCTGTACATCCTGGACGAGCCCACCACGGGCCTGCACTTCCATGACATCGAACAGTTGCTGGACGTGCTGCACCAGTTGGTGGAACAGGGCAACACCGTGGTGGTGATCGAGCACAACCTGGACGTGATCAAGACGGCCGACTGGGTGGTCGATCTTGGCCCCGAGGGCGGCGCCGGCGGCGGCCGCATCCTGGTCAACGGTACGCCCGAGACGGTGGCCGCCACACCGTCGTCACACACCGGGCGATTCTTGAAGTCGCACTTGAAGACGCAGGCAACGCCCGCAGCGGCGAAGAAAACCGGCAAGACCGCCGGCAGCAAGGCTGCCGCCGCGGGCAAGACCGGAAAGGCTGCCGCAACAACGCAAGCAGCCGAGAAGAAAAGGAAGATTGCGTGACCGAAGTTGCCTCGGACGACATCCCGGGCCTCCTCCACCGCGCGCCGATGCTCGTGCGCTGGAGGGACCTCGACGCCTTCAACCACGTCAACAATTCCAGCTACCTCACCTACCTTGAAGAAGCCCGCCTGCAGTGGCTGAGCCGCGTGCCGGGCTGGTACGACCAGAACGCCGTGCCGGTGCTGGCGGCAAGCTCCCTCAACTACCGCGCGCCGATCCAGTGGCCCGCGGAACTGGCGGTCGAGCTTTACTGCGAACGGCTCGGCAACAGCTCGCTCACCATCGCCCACCGCATCGTCGACGCCGCCGACCGCCATCGCCTGTACAGCGACGGCAACGTCGTACTGGTATGGATGAACCCGCACGAGGGCAAACCCGTGCCGTTGCCGGTAGCCATTCGGAAGGCGGCCGAACGCACGCTGGTCGACTGACCTTTCCTTTTGTTCATGGTCGGTCGTTATGATCGGCGGACCCGCCACGAATGGAGTTCGTCCGTGATCAAGCGACCGCTTGCCTGCCTGCTCGGCTTCCTCGCCGCCACCCCGGCGGCGTTCGCCGCCGACGGCGTGAACCTCACGATCTATCGCGCCGATGGCGCGGAACTGTTCGGTGTCCAGGCCAATGGACCGGTGCAGGACGGCTACGCCGTGGTGCACGAGAAGCGGGACATCGCGCTCACCGGCGGCACCCAGGACGTGGTGCTGGGTGGCTTTCCCTATTTCCTTGATACCGAAGCGTTGTCGCTGCGCTTTTCCGGCAAGGCACGCGTCGCGTCGCAGCGGCTGACGTCCGCTGCCGGCGGCAACGCCACCTTGGCGGCCATGGTGGGTAAGCAGATCACCGTGATCGGTAGCACCGGCCAGCCCATCGCCACCGGCACCCTGTTGCGCGCAGGCGATGGCTTGCAGTTGCGCGACGGATCGGGCTCCACCGTCGTGGTCCGGGATTTCGCCGCGGTGTCTTCGCATGGCGATTTTCCCGACACCGGCGCCACGCTCACCGTGCGCGTTGCCGACGGCAGCGCCGGCAACGATGCCGCCGCGCTCGACTACCCCACCCAGGGCTTAGGCTGGCGCGCCTCCTACATCGGCACACTGGCAGCCGGCGGCAGCTGCCGCATGAGCTTCCAGGCACGCGCCAGCGTCGCCAACCGCAGCGGCCGCGACTGGACCGATGCCCAGGTCAAGCTGGTGGCCGGCTCGCCGAACATGGAGAAGCCCGTCGCCTATGCAGCCGCGCCAGCCCCGATGATGCGCAAGGCGGGGTTGGTGACGCTGGACGAGGCGAGCGTAGACGTGCGCCAGCAGACGCTTGGCGACTATCGCACCTACACCTTGCCCGGCGCTGTATCGCTTCCCGATGGCAGCATCAGCCAGGTGCCGCTGTACACCACGCGCGACGTCGCCTGCGAGCGCGAAAGCGTCTACGAGTTGCCCGGCACGGGCTTCCAGTCAGGCCAGCCGATGGTCAACCGTGCCTTTACCCTCGGCGAAAGCCAGGAAGTGACGAGCAAACTCCGCTTCGACGCCTTCGACACGCTGCCGGCCGGTTACCTTCGCGTGCTGACCGTCGACCGCGACGGCAACGCCGAGCTTCTGGGCGAGACGCGCATGGCCGACACACCCAAGGGCGAGAAGGCCGATGTCCTGCTGGGCAATGCGATCGACCTGCGTGGCAAGAACGAGTTGACGACATTCAACGTCGACCAGGCCGCACATCACATGGAAGAGGGCCGGCGGATCACCCTGAGCAATGGCGGTGACGAGGTGAAGACGGTGACGGTGATCGCCCATCCCTATCGCTGGAACCACTGGAAGCTCGCTTCTTCATCGGCAAAGCCCACCAAGCAGACGCCGGACACGTTGGAGTTCCGCGTGGAGGTACCTGCCAATGGCAAGGCCACCCTCGACTACGCCGTGAGCTATACCTGGACGGCCACCGACACCCCGGCGCGGTAGCCGGTACCACCCGAAACCCTCAACGACCGACCGTACGCAAAGGACCCGCCCCATGCTCGACATCCTTCCCCAAGACGACGGCATCGTCGAAATCCGCCTGGCGCGACCGCCGGTCAACGCGCTGAACCTCGACCTGGTGCGGCTGCTGCGCCAGACCATCGAGCAAGCCCCGGCGCAGGGAACCCAGGGCATCGTGCTGTCGGGCACGCAGGGCATGTTCTCCGCCGGCGTGGATGTGCCGTCGTTGCTCGGCGCCGATCGCGCCACCGTGCGCGAGTACTGGCGGGAGTTCTTCATGCTGTGCGGTGTGCTGGCGAATTCGCCTCTACCGCTGGTGGCGGCCGTTACCGGACACAGCCCCGCTGGCGGCGCGGTGCTGGCGTTGTTCTGCGACTACCGGGTGATGGCGCATGGCCCCTATCGCATCGGCCTCAACGAAGTACAGGTGGGACTGTCGGTGCCTGACCCGATCCAGGTCGCGCTCCGTCGCGTGGTGGGTCCTTATCGTGCCGAACGCCTGCTGGTGGCCGGTGCCATGCTTGATGCCGAGCAGGCGCTGGCAGTGGGCTTCGTGGACGAACTCTCAGGCCTCGAGCAGGTGAACACCCGCGCCCACGTCTGGCTGCGCGAGCTGCTCGCCCTACCCCGCCAGGCCATGTTGCGCACGCGCTCGCTGGCACGTGCGGACCTTGCCGCCACTTTCGCCGATGTCGACGCCCTGCCGCTGGATGGGTTCCTCGATGATTTCTTCAGCGACGAAACCCAGGCCACGCTTGCCGCGTTGGTCGCGCGCCTGAAGGGACCGCGCTAACCGCGCGCGACGGGCCGGTCCGGATCGCTCGACCAGCCGCTCCACGACGGCGCGAACAGGCGTGAGCCTTCCAGCCCTGCCTGGGCCATCGCCAGCACGTTGTGGCAGGCCGTGACACCCGACCCGCACATGTGCACCACGTCACCCGGGTGGCGGTTCCCCAATAGCGCCTCGAACGACTGGCGCAGTTCCGCGGAACTGCGCCAGCGTCCATCGACGAGGTTCTGGTCGAAGGGGCGGTTCAGCGCGCCGGGCACGTGGCCGGCGACCGCATCGATGGGTTCAACCTCGCCCAGGTAACGCGGACGGGCACGGGCGTCCACCAGCACGGCGTGGTTCTCGGCCATCAGGTGGGTCAGTTCGTCGGCGTCCACAAGCAGGTCGGTGTCGAAGGCGATATCCACGTGGGTATCGGCCGGCTTCGGGATATCGGTGGACAGGGGTTGCCCCGCCGCCGTCCAGGCCTGGATTCCGCCATCGAGCACCGAGGCCGGGATGCCTGACATCACCAGCAGCCACCACAGGCGCGCCGCGGCCAATGCGCCGCCTGCTCCGTCGTAGGCCACCACGTGCCGGCCTGGCAGCCAGCCCCACGCCGACAGGCGCGCGGCAAACTGGGCGGCCGTCGGCAGCGGATGCCGGCCGGCATGTGAGGCATGCGAGCCATGATCGGAAAGGTCGCGATCAAGATGAGCGTAGACCGCGCCGGGCAAATGCCCGGCCTGGTAGGCCGTTTCGCCTGCCGAGGGATCGGCCAGTTCGAAACGGCAATCGACGAACAGCGGGCTGTGCAGGCCGGCTGCGGTGCCGGCGTCGATCACTGGTGCAATGCTCATGCGTGTCCCATCCGTCGCAGCAGGTTCAGCACGATGGCCGCCGTCGCACCCCAGATGCGATGGCCGGCATGGACGAACTCAACCATGTCCCGCCGGTGGCCACGATAGTCCATGGTATAGCGGCGCAGGTTTGCTCGATCCACCAGGAAGGCCAGCGGCACCTCGAAGATCTCGGCCACTTCGCCCGGTGCCGGATGCAACCGCGCGGCGGCGTCGATCCGCGCCACCACCGGCGTGATCACGAAGCCACTGATGGTTTCGTACCGGTCGAGGAAACCCAAGGGCCGCACCGCCGAACGATTCAGGCCAATTTCCTCTTCGGCTTCGCGCAGGGCGGCGTCGACCACGTTGGCATCGCCCTCATCGACGCGTCCACCGGGAAGCGCCACCTGCCCCGCGTGATCGCTCAAGGTATGCGTTCGCACGGTGAGCACCAGTCGCTGCTGGCGATCATCGCGGAAGCCCAGCATCACTGCCGCGGGCGTACGCGGCGACTGCCCCAAGAGATCGGCCATCTCGGCGTGGTTCCACCCTGGACCCGCCGGCGGCGCATCGAGCGGAAGCAGCGCACGCTCGAGTGAATCGCGGTCACCGTCCATCAGTGCGTTTCCCGCGAGGGCAAGATGCTGTCCATCAGATAGCGGCGCTCGCCATCGCTCATGCTGCGCCAGCGTGCTATTTCATCGCCCGTACGCAGGCAGCCCTCGCAAAGGCCACGCGCATCGAGCCGGCAAATGCCGGTACAGGGCGAAAGAATGGCTTGCGCAGTGGAGTCGGTCATCGACCGGGAATATTATCGCGTTTCGCCTAACGGCGCGCTTACTGCTTGATTTGCAGTAATTCGATCTCGAAAACGAGGGCTTCATTCGGGCCGATGCGCGGCAACTCGCCACGCTCGCCATAGGCCAGCGGTGCGGGGATCACCACGCGCCAGGTATCACCCACCTGCATACGGGGAATGACATCCTGCCAGCCGCGGATTACCTGGTTGACGGTAAACGTGACCGGGTTGCCATGCGCCCATGAACTGTCGAATTCCGTACCGTCCACCAGCGCGCCGCGGTAATTCACCGTAACGGTGCTATCCACGCGGGGATGCACGCCACCGGTTCCGTTCTTGATCACGGCGTACTGGATGCCTGACGGCAGGGTGACAACACCCGGCTGCACCTTGTTGCGCGCCAGGAATTGCGCGCTCTTGCGCGCGTTTTCCTGACCGATGCGCTGGAACTCTGCCAGTGCGTCGTTGTGCTGGCGGGTGTCGTAGGCGATCAGCTGGTCGTGCATCTGCTGCATCGGCACGGCGGGATTGCGCTTGGCGTAGCCATCCTGCAACGCACGCACCAGCGTGGCGATGTCGACGTCCGGGCTGCCGGCGCGGGCGAATTGCGCACCGATCTGGTAGCCGATGGCGTAGGACAACTTGCCCTTCTCCACCACCGTGGCCGATTGCCCCGGCGCTGCCTTCGAAGCGGCTTGCTGGGCGTGTACGGGGGCCGTCCCCAACACCAGGCAAGGCAGCAACCAACGCAGTCGTGACATTCGAACCTCCACTCTCGCCCTTGGGGGCGACGGCACAGCATAAGCGATCCGTCGATGATCTTGGAAAGCCCGGGCGCCGGAAGGTTCCCGCCCTAAGGTGCCGGCGCTACCATCGAGGGCTATTTCACCGGAGAGAAGAGCATGGCCTTCCGTAACGTCGTCTCAGCCGACCGGGGCGCGGTCCGAACCATCACCGTCAACCGCCCCGACAAGCTCAACGCGCTCAACCGCGAGACCCTGGGCGAACTCACCCTGGCATTTGCCCAGGCCGCGCAGGACGACGCCGTGCGTGCCGTGGTGCTGGCAGGTTCCGGCGACAAGGCCTTCGTGGCCGGTGCGGACATTGGTGAAATGAACGGCCTCACACCGGCGCAGGCGCAAGCGTTTTCACGGGCCGGACAACGCCTGATGACATCGATCGAACGCCTGGGCAAGCCCGTGGTGGCCCGCATCCAGGGCTTCGCGCTGGGCGGCGGCATGGAACTGGCCATGGCCTGCCACCTGCGCATCGCCAGCGACAAAGCCCGCTTCGGCCAGCCAGAAGTGAACCTGGGCCTGATCCCGGGTTTCGGTGGTACCCAGCGACTAGCGAGGCTGGCCGGCCGCGCCGCCGCGCTTGAACTGTGCCTGCTGGGTGCACCCATCGATGCCGCCCGTGCGGCAGCCCTGGGCATCGTCACCCGCGTGGTCGCGCCAGAGGCGCTCGATGATGCCGTGGCCCAGGTTGCCGACCAGTTGGCGGCCTCCGCACCGCTGGCGATGGCGGGCATCCTCGACGCCGTGCTGCAAGGTAGCGAGGCCGGCATCGATGTCGGGCTCGAATTCGAAACCCAGGGCTTTGCGCTTGCCTTCGCCACCGACGACATGCGCGAGGGCACCGGTGCCTTCCTGGAGAAAAGGAAGGCGACGTTCACCGGTCGGTAGGCAGCGTCTGGGTTGGGGGTCAGAGTAATTACTCTGACCCCCAAGACATCGCGTTAGTGATGGCTACCGCGGTATTTCAGTTCGCCGGCCGTGACGCGCAGGTCCAGGCGGTTCTCCGGCGGTGCCAGCGGACAGGTGGCATACGGCGTGAACGCGCAAGGCGGGTTGTAAGCCTGGTTGAAATCAACCACCACCTTGCCGTCTTTGGGCAGACCCGTGGTGATGAACCGCGCCGCGCCGTAGGTTTCCTTGCCGCTGGTGCGATCGGCGAAGACGAAGAACAGCGAATCGGCGTCTTCCTGGATGGGATACAGCTCGAAGGTGTGGCCGTCGCGGGTGAAGACCGCCTTGCCGGGCACTTTCTCCTTGTTCACCGTCCCCAGTACTGAGCCGATCTCCAGCTCGTGCGGCGGATCGAACGGCACCCAGGTGGCCTCCACGCGCCAGGAGGCGTCGACCGGGAAGTAGTCCAGGCCGAGGAAACCGGTGCGGGTGCTGGCGTTTTCATCCTTCACCCGGAGGGCCTTCTTGCCATCGCGCTCGATGACGAAGAAGCTGGCCGATCCGAACGCCACCGTGGTGGGCTTGCCGGTGGCGTGCATGTCGTCGATGAGCGCTGCGCTGGCTACATGCTTGCCGTCGATGGTGGCACCGCTGCCGCTTGCCAGCGTGATGGAGAGCGAACCGTCGGCCGCCTGCGTCACCGTGCCCAGGTGGGCGGGGCCGGCATGCAGCACGATGTCGTTGTCGGCCGCCGAACCCACGCGGTTGGTGCCTTCCTTAAGCCACTCCAGTCCGATAAGGCTCAGCCAGCCATCGGGAGCCTTGAGGTTGGCCGCACGCGTCGCCTGCCAGGCCTGGGTCTGGCGGATGAAGTCCGGGTCCGCACTGGCGGCACTGGCTGTTCCTGCGGCAAGGACCGAGGCGATGGCGAGGGAGCGAAGCATGGGTGGCGCCTTGGAAGGGGTGGAAAAGTTGACAATGAGGCCTCAAGCCGCCTGGATCAAGGGTGCCTGTCACGAATAGCCATCTAGACGGCTTTAGCGCCCGCGCATGAAGAGCTTGTCCAGCTCCGCCAGCGACAGCTGGATCCACGTGGGCCGGCCATGGTTGCATTGGCCTGAGCGCTCGGTGGCTTCCATCTCCCGCAGCAGGGCATTCATCTCCGGGATGCCCAGCCGTCGGCCGGCACGCACCGAGCCATGGCAGGCCATGGTCGAGAGCAGTTCGTTCTCCAGTTCCTCAAGGCGCCGCGAGCTGCCGTGGGCGGCAAGCTCGGACAAGACGTCGCGTGCCAGCTGGCTGACATCGGCGCCCTCGAGCAGTGCGGGAATACGGCGCACCACGACCGCCGATGGACCGCTGCGCGAAAGTTCAAGGCCCCATTCGGCCAGTGCGTCGGCATGTTCCTCGGCCGCGGCAGCTTCCTTCGCCCCCACGGCGATCGACAACGGCACCAGCAGCAACTGCGAGCGAAGGTTGCTGGTAACGCGGCCGTTCTTGAGTTTCTCGTAGGTGATGCGCTCGTGCGCCGCGTGCATGTCCACCAGCACCAGGCCTTGCTCGTTCTCGGCCAGCACATACACCTGCTTCAGCTGCGCGATGGCAAAGCCCAGCGGCGGTGCCTGGCTGTCGTCGGTATCGGGCAACGGCACCTGCACGGCGGAGGCCGCGTTGCCGAACAATGCCGCGTATTCGGCCAACGGTTCGTCGCGCACGCCAAGGGTGAGGCGCGGCTGGTTGAGCGGCCGCGCACCCCAGGGCATCGGCGAAAGGCCTGGCTCGTTCGCCGCACCCGGCGACGCCGGCGTCCACGATACATGGGGCGCCGATACCACGGCCTGCACCGGCGCCACGCCCGCCCGGGTCTGCGCAAGCGCCTCGTGCAACGTGCGGTAAAGGAAATCGTGAACCAGGCGCTGTTCGCGGAAACGCACTTCGCTCTTGGCCGGGTGCACGTTGACGTCCACGCCGGCGGGATCGAGCGTAAGGAACAGCACGAACGCCGGGTGGCGCCCATGGAACAACACATCCGCGTAAGCCTGGCGTACCGCGTGCGCGACCACGCGATCGCGCACCAGACGGCCGTTGACGTAGAAGAATTGTTGATCGGCCTGAGACCGCGAGGCGGTGGGCAAGCCCACCCAGCCGCCCAGGTGCAAACCCGCGGCAGAGTGATCCACGCGCAGGCTTCGCGAAGGAAATTCCTCGCCAAGTACCTCGGCCACCCTTGCCAGGGCACCGGCCTCGTCGCGCGCTGCCTTGATGATTCGCACCGGCCGTCCGTTGTTGCTCAGGCGGAACTCGACGCCTTCACGCGCCAGCGCCAGCGATTTGAGCAGGTCGTCGATATGCGCGAATTCCGTGCGCTCGGCACGAAGGAATTTCCGTCGCGCAGGCACGTTGTAGAAAAGGTCGCGTACCTCGATGCTGGTGCCCTGCGGGTGTTGCGCCGGCCTTGCCTGGCGCAGCTTGCCACCGTCCACTTCCAGCCGGAAGGCCGCATCTGCGCCGCGCTGGCGGGACGTCAACGCCACCCGCGCCACCGACGACACCGATGCCAGCGCTTCGCCGCGAAAGCCCATGCTGGCCACGTGCTCGAGGTCGTCGAAACTGCCGATCTTGCTGGTGGCGTGCGAAGCCACGGCAAGCTCCAGTTCGTCGTGGGCGATGCCGCCGCCGTCGTCGCGCACGCGGATAAGCTGGGCGCCGCCCTGCTCGATATCGATCTCGATGCGCCCGGCGCCGGCGTCAAGGCTGTTCTCGACCAACTCCTTGACCACCGACGCGGGGCGCTCGATGACTTCGCCGGCGGCGATCTGGTTGATCAGTTCAGGGGGAAGCGCGCGAATGGATGCCATCGGCGCAGGATAGCAAAGGCCGTCAGGACGACGGGATGGCCAGTACCGTGCCTACCCTTACCCCGCTGTCGGGAATCTGGTTGACCTGCCGGAGCGAACCAACGCTCACGCCGTATTGCTGGGCTATACCGCGGAGCGTCTCACCCCGCTCGACACGGTGCAGGTCGCGCACGTTGTCGTCGGCGCGCGCGATGCTTGCCGCCTTGGCGGTTCGTTTGGCCGCATTGTTGGCGGCCTTGCTGGCCGCCGTGGCGGTACCCACCACGGGCGAGGCCTGGATCTGCGAGGCCGTCTCGACCATCGGCTCGGCCTGCCTGGCCATGGCCACCAGGTTGTTGCCGTTGCGGCGCGCAGCCTGGGCGGCGAACCAGGTACCCGGGGGCGGCGTATTGGCGAAATAGTTGCGGATGCCGCCAAGCACCGCCGTGGCCAGCGACTGACGGTGGCTGGCACTGCGCAGCTTGGTCTCTTCGGAGGGGTTGGTGATGAAGGCCGTCTCGACCAGGATCGAGGGCACATCGGGCGAGCGCAGCACCACGAAGTTGGCGCGCTCGACATAGCCGCGGTGGGTGGGGCCAAGCTGGCCGACCGCCTTGAGCACGTTGTTGGCGATGGCTTCGGAGGCCTGCATGGCGTAGCCCTGCTGCAGGTCCAGCAGCACCGCGGCGAGCGTGTCGTCCTTGTCGTCCAGTGACACGCCACCGACGAGGTCGGCGCGGTTTTCCCGGTCGGCAAGCCATCGTGCGGCTTCGCTGGTCTTGCCACGCGGCGAGAGCACCCACACCGACGAGCCCTTGGCATCGCTGTTCTTGAAGGCGTCGGCGTGCACGGAGACAAAAAGGTCGGCGTTGTGCTCGCGGGCGATCTGGTAGCGGCGCTTCAAGGGGATGAAGTAATCGCCGTTGCGCGTGAGCACCGCCTGCATGCCCGGCTGCGCGTTGATCTGCGCGGCCAGTTCGCGGGCGACGTTCAGCGTGACGTCTTTCTCCAGAAGCCCCGTGGCGCCGCGGGCGCCGGAATCTTCGCCGCCATGGCCGGCATCCACCGCCACCACCACCTTGCGTTCGCTGGAGGGCATCGACGCCACGGGGGCGGACGACGCCTGAGTGGTGCGTCCGCGCTTGCCGCCGGAGGCCGTGCGCAGCGGCGGGGTATCGCGGGCCGCGGCGGGTGCCGCCGCAGTGTCATCGTTATCGTCGGCACTGTCGTCGTCGCTGGTGCCAGCGTTCTTCTGCCCGACCTTCGCCAGAGCAGGGTCGCCCGGATAAAGATCCAGCACCAGGCGGTAACCGTAGTCGCCCGCGGGCTTGACCATGAAGCTCTTCGGCTTCGCCGTGGGATCCACATGCGCTACCAGGCGCGCCGACTTGCCCGTGGTATCGATCCCCTTGAACAGGCCCTGCGCACCCGGCGCGCGGAAACTCCCGGCCAGGCTTCCGCCCGGAAGCTCGATCACCATGTCGCCTGGCTTGTCACCTGGGGAAACCCGGTATTTGCCGTTGTCGGAAAGATCGAACACCACGCGCGTGTATTCAGGGCCGGCCCAGACGCGGGCTGCCTTGATATCGGTGGCGACAGCGGGCTGGCTCACCAGGATGGCAAGGCAAGCGGCGGCAACGGTGGCAATGATTCCCCTCATGGCCGGGATTGAACTGCAACGGTCAGCCGAAAGCAAGAGGAATTCCCTGAAAAATCCATAACCTGCACATCATTCGTCAGCTTTCGTGCAGGAAGTGTCGCCAAGCGACGGTTTTCGATCAGGAGTCACCGGCCCGTCGCACGACGATTTGCGACGAAAAAACAATCACTTAATCCCTTCCAGGAAGTGATGGCCGCGCTCCGTGGCCGATTCGAGCCGCAACCGGCGCCCCTCGCCATCGTGGGCGAGGCGAAGGTGGACATCGGCAGCCGGCAAGGCACCGGCGCCACGCTCGGGCCACTCCACCAGCACCAGCGCGGTCTCATCGGACAACGCGTCGAGCCCCAGCCATTCCAGTTCACCCGGATCGGCAATGCGGTACAGGTCCAGGTGCCAGGCGACATGGCCTGGAAACTCATAGGACTCCACCAGGCTGTAGGTCGGGCTCTTCACCCGCTCGCCCACGCCCAGCGCCCTGAGGAATGCGCGCGCAAAGGTGGTCTTGCCGGCACCGAGGTCGCCGTGCAGGTACATCACCAGGCCGCCGCCGACGCCCATGGCCAGCACCTGGGCGATACCTTGCGTGGCGGCCTCGTCGGCCAGGACGAACTCACGCATGGTCGACACCATTGAGGACCGCGCGCAGGGTATCGAGCAGGTCCGTGGCCGCGAGCCCTATTTCACCACCGGCCGCGGCAAGGTCACCGGCACGCGCGTGCACCGAGGTACCCAGGCAGGCTGCGGCGAAGGGGTCATCCGGGTGCTGCCCCAACAAACCGGCGATCACGCCGGTAAGGATGTCGCCCATGCCGCCACTGGCCATGCCCGGATTGCCCCACGGGCACACCTGGAGGCGTCCATCCGGCGCGGCGACGATGCTGCCGGTGCCCTTGAGCACCACCACCGCCTGGTATTTTCCGGCGATCGCCGCGGCGGCGGCAAAGCGGTCGGCCTGGATGTCGCGGGTGTCGCAGCCCAGCAGCCGGCCGGCCTCGCCCGGGTGCGGGGTAAGGATGGTCGCCGCGGTGAAGCGGCGTGGGTATTTGGCCAGCATGTTCAGGCCGTCGGCATCGAGCACCATGGGCTTGCCGGCATCGAGCGCCGTCAGCCACAACGCATGTCCCCAGGAACCCTGCCCCAGCCCCGGCCCTACGGCCAGCACGCTCGCCTTCTCCAGCGGTTGCTCAAGCGACTGCGGGCCGTCAGCCGCGCGCGGCATCAGCTCCGGCCGTGCCGCGTGCAACGCCATGATGTTCTCCGCCCGCGTAGCAACACTCACCAGCCCTGCACCCACGCGCAGCGCCGCGCTTGCGCACATCAGCACGGCGCCGCCGGTGCCATGGTCGCCGCCGATCGCCAGCACATGGCCGTACTGGCCCTTGTTTGACTGCCGCGGTCGGCGTGGCAGCGCCTGCGGCTGCATCAGGATGGCCGAAGGACGCTGGTCGGCGATCACGCGGTCGTCCGCGCCCAGGCTCGCCAGTTCCAGCGCGCCGACGTGGTCGGCCGCGTCCTGGGTGAACATGCCGCGCTTGTGCGCGATGAAAGTTACGGTAGCGTCGGCGCGCACGCAGCGGCCTGCCGTGGTGCCTGTGTCGGCGGAAAGGCCGGAGGGAATATCCACCGCAAGTACCGGCAAGCCGGCGTCGTTGATCGCATCGATGGCCTGGGCCATGGCGTCGACTGGCGGCCGCGACAGGCCCGTGCCCAGCAAGGCATCGACCAGCACGTCGGCACCGGCAAGATCGAGCCTTGCCGAGACATCGCCGCCGCCTTTGACGAAACGGTCATGCGCGGCCCTGGCCTCTTCCGTTGCGGGTGGAACCACCGCCACCACGCGTGATGGAAGTCCTTCCTCACGTGCACGCAGCGCCAGCAGATAGCCGTCTCCGCCGTTGTTCCCGGAGCCGCACAGCACCACGATGCGCCGCGCCTCCGGCCATCGCCGCCGCAAGGCGCGGAACGCGGCATCGGCGGCACGCGCCATCAAGGTGGGTGAATCCACGCCCAGGACCTGCATGGCCTGGGCATCGATCGCATGCGATTGGGCCGCGGTGAACAGTGCCGCGGCAAGCGTTGGCGTGGTCATGGCGGCCATTATAGGGAGGCTGACCGTGACGGTGGCTGCACGCGGGATCTGAAAGCGAAGGGGTGGCTGGCCTGATTCACTACAATGCGCCCATGGACTACCGGAAGCTCGCCGACGACATCAGGCTTTGGGCACGCGAGCTCGGCTTCGCCGAGGCCGGCATTTCCGGCACGTCGCTTGGCGAAGACGAAACCCATCTTCAGCGCTGGCTGGCCGAGGGACACCACGGGGAAATGGACTACATGGCGCGCCATGGCTCCAAGCGAAGCCGTCCGGCCGAACTGGAGCCCGGCACGCAACGGGTGATCTCCGTGCGCATGGATTACGTGCCGCCGGGCACGCAGCACGCTTGGCCTGTCATCGCCGATGGCGAACTGGGCTACGTGGCCCGCTACGCACTCGGCCGCGACTACCACAAGCTCATGCGCAACCGACTGCAGAAGCTCGCGCAGCGCATCGGCGAGGTGGTGGGTGATTTCGGCTACCGCGCCTATGTGGATTCCGCGCCTGTGCTGGAGAAAGCCCTGGCGCGCAACGCGGGACTGGGATGGATCGGCAAGCACACGGTGCTGATCAACCGGCATGCCGGTTCCTATTTCTTCCTTGGCGAGCTGTATACGGATCTCCCCCTGCCCGTGGACACGCCTGCCACGGCGCACTGCGGAACCTGCCTCCGCTGCATCGACATCTGCCCGACGCAGGCCATCGTGGGGCCCTACCGGCTGGATGCGCGGCGTTGCATTTCGTATCTCACCATCGAACTGCGAGGCAGTATTCCGGAAGACCTGCGCAAGCCCATCGGCAACCGCATCTTTGGCTGCGACGATTGCCAGCTGATATGCCCATGGAACAAGTTCGCACAGGAAACCACCGAGCCAGACTTCGCACCAAGGCATAGCCTGGATGGCGCGAAGCTGACGTCACTGTTCGCGTGGGGCGAGCAGGAATTCCTCTCGCGCACCGAAGGCATGGCGATACGGCGTACCGGCTACGAAGGATGGTTGCGCAACATTGCCGTGGCCTTGGGCAACGCGCCGACAAGCGGCGATGTGGTGCAGGCACTCACGGCACGGGCGCAGGACCCTTCGGCGATCGTGCGCGAACACGTGGCGTGGGCGTTGGAACAGCATTTGGCGCGTGACGAGGGCCGGGGGTCAGAGTAAATACTCTGACCCCGCTTTCCACCGGTTAGCGACGCGCGGCGATTTCCGCGATCAGTGCCTGGGTGGATGCGTCGAAGCTGGGATCGGGCTTGCCCGCCAACGCCGGCTGGATCTGCTTGGCGATCAGCTTACCAAGCTCCACGCCCCACTGATCGAATGCATTGATGCCCCACAGGTGGCCCAGCATGAACACTTTGTGTTCGTACAGCGCGATGAGCGCGCCGAGCGCTTCGGGCGTGAGTGCATCGAGCAGGATCACCGTGCTCGGACGATCGCCTTCGAACGCACGCTGGGCGGCGATCGCCTGGTTGCCGTCCTTCGATTCGGCCAGCACCTCCTCGGTGGTCTTGCCCAAGGCCAGCGCCGCCGCCTGGGCCAGCAGGTTCGACAGCAGCACGCGGTGGTTTTCTTCCAGTGAATGGCCCGGCTTGACGATGCCGATGAACTCCAGCGGCACGATGTCGGTGCCCTGGTGCAGTGCCTGGAAGTACGCATGCTGCGCGTTGGTGCCGATGCTGCCCCACACCACCGGCACCGTGCGCCCGGTAACCTGCTTGCCCTCAGGCGTGACGTGCTTGCCGAGGCTTTCCATCTCAAGCTGCTGCAGGTACGACGGCAGATCGATCAGCGGATCGACATAAGGCACCACCGCACGGCTGGTGCTGCCGCGCACGTTGCGGTTCCAGATCTCGGCAATGGCCAGTTGCACGGGCAGGTTTTCCTGCCAGGGCGTGCTGCGGAAATGGTCGTCGATCATCGCGGCGCCGGCAAGCAACGCGCGGAAGTGTTCCATGCCCACGGCAAAGGCGATCGACAACCCTACCGCCGACCACAGCGAAAAACGGCCGCCGACGAAGTCCCACATCGGCAACACCTTGTCGGCGGGAATACCCCAGTCGGCGGCGGCCTTGGTGTTGGAACTGACCGAAAGGAAATGTCCGGCCGCCTTCTTCAGGTCGCCGCCGTAGATGGTGGCGATCCAGTCGCGCAGCACGTTGCCGTTGAGCAGGGTTTCCTGGGTATTGAAGCTCTTCGACACCAGCAGCACGATCGTGGTCTTCGGATCGAGCGTCTTCATCAGGCCATCGGCTGCGTGGCCGTCGACGTTGGTGAGGAAATGACTGCGAAGATGGGGCACGTGGAACTGCGCCAGTGCATCGACCGCCAGGCGCGGACCAAGATCGGAACCGCCGATGCCGATGTTGACGACGTCGGTAATGGTGGCCGGCAAGCCAACACCAGGGCCCTTGCCCGCGTGCACGGCGCCGACGATCGACTCGATGCGCTTGAGCGTGGCCTCGATTTCTTCCAGGTCCGCAGCGGGCGCGGGCGACTTCAGCTTCGAGCCGCCGGCGCGCAGCGCCGTATGCAGCACGGCGCGGTCTTCGGAGGTATTGATATGGGAGCCTGCGAACATCGCGTCGCGCGCGGCTTCCCAGTTCGTGCCCTGCACATAGGCGCCCACGGCGTCGAGCGCGGCAAGGTCGAGTTTCTGGCGGGAGAGGTCCAGCAATACCGGCCCTACCCGCTTGCGCAGGCGGTCACCGCGCGCCTTGTCCTTGAGCAATTCCCGCAGGTGGGTATTGGCAAGACGGGAAGCGTGCTCGGCGAACGATGGCACGCGGTCGGTGATGGCATCCATGGGAGGCTCCGGACAGTGACGGTAAGCCTCCGATGGTAGCGCAGCGAAGTTGACGAAAACGTCGCTTACGCTGCCTGCTTGGGGATCGAATGATTGGTGTGCGTGATGCGGTTGTCGCGATCGACGTAAACCATGGTCGGCTTGAACGCGGCAAGCTCGGCCTCGGACAGGCCCACGAAGGCGGCGATGATCACCAGGTCGCCCGGCGCGGCGCGATGCGCGGCGCTACCGTTCACCGAGATGATCCCGGAACCTTCCTGGGCCCGCAGCGCGTAGGTGGTGAAGCGCTTGCCGTTGTTGATGTTCCAGCAGTGGATCTGCTCGTACTCGCGGATGCCCGACGCATCCAGCAGGTTGCCGTCGATGGCGATCGAACCTTCGTAGTGAAGCTCGGCGTGGGTCACCGTCGCGCGGTGGATCTTGGCCTTGAGCATGTTCAGGTGCATGGGAAAGTCCGGGGTGCGGGTAGGCGTTAAAAGTTGCGCAGTGTATCGACATCGGCTGGCGAAAAGTTAAGCAGCGCCCGTCGGGCCAGAAGATGGGGCTGGGGCCTTGCCGATCAAGGGGATATCAGTCGAACGACAGGTTGTCGATCAGGCGGGTGCTGCCCAGCCGGGCGGCGGCCAGCGCCACCAGGCCCGTCCGCTCGTCCTCGGCGGGCTCGGCGAGGTCTTCTTCCCGGCGGATCACGATGTAGTCGGGCACGAAACCCGCCCGCTGCAGGCGGGCGGCCGCGGCCTGCTCGATGGCCGCGCGGGCATGGCCCTGCCCGAACAGCGCCTTCATCTGCTTGAGCGCCGCCGCCAGCTGGGGGGCGCGGGTGCGCTCGGCGGGGGTGAGGTACTGGTTGCGCGAGCTCAGCGCCAGGCCATCGGCATCGCGAAGGGTGGGGCCGGCCATCACCTTCACCGGCAGGGCCAGGTCGCGCACCATCCGCTCGATCACCTTCAACTGCTGGAAATCCTTCTGGCCGAACACCGCGATGTCGGGCTGGACCAGGCTGAAAAGCTTGTTCACCACGGTCGCCACGCCGTCGAAATGGCCCGGCCGGTGGGCGCCTTCCAGGGTTTCGCTTACGCCTGGCACGTGGATGCTGACGCTGTTTTCAGGGCCGAAGGGATAGATCGTGGACACCTCCGGCGCGAACAGCAGGTCGATGTCGAGCTCGGCCAGGCCCGCCTGGTCCTGCGCCATGGTGCGCGGGTAGCGCTCGAAATCCTCGCCCGGGGCGAACTGGGTGGGGTTGACGAAGATGCTCGCCACCACGCGGTCGGTGCGGGCACGGGCGAGCTTCAGCAGCGAGTGGTGGCCTGCATGCAGGTTACCCAGGGTAGGCACGAAGCCGATGGTCTGGCCTGCCTGGCGCCAGCCGCGGACCATGGCCCGCAGCGCGGCGGCGTCTTGCACGGTTTGCATAGGATTCTTCTAGAAGCTGTGTTCGGGAGCGGGGAAGGCGCCACTGCGCACATCCCTGACGTAGGCCTCGATCGCCGCCGCCACACTGTCACGCCCGGCGAGGAAATCCTTGCTGAACCGGGGTCGCTTGCCGGGCGTGAGGCCCAGCATGTCGTAGACCACCAGCACCTGGCCGTCGCAATCGACACCCGCGCCAATGCCGATCACGGGAATCGCAAGCTCCGCGGTGATGCGGGCGGCCAGCGCAGAAGGCACGCATTCGAGGACCAGCATGTCAGCCCCGGCCTGCTGCACCGCGTGGGCATCGGCCAGCAGGCGCGCCGCGGCTTCCTCACCCTTGCCCTGCACCCGGTAGCCGCCGAACTTGTGCACCGACTGCGGGGTCAGGCCCAGGTGCGCGCAGACCGGAATGGCCCGGTCGGCCAGCGCGCTGATCACCTCGCAGATGTGCCCGGCGCCTTCGATCTTCACCATCGCCGCGCCACCCTCGGCCACCAGGCGGGTGGCCGTGGCCATCGCCGTGGCCACGTCACGGTCGCTCATGAAGGGCAGGTCCGCCACCAGCAGGGTGGATTTCAGCCCCCGGGACACCGCGGCGGTGTGGTAGACCATGTGATCGACCGTCACCGGCAGCGTGCTGCCCTGTCCCTGCACCACCATGCCCAGCGAATCGCCCACCAGGGCAACATCGACCCCGGCGGCCTCCAGCTTCGCGGCAAAACTCGCGTCGTAGGCGGTGAGCATGGTGATGCGGGTTTTTTCCTGCTTCATGGCCCGCAGGGCGGGTACCGTCACGGCCTTGCGCTCGGGAGCATTCGGATCTTGCGCGTACACGTGACGCTCCGTCATGAAGTTGAAACTTCGATTATCCTGCCGCAACGCAGCAAAGCTCAAGGACGGCCTTCGAATCAGTCCAGGCGCCGGCAGCCCGTAGCATCCACCCGGGCCAGCAGCCACGCCACCGTTCCCTGCCCTTCGATCACAAGCTCAGGGTCGATGTCGGCCAGCGGCAGCAGCACGAAGGCCCGGCTTCCGATGCGCGGGTGCGGAAGCTGCAGATGCTCCGTATCGCACACCGTGTCGCCATAGAGCAGCAGGTCCAGGTCCAGCGTGCGCGGTCCCCAGCGCTCGCCCGGGCGCATCCGGCCGAAGGCCCGTTCGGTGGCAAGCAGGGCTTCAAGCAGGTCCGGGGCGGTAAGCCGGGTGCGCAGGCGCACCGCGGCATTGATGTAATCGGGTTGGGGCACCGGCCCCCAGGGCGGGCTCTGGTAATCGGCCGAGCGCGCCAGCAGTTCGCAACCGGGCAAGCCGCCCAGGGCCTGGACGGCCTGGGCGACGATGGCGCGGGAATCGCCCAGGTTGCTGCCCAACCCGACGTGGGCAAGCACGGCCACCGACATGGTCAGGATTCGGCCTTGCCGTCCTTGGGTCGACGCGCACGCCGGCGGCGGCGCACGGGCGGACGCTCGGGCGTAAGGGGCTTGTCGTCGGGCGAGGGTGGCAACGGACCGCCCCCCAGGGCCGCGGCCAGCATCTCCTGCGGCAAGGCCTGGGCGTGCTGCCACCATGCACCCAACTGCGCCATGGCGGCCGACTCCGGTGCCCTGAGCAGGAGGAAATCGAATGCCGCGCGGAAACGCGGATGGGCCATCAGGCGGAATACCCGCTTGCGCTGCACCTGCTCGAAGCGCGGCTGCAGGGCCCAGATTTCTTCCATGGTGAGGGTGAAACGGCGTGGGATCGCCACGCGCTGGCACTGCTCGCCCACCACTCGCACAGCGGCCCGCTGCCAGGCCTCGGTAGGCTCGATGCCACGGTCGATCCAGCCCAGGGCCTGGTCGCGCACCTCGCCCCACAGCAGCACGGCGAACAGGAAGGCCGGGGTGACCGATTTGCCTTCAATGACACGGGCATCGGTGTTGGCCAGGCCCTGCTCCACCAGCGAGCGGAGCGCCTGGTCGCCGCGCTGGAGCGCGCGCGCGGTGGCCGGGAACAGGAACTTCAGAAGGCCACAGGCCTCGAGCATACGGAAGCTCTTCAGCCCATGCCCGGACAGGAACATTTTCAGCGATTCGTCGTAAAGCCGTGCCGACGGCGCTTCGGCCAGCAGGTAGCCCAGGCTTTCAAACGGCGCGGCCGCGGCCGGGTCGATGCCGAAATTGAGTTTCGCCGCCAGCCGGGCCGCACGAAGCATGCGCACCGGATCCTCGCGGTAGCGAAGCTCCGGATCGCCGATCAGGCGCATGCTGCGGTCGGTCAGGTCCTGCATGCCGCCGACGTAGTCGCGCACGGAGAAATCAGCGATGTCGTAATAGAGCGCATTGACCCGGAAGTCGCGGCGCACGGCGTCTTCCTCGATGCTGCCCCAGATGTTGTCGCGCACGATGCGGCCATCGACGATATGCCGGTCACCGCCCTCGGCGCCCTCTTCGCCCAGGCCGCGGAAGGTCGCCACCTCGATGATCTCAGGGCCGAACACCACGTGCGCCAGACGGAAGCGCCGCCCGATCAGGCGGCAGTTGCGGAAGAGCTTCTTGACCTCGTCGGGGGTGGCGTTGGTGGCCACGTCGAAGTCTTTCGGGTGGCCGCCAAGCAGCAGGTCGCGCACCGCCCCGCCCACCAGGAATGCCGAATAGCCCGATTCGTGGAGTCGGTAGAGCACCCGCAGCGCGGCCTTGGAGATGTTTTTTCGCGAGATGGAGTGCTGCTCGCGCGGGATGATCCGTGGCGCGGTGGCGGCGTCGTTCCTTGGGTCGGAGTTCAAGCGTTGGTGGTCCTTGCGGACGCCCCGCGCCCGACATTTTCTTAATGTAACCAAACTTCCCGCCGCTTACGATGGTCGGCTGATGGCGCCATTGCCGGGCGGATGATTTCCGTTATACTACCGCGCTTCGTCGTACCCCGCTCCCTTCGTCTAGTGGCCCAGGACACCGCCCTCTCAAGGCGGGAACACGAGTTCGAGTCTCGTAGGGAGCGCCACTTACCGCTGCTTGGCGCCCGCATGACCTTTGTCGTTACCGACAACTGCATCAAGTGCAAGTACACCGATTGCGTCGAAGTCTGCCCGGTCGATGCCTTCCATGAAGGCCCGAACTTCCTCGTCATCAATCCCGACGAGTGCATCGATTGCACCTTGTGCGAACCCGAATGCCCGATCAATGCCATCTACCCCGAGGACGACGTCCCCGGCGGCCAGGAAGGCTTCGTCGCGCTCAACGCCGAGCTTGCCAAGTCCTGGCCGGTGATCACCGAGCGCAAGGATGGCCTGCCCGATGCCAAGGAATGGGAAGGCAAGCCAGGCAAGCTCGACCTCCTCGAGAAATAGAAAAAAACCCGCCGAAAGCGGGTTTTTTCATAGGCGACATGCGGATGGTTGGGGGTCAGAGTGAATACTCTGACCCCGGAACAGCAGCGCTTACTTGGTAAGGCGGCCGCGCAGCGACTCGATCACCTTTGTCACGGCGGCGCCGTCACCCTGGGCACTGACCTGGCTGCCGGTACCGCTGGCCACCACCGAGATGGTGAGCTTGCGGGCATCGGGCGAGGACGCATCGGTGGCTTCCTTCGACTTGCCATTGAACATGCGCTTGAACATGCCCGGCTTCTTCGCATCGATGGTCTGCTGCGACACGGCCAGCTCGTAGGTACGGGCGTTGTCGTCGTGAGCGGTGACCTGACCTAAGTCGCCGGCGTTGAACGCCTCGCCCACGCGCTTGTAGACGTCATCCACGGTGCCGGGCATGACGAAGCTGTCGGTGGTTTCACGCGGCCGATTGGCCTGTCCCGCACCCGGCTCCGGGATCACCAGGGCAGCGCTGGTCGAGGGCGTGTCCAGGCCCGGCGGAATCTCCAGCGGGCTCTCCTGCTGCGCCTTGTCCCAGGCCTTGTGCGAGCGGAACATGCCGCAGCCGGTCAGGAGGACGGCGGACATGGCCACGGCGGGCACGGCCAGGAGGAGCGAATTTTTCTTCATGAAGAGGTTCCGTAAGGGGAAAAACGCCTGCGTTGAATCAGGCCGCAGTCGCCAATGGTGCCAGAGAGCCAAGTATTTCGCGCAAACGTGCCCGGTCAGGACCCTCCGCCAGCGCCACCAGCGGCAGCCGCGGGATGTCCAGTCCCAGCCCCAGCTCCGCCAGCCCGGCCTTGACCGCGATGGGGTTGGGCGCGCAATTGAGCGCCTCCACGAGCCTCGCCAGCAAACCGCCGTAGGCCCCGGTATCGCCGGACCGCGAGGCGTCGCAGAACGCCCTGAAGGCCCGCGGCACCAGGTTGGCAACGACCGAGATCACCCCGGCGGCGCCCGACAGCATCGCCTGGTGGGCGGTACCGTCGTCGCCGGACAGATAGACGAAATCCGCGCGCACAAGTTCCGCAAGGGCCGAAATCCGCGCCGCATCGCCCTTCGCTTCCTTGATGCCGATGATAGCCGGATGGTCGCGCAGCGTCGCCACGGTGGCAGGCTCGATGTCGCAGCCGGTGCGCGGGGGTACGTTGTAAAGCAGCACAGGCAGGCCGCCCTGGTCGGCCACTTCGGTGAAATGGCGGCGCATGCCTTCCTGGGTGGGACGCACGTAGAACGGCGCCACCACCAGGGCGGCGTCGGCGCCCAAGGACTTTGCGCGCCGGGTCAGGGCGATGGTTTTCGCCGTACCCGCCTCGCCGGTACCGGCGAGCACCGGCACGCGGCCGGCGACGCGGTCGACCGCGAACGAGAGCAACTGGTCCCATTCCCCGTGCTCGAGGAAATGCGATTCACCGGTGGATCCGGCCACCACCACGCCCTGGGTACCGCCCTCGAGCTGGTATTCCAGCAGGCGGCCGAATGCTTCGAGGTCGAGTTCGCCGGACGCCGAAAAAGGCGTCGCCAGCGCGCAGATGCTTCCGGAAATGATCAACTTCAAGCCCAACGGAAAAGGAGAAACGAACGCCCTGCATGTTACTTGCGGGGTCCTCGCGCGGGCAAGTAAGCTGCCCGGAGGCCAAGGCCGTGCTTCGCGCGGCCCCTTTAAGTCAGGTAGTGCATCTTGAATCCTTCCGCGCCGCGCGCAGCTCCTTCGGACAACCACCTGCTGATCCAGACCCTGTCCCCCGCGCAGCGCGCGCCCCTGCTGGCCCTCACCCGCCGTATCGCCGATTCCGGCTGCAACCTGGCCGACGCCCGGGTCTCCACCATCGGCAACGACACCTCGGTGATGCTGCTGGCCTCCGGCGCCTGGGATGCAGTCGCCAAGCTCGAAACAGCCCTGGGCAAATTCGCCCGGGATGAAGACGTCCAGCTGATCCACTACCGCACCACACCGCGTGAGCCGGCGGCACACCTGTTGCCTTACCTGGTGGAAGTGATCGCCGCCGACCGCCCGGGGATCCTGGTGAAGATCGTGGAGTTCTTTTCCCGGCGCGACATCAGCACCGAGCAGCTCACCTCCATGCGCTACCAGGCCATGCAAACCGGTGCGGACATGTTCCAGGCGCAGATCACCATCGGCATTCCCTCCGAGACGCACATCGCCGCGTTGCGCGACGATTTCCTCGAACTGTGCGACGGGCTCAACCTCGATGCGATCATGGATCCGGTCAAGTTCTGAAAAACCCCTTGCCAAGAACCCGCGTTAGGGGTATCCAAGCACCATGGTAGAAGTAGGCAAGAAAGTCGGAGCACTGAAAGGTCATACCGGAAGCGGCCAGGCGCTTTCCCTGTCGTCGCTGCATGGCAAATGGGTGGTGGTTTACTTCTACCCCAAGGACAGCACGCCCGGCTGCACCACCGAGGCCCAGGGCTTCCGCGACGCCTACGACGAATTTCGCGAACGCAACGCCGAAGTCATCGGCGTGTCACGTGATTCTGAGAAATCACATGCCAACTTCGCCTCCAAGCAGTCACTGCCATTTCCCCTTATCGCCGATACCGACGAAACCTGGTGCAACGCCTTCGGCGTGATCGCCGAAAAAGTGCTGTACGGCAAGCGCCACATGGGTGTGGTGCGCTCCACCTTCCTTATCGACCCCGACGGCAAGCTCGTGCATCAATGGCGCAACATCAAGGTTGCCGGCCACGTCGACGCCGTGCTGGAAAGGATTCCGCCACGCTAATCATCCGCACCACATCCCAACGCACGAGGTCAACCACGCATGACCGTAGCTAAGCGTATCTATGCCTTGGATACCAATGTGCTGCTGCACGACCCGACCTCCCTGTACCGCTTTGAAGAACACGACGTCTTCATACCAATGACGGTGCTTGAAGAACTCGACGAGAAAAAGAAAGGCTCATCGGAAGTTTCGCGAAACGGACGCCAGGTCAGCCGCTTCCTCAACGAACTGATCGAGCAAGGCAATGGCCACGGCATCGCCGACGGCATTCCGCTGCAAAGCCCCGGCGGGCTGAACCTGAAACGTGGCTTGGCGGTAGGCCGGTTGCATTTCCAACAGCGCACCACCGCCAACAGTGGCAAGGCCGACAACCAGATCCTGGCATCGGTGATCGACCTGCGCGATGAAAACCCCGACGCACTGGTGATCCTGGTCACCAAAGATATCAACCTCCGCATCAAGGCCACCATCTTCGGCATCCACGCCGAAGACTACGAGAACGACCGCGCGCTGGACGACTTCGCGCTGCTGTTCACAGGCTCGGAGGAAACCGGCGAGGAGTTCTGGGACCGCCACCCCGAGGTCCGTTCCTGGACCGAGCGCGGCCGCACCTACTACGAACTGACCAAACGCGAAGACGAAGACTGGTATCCCAACCAGTGCCTGTATCTTCCCGGTGAGAATTCCGTCGAATTGCGCGTGCTCGAACTCGACGGCGATCGCGCCACGCTGGTGCTGATGGACGACCACTCGCACGCCAACCACGCGGTGTGGGGTATCGCCGCACGCAACCGCGAACAGAACTTCGCCCTGAACCTGCTGATGGATCCGGACGTCGATTTCGTCACCCTGCTGGGCACTGCCGGCACCGGCAAGACACTCCTGGCCCTGGCCGCGGGCCTGGCCCAGGTGATGGACCAGCAGCGCTACCGCGAGATCATCATGACGCGCGCCACGGTATCGGTGGGCGAAGACATCGGCTTCCTGCCCGGTACCGAGGAAGAAAAGATGACCCCATGGATGGGCGCGCTTACCGATAACCTGGAAGTGCTGGCCAACCCCGAGGAAGGCGGCTCCTGGGGGCGCCAGGCCACCAACGACCTGCTCGCCTCGAGGGTGAAGATCCGCTCGCTGAACTTCATGCGCGGCCGTACCTTCCTGTCGCGGTACCTGATCATCGACGAGGCGCAGAACCTCACGCCCAAGCAGATGAAGACGCTGATCACCCGCGCCGGCCCCGGCACCAAGATCGTCTGCCTGGGCAACGTGGAGCAGATCGACACGCCCTACCTCACCGAAACCACATCCGGCCTCACTTACGCGGTGGACCGTTTCAAGCAGTGGGCCCATTCAGGCCATATCACGCTGCGTCGCGGCGAGCGGTCGAGGCTTGCGGATTTCGCCTCCGAGGCGCTGTAACCCGGCCATGGCCGGGGTCAGGGTGAATACCCTGGCCCCGGCGCCGGCCCCGTGGCGGTAGAATGGCAGCCTGCGTCCGCGGTTGAATCGCCGCCGCAACGCCCAAACCTGCCTCTCCATCCACCAGGCCCCCGACCGCCCCGATGAACCTGCTAGGCCCCCGTTTCATCATCCTGTACGTGCTGCTGGCCTTCGCCCTGTGCGTGCTGCTGGTGCACCTGCGCGGGCGTTCGCGGCTACGCTTCGACCGCCAGCTGGTGGACCACTCGGCGATCTTCGCGCCGTACAACCTGTTGATGTACGCGTTCTCCGCGGTACCTGCACGGCCGATCCTTGATCGCCGCGGTTTCCCACAGCTCGATCCGCTGCAGCAGAACTGGCAGGTTATCCGTGCCGAGGCGATGCATCTGTTCGACGAGGGTTTCATCAAGGCAGCGGAGAAACACGCCGACGCCAGCTTCAATTCGTTCTTCAAGCAGGGCTGGAAGCGTTTTTACCTGAAGTGGTACGGCGAGCCGCTGGCCTCGGCCGAGGCGCTGTGCCCGAACACGGTGAAGCTCCTGAATTCGATCCCCAACGTGAAGGCGGCGATGTTCGCCCTCCTGCCGCCGGGCTCGAAGCTCAATCCCCATCGCGACCCCTTCGCAGGGTCGCTTCGCTACCACCTGGGCCTTATCACCCCCAACTCCGACGATTGCCGCATCTTCGTCGACGGCCAGATGCACAGCTGGCGCGACGGCGAGGACATCGTCTTCGACGAAACCTACGTGCATTGGGCCGAGAACCGCACCGACCAGACGCGTGTGATCCTGTTCGCCGACGTCGAGCGCCCGCTGCGCACGAAGCTGATGAGCGCGATCAACCATCGCGTCGGCGCCTTCATGGGTTCGATCACCGCCTCGCCCAATGCCGACGATGGCAAGGAAGAGGTGGGTTTCGTCAACCGCATGTTCGCGCTCAACGCACGCGGCCGCGAACGCTCGAAGCGTTTCAAGAAGAAGAACCCGAAACTGTTCCGCGCCATCAAGTACGTAGGCATCGTGCTGGCGCTGTGGGTGATCTTCTTCGCCCCTTATCCCTTCTACAAGGGCTAGGAACCGGTTATAGGCCGTCAAGCCTAGATGCCAAATTCATCACCAAGGCCACACCATCGGTCGATCAGATGACGAGGTCGCTGCGATGGGTTACCTGAACGAAGGACACTGGAGCCGGCAGGCTCCGCCCACGGGCAAGACCCAGGGCCAGTTCGTCCGCGAGGAAAGCCGGTTCCGCCACTGGATCACCGCCGACGGCAGTCCTGGCCCCACCGGCGAGGGCGGATTTCGTGCGGAACCCGGCCGCTACCACCTGTACATCGCCCGCGCCTGTCCGTGGGCCCACCGCACGATGATCTTCCGGGTACTCAAAGGCCTGGAGAACCTCATCGACTATTCGGTGGTGCACTGGCTGATGGGCGAGGATGGCTGGACCTTCGAGCCCGCACCGGGCGTGACCGGCGACAAGTTGCATGGCTCGCGCTTCCTTTACCAGCTGTACCAGCGCGCCGACGCCACCGTCACCGGCCGGTCCACCGTGCCTGTGCTGTGGGACCTGGAGCGGGACACCATCGTAAGCAATGAATCGGCTGACATCATCCGCATGTTCAACAGCGCCTTCGACGGCGTGGGCGCGAAGCTGGGCGACTATTACCCCGGTCCCCTGCATGAGGACATCGACGCGGTGAACGCACGCGTATACGACACGCTCAACAACGGCGTGTACAAGGCGGGCTTCGCCACCACGCAGCAAGCGTACGAACTTGCGATAGGCCCGTTGTTCGACACGCTCGACTGGCTCGAGGAACGCCTGGCCGACCGGCCCTGGCTGTGCGGCGAGGTACAGACCGAGGCCGACTGGCGCCTGTTCACCACGCT
>Ga0307510_10000976_pt1 | contig 30301 bp, 35 predicted proteins | sample 12_EM_MG_FD_207224 | JGI IMG/M metagenome (GOLD analysis project Ga0307510, IMG submission 207224) | Populus trichocarpa ectomycorrhiza microbial communities from riparian zone in the Pacific Northwest, United States - 12_EM | ecosystem: Host-associated > Plants > Roots > Unclassified | place... | reverse complement strand
CTACACCTACACCGCGGTGCTGACGTGTGCCATAACCGTCATGCGATGCGAGATGCATACTTTCACCCTTTTCATTCCTCCGCCGCGCCACCACGCTATTCCGTGGAGTTCCTAACTGGTGTTTCAGCTATTTATCGAGGAGTCCATGTAGGGGTCGTATGTCCACTTTTAGCCGATCACTTTAGGGGTTTGAAGTTTGGTCTTTCCCCCCCCCCTTTTCTTTTACCTCGAGCGAGCGTAGATGTGTAAGAGCGGAAAAGGGCGAGTAAGCAAAAGTTAGAAGGTGCACGCGGCCCGGATTACTGACCGAGATTTACGTATTTTAGGCTCTCAGCTTCCCGGCTTGCCGGTACTCCCGCCGATGCTCGTTGCTGTAATTCGCCATGCAGCACATATGCTTCTATTCGCCAAGGAACAACGCGCGTCGCCGCGGCAGGGAGAGAAGAGAAGAGATGGTAGTGCTGATCAATGGTAGCTGAGACATCGGACGTGCATTTTTTCTATTGAAAACTCTGGTTCGAGGCTGAGACGACTATAGGGGAGGCGCGGAGTGATGCGCCGATATCGCACACGTTGGTCGTGGACTTTGGAGGATCGATGCGAGTGAATCGCGCTCGTACAGGCCACTGTTTGGCTGCAGTGCTTGCTGCTGCGTTCTACTGTATGGATGTGAAACGTTAGTGGAAAATCGAAGACAGCTCTCCTTATGATTCTTACATCCTAGCAATGCCCCGATCTTCTGCATCTTTATGTGTTGCGTACTGTATCCCCGTCGTTGTTGCGGTTGCGGGCGTGCACGGGGCGACTCACCCAGGATTACACCACCCTATCCGAAATATCATCGATCACAACCTTAAGGACCTGAGTCATAAGCCAATGATCCAGCTTCTTTCCAGACTCGGGGTTAATAATAGGCTAGTCCGCGGAGCGGGTTCGAAAGAAATGAGCTGATGGCGAGGGATGGATGAAAGGCCAGCTTTCTAAGGATTGTCCGAGCATAGGGGATCGAAAAGTCAGACTTTGTTCACTGGAAGGCAGTGATGACCAACTCGGGAACAATTCGCGCGTGATACGCCGCAGTAATAGTAGTGTTCATCACGATTTACGAACTACACACGAACCACGCACATGACCCATTGCCCTACTGCTGTGCCTACGCGCAGCGAGCGTTTCTGATGATTCCAACTCGTCCGTCTGTCGGTTTCCAACATAGCCACGACAATAATGCTTTTCGGGGTTATCTCTGTACGCCCTGCTGAATATATGACATTGTGAATTCGGCCCAAGCATTGCCTGGCTTCAGTTTCCGCTCGTCGATAGCAAGGACCGGGAGGTTCACCGTTCATGTCCACATTCAGCGATGCCTAAACAAGGTCGAAGGTCGAATAGGAATGGGCGGGTTCTCGGTAGCAACCAAAGTACCGCACAAAAAAATATGTTGCGTGTTGACCCAGTCCGACCAGTAGGAGAGGACAAAAGTCCGAGCGGACAGGAGAAATCGAGAATAGGGACCGACGACGCGATGTTCGGTTCGGTTATGGTTTGTGGAGATAGTCCGGTAACTCAGGCTGTAATGTCAAAAATGCACCACCGCCGTTGCCGAGGATATACAAAACTCCGCTCCTTACTCCTAAAATTGGACGGTCGGCAACACCGCACCGAGCGAGCCACGAACGTTGGCAAAGCCGACATCAACGGCCCACCCCTACGGCCATGACACCCCTAAGCTCTCTAGACGCCCCGCCGCGAGCGAGCGCGAGGCATAGATCTCACCAATCCCTACTACGGGATCGTAAAAAACATGTTTTTTTTCTCGACTTCACCTCTTTTCTCATTAATGATACCCTTTTTTGCGACGCAACGCTTCTTGGTGCCTGTTGTTTTTCTGACGTGCTCTCACACTGTGCCCGGGTCTCGGATGAGGTGCATCGCATTACTACTAACTGTTCTCTCCACGCGTGAGAAAAACTACTAGGTGACGTTCATATTCCGATCGGTCGTGCAACTTCACCGTCAAGCCCCTTTCTAGTAACCCGAAGCCCGAAACCCCTAACGTGGAAAGGGGATCCCAAAAGCCATCACTTCTGGAATGCGAAAGGAACGCTGCTCGGAGGAGGCCGTGTGGCGTAATCGTTGTCTTGGCGGCAGCACATCTGAGGAAGCTTTATGACACGACACCTTACCGCGAGTCAGGTACAATGTACAATACACAACACGCCCAAGGCTAGTCTGGGCCTATGCCGTGGCCCCAGTCGGGCCTAACATCGGCGAAACACATCCTTTTGGTAATTTGGTGAGAAGACATTGGTGATTACGCAGTTAAGATTAACACGGGATGCCGACAGATGCAAACCTAACTGTGTGCGATTCACACGGCGCATACAGACGAACCAGACAAACCATCTAGACTCAGGGACAACATACCGACTTCCTGTCGACGGGTCAGTGGAAGGACCGGACCCGCGGAACTACCTCGGATCACGCCCACACGGCGATCGGTTTTACCATGGAGTAAATGCTTAGTTACAGTATCGCTACACAATCCTACTTGCGAATGCACTTCACTTCTCGGCTCACTTGAACATATTGACTATTTGTTGTACAGGAAAATTACCCTCTTTCTTGCGTATTTAAGATGTTGGACTTCCATCTCATTCACTTTCATTTTTGACCACGCAAGCTTAAGTCTGTCTGGTGAGTACTCCCACCATGTCATGATCTATTATCCTTATTCAGCCGATGCGCCTGATCGCACCACAGTACCCATACGCTCCTTTTCTAGTCACTCGTTTCGTTTCGTTTCGTTTCAACCAATTCAGTTCAATCACCGGGGGTGATTACCCAAGCAGAGCGCCCTGTGCATTCTCTGAAAGCTCTCCTAAGAATGGATATCGCTCCCATGATGCAGTACGTACAACCAGTTGAAGTGGATCTTCTCATGGTAAGGTACCATTGGCCATAAATAAGTAGGACTGGATCGCACCGAAAACGTTCTGCACACATACCCCTGCCTTCTACCTTCCGTCGCCCAACGGCCCACGTTAGGCTCCCATCCTCGGACTCGATTGTTTCCTCTCTGCCTACTATGCCCTCAGTACATCTTCCCGAAGCTGCCGTCACCGTCTATGATGACGCGGAGAAGGGTACCCTCGAGGTTCCTTCTGGACCACTTACCGTTGCTACTTTCGGGCTTCTTAACGAGAAAGTCGACGAGATCAAACCTTCTACTACTATATCTTCGGAAGTTCCTGTCAGCAGTGAAGCAACCAAGCCGCCCGTGAAGAAGAAAGTTTCCAGATGGCTCCTCTGGACCCTATGGTTCAACACATATAGGTGCGTGTCGATCGTGTCGACTAGCCGCATTTCTGATTTTGCTTCCGGTCTTATTCATTAGGAAACTATTTACATTCGTGGTCACCCTAAATGCGGTTGGGCTTGCCCTCGCTGCGTCGGGGCATTTCTCCTACGCCGAGAAATGGACGAGTGCCATGGCCTTAGGAAACTTGAACTTCGCAATACTCATGCGCAACGAACTATTTGGTCGTTTTCTCTATTTGTTTGTGAACACCTGTTTTGCCAAGGTAACTATCGCACCGTTTCAGCCGCTATCTCGGGTCTGATGCCCATCGTTGATTAGTGGACGCCCCTGTGGTGGAGGCTTGGCTGCACGTCTGTTCTTCAGGTAGCTCCAACCCATTCTCCGAGATGGTAATCGCCTCTTATGACTCTATCGCAGCACCTCGGGGGTATCCATAGCGGCTGCGCGCTGTCCGGTACAGGCTGGCTCATTCTCAAGGTCGTGAACAATTTCCGGCATCATGACGTCAACCCGGACTTGATCCTCGTCATTGGGACGATCACCAACGTCGCCGTCATCGTCGGTGCACTAAGCGCAGTCCCCTGGATCAGGAATAACCATCATAAGTACGTGCTCCATATTGCCTCCGGACTACAGCGGGGGCTGACATATTCCTTAGTGTTTTCGAGCGTCATCATCGGTTTGTTGGATGGCTCGCTCTCGTCTTCACTTGTGAAACATAAATCTTTCGCTGCGGAAGTCTAAGTGCTAACAGCTACTTTCTCAGGGCTGTTCACCATTCTCGGCGATTCGTACAACACCGACACCCAGACATGGCACGTGAGCATACAGCACATTCTCCGCCAGCAGGATTTCTGGTATGCCATGGGCATGACTACGTTGTGAGTAAATTTCAGTGCCCTGACCCGGTGTTGTGCTGATTCGCATCATCAGTATTCTCATCCCTTGGTTGTGCGTTCGCAAGGTTCCCGTAGATATTGAATTGGTAGGCCGCGCTTCATCGCACGTGAAGAGTTTGATTACTAAATACCAAAAACAGCCGTCGCCAAAAGTCGCCATTGTCCGTTTCGAACGGGGAATGCAGCAGGGTCTTCTCGGGCGCATCAGTCGTTCGGCGGTAATGGAATACCACGCCTTTGGGGTCGTTAGGTGGGTAAACAGACAATAATCCACTGATCTCGTCGACCCACTCCGCTTAGTGAGGGTACCCACGCAAAGTATCACTACATGATCTGCGGTGTGCAAGGTGGGTCCTGGTTTCATGATTCATGAATCGTAATTCTTAATGACGGTCTGCAAGGTGACTTCACTCGCGGTCTCGTCAACGATCCTCCGAAGACCCTTTGGACTCGTCAGCTCAAGGTGAGCGGCTTTATTGTCACCGGTACCTACGCCAGACGATTTGTAACGCCTTTCTAGTTCGCAGGTGTATCAAACACTTCCACGCTCTACAAGCGCGGCGTCCGGATATGCACAGGCACTGGCATCGGCGCTGCTCTGTCTACCTGCATCCAGTCTCCTAATTGGTAGGCCCACACCGGTAAACTCACATCTGACATCGTGCTGATCAGTTGGGCACAGGTATTTAATCTGGATCGGTGGGTCCAAAGTATGGGACTCGTGACAGACAGTTGACGCTCAAGGACATCCTTATCTAGGCTCAGATCAGGAAAAGACGTTTGGACCGACGATCAGCGGCCTTATCCACCGTCACATCGGGCCAGAGCGTCTTCTGCTGTGGGATTCGAAGAAACGAGGTGGCAGGCCAGACTCGATGAAGCTGGTGAAAGACGCATATCACTCCTGGGGAGCTGAAGGTTTGTCTTGTCACGGCGTGTACCTGGTGGCTGACTGACACCGTGACGTCTCTTCTTCGTAGTCGTTTTCATCACGTCAAACTACAGTGGAAATTCGGAAATTATGCAAGGATGCAAGGAGGCGGGTATTCCGGCATTCGGCACTTTGTGGGACTTTGTGAGTGTCATTTTTCCCAGTTCCGGATGTTCAAAAAAGGCTGACAGTTGACAAGTGAGCGCAGTGATCGTTCTGTTCTTTCAAGTTTCATGAGCACGGGGTTGGGGTTAGTTATGGTACGCACGGTGAGATAACGCGGAGGTCGGGCATGGATTTCGCACACGTATAGACGTTGTACATACCTTTCTTGTGTCAAAACAGACGGCGCAATTCGCTGCAGTTACGTCGTCTTGTTTCCGTTGTACTTTTCCTGTTTCTATCCACTTCAGTATCCGCGCTTCAACTCGAAGTCACGGTACGGGATGTATGCCGCCGGAAAGCCACCATGACTTCGACCCAGATCCGTACATAACGCAAATGAGGAAAGGACGTCGGGGCTAGATTACAAGCATGACGATCACATAGGAATTGAGTTAATTATCAGGTCGTGGAGCCTGAGCCTGAGCGTGGACAATATTAATATGTAAAGGACCGTCCTCGTCGCCTGGTGCACGTGGGAAATCCCACATATCTTATTAAACTTATATGCTTATAACCGATTATAACAACTTATTTTTTACTTATGCTCCGGACAAGTCCGATAAAGTGTGCTAAGTCTTGAATAAGTTGTGTTATAGCTGGGCCGCAAGCTTGGTAAGTTCCGTGATGCAGCCTGTGCAGCAATCACTCGCCCTGTGCCGGATGGTACTCACAGGGAGATCTACACCTGACAATAATCCACAGGCACATTTCGGACGTGGATGGGGTTCAAATTCAACTGTCCAAGGCTATGGCCCTCCCTAAAGGTTCTCCCGAGCCTCGAATGGTTTATCGGGTGGATACGTCACGGGCGGATGCTCCATGCTCTCAACAGATACAGGAACAGCGGCCGACATATCCACAGCGTGTTCGAGCATCACCATCGGTTCGTTGGATGGCTCGCTTCTGACCTCACCTGTGAACCGAATTTTCTTGCTGCAGAAATTTTAGATACTAGCGGCTATTTCCTCAAGGGAATTTACCATTCCCGGTAATTCATAGTCCCAGACATGGCACGTGAGCGTATAACTCACAACTCACATGTCATAGGCATGACTACGTTCAAATTGTGAGTAAACCTCGGCTCAGTGATCTCGCGCCCTTGTTAACTTGCATCAACAAGTATTTTCATCCCTTGGCTGTGTCAAACAGGTTCCCGTAGATGTCGAATTGGTAAGATCATCCCGCTTTATCGCGTTGATGTGAAGAGTTTGATATCTAAAACGGCCGTCGCCCAAAGTCACCATCATTCGTTTCAAACGTAAAATGCAGCAGGGACTTCTTGGGTGTGTCAGTCGTTCGGCGATAACAGAATACCACCCCTTTGTGGTAGCACGATTGGCAGGTTGCCTGCCAAGAGCGCCACTCAGATCAACGGACGACGACTCAGGAGTCAGGACCCATCAGCCCTCTCGGCCCACTCCGTGTAGTGAGGGAACCCATGTTTTACTACATGATCTGCGGTGTGCAAGGTGAACCAGAAACTTATGAATCATGTATCGTGGTTCTCAAGGGCGATTTACAAGGTGATTTCACTCGCGGTCTCGTCAAGAAGCCTCCGAAAACTCTTTGGACCCGTCGGCCCAAAGTGAGTGGCTTAATCGTCACCGGGACGTACTCCGGGCGGACTGTAACGCCTTCTAGTTCGCAAGTGTATCAAAACACTTCCACACATTCCAAACGTGTCGATCGGATATGCACAGGCACCAGCATCGGTGCTGCCCTGTCCACCTGCCTCCGGTCTCCTGATTGGTAGGTTCACATCGGTACATATACAGCCGATATCTTGCTGATCAGTTGGGCACAGGCATTTGATCTGGATTGGTGAGTCTATTGTACAAGCACTCATGACAGGCAGTCGACGTTCAAGGCGTTATCTAGCCTCCGATCAGAAAAGACATTTGGACCAAGGATCCGGGGCTTGATCCACCGTCACATCGGACCGGAGCATCTCCTGCTGTGGGATTCGAAGGAACGGGGTGACAGGCCAGACACAATGAAGCTGGTAAAAGAGGCATAGTACTTCTGGGAGGCTGGAGGTTTGTCTTGTCATGGCACGTACCTGGTGGCTGATTGACACCGTGACGTTTTGATCTCCTTCGCAGTTGTTTGCATCACGCCGAACAACAATGACAATTCAGAAATTATGCAAGGACGCAAAGAGGCGGATGTTTCTTCCGGCATTCGGCACATTGTGCGACTTTGTGCGTGTCGTTTTTTTCTTTTCCCAGTCCCGGCTGTTTGAAAGGGCCGACTGGTTGACAACTGAGCGCAGCAATCCTAATTTGTGTTTTTTTTTTTGGTTGTTGTACAGTATATGCAGTTCTTTCTTTTAAGTTCCCATACAATAGACGGACATGGGCAGGCTGGTAGCACATGGATCAGACATACTTGTCACACGCGCGGGCAATTAGATCCCTGAATAGCATGTAAGTAATTTATACCAAGCCGGACGATAAAATTCCCTGCGCCATGCCGTCTGGTATGCGTGTTGTGCTTTTCTAACCCCCTCTATCTCAGCATCCCAGGGGTTTGCACTACGACCGGCGATAATAGGCTTAAATGGTCGACTATTCCACAACACCGTCTATCGGGTACAATAGATGTGGCGCTTCGGGTACAGTATGGCTGTATGCCGGCAAGCATCACCGGCATTGTCTCGGACCTGGACATAAAGTAACTGCGGAAGAAAGAACGCAGAGATTAAGTTACATGCGACGCATGGCCCCGGGAAGAATCAGGTACAATTAGTCATGCATGTCATGAATGGTGGTGATCACATCGTGTCCCTTAACTTTGGCAATCGTGGCGTTCCGAAGCAGAGATGCACAGAACAAAGGCATACTGCGTACATGTTATTACGGCATTATAGGAACTTTCCCGTGTTTCCCTCGGAAGCTGTACGGTATTTCTCATCGTTTATCTTTCCAGCGATAGGCCGGCGTACGACGCAAGTGGACAGACGGACGAACGGGAGGAGAGGGGCGATGCAATTACGACAACATATAACGTGTACAGCAGATAAGCAATTACGCACAGGACAACCAAACCGACCAACTAAATGCAACACAGGACAAAACACAACGAAACAAGTGGGAGAGCGGTGCTCCCAAACAACCCAACCCGTCACATCGACTGTATGACTTACATAACGCCACCGCATTAAAGGACGAACTGGGACTCCTGGGGAGGTGGTGTCGATAAGTACTGTTCGAGGATCCGACCAGACTTGCCCATCCACGGCCATCGCCGTCCAGGGTGGATGGGGGTGTTTGGGACCAGACGGACGCCTCTTCGCGCGAGCTCGATGATAATTCGAGCAATGTTGCGCGAGTCCTGAAGAAAAGGGAATGGGTGCTTCAGGAATCCAGATGGGGACGGCTGGAGAGGCACATACATCGATACCGCAGTGCTGTCTTCCTTGGAATGGCGCGAGATCAAGGAATCGTAACTGACCCTCAATATTCGGCGACATGCGACGCGGGAAAGTGGACTGTATTTAGCAAAAGAACCGGTGTGATGAGGGGTAAGTATTCGGATTACGGCATTCGCGGGGGACACACCTTCGAAGTTGGTGCTCTAATAAACTCCAACAGCGCGACCACAACCTTACGTACGTCCATTACGTCTCCCTTAATCCATGAAGGCATGGCGATCTGCGCAGGTGAAAGAAGAATATGTGAAAGTTGATTTCCATGTGCTAGTCTTCGTAAGGTACGAACTTTTGATATGAAACATTGTTTAACGACGAAATCTCGGACATCAAATGGACCATCAGTACACCAGCAAAAACGCATGAGACGTTTGCCAGTTAGTGGGTGTATGAGGCCGTGCTGTGCGAGAAAGGCCGAGAACTGGTCCGCGACTTCAGGAAAGTAAGGCGCGTCATCAACCTGGTCCTAAATAACATGTGCGCAAGAGCACATGACGTCTAGATGCCTGAACGACCGCGATGGAGTGAGAACGACTGACTTGGGCTATGCCAGTGAGGGCCATACAAAAGGGGGATAGCTGGGGGCGCCAGGTTGGTCTAACAAAGCTGCGAAATTCTGCAACTTTCTGTAAGGTGCCAGCCATTCCGTTGGCCCCTTTGTCTGCCCACTTGAGTAGACAAACTGGCCATTCCTGAATTCGATTGAGCTACGAGAACACATCTCTACGCTTTTAACGCACAATGATCTCATTTGGCCAGTGGAAATCAGTCCCTGGGAGGCAAGTTGCTTCTACATCCAATACTAGGAAGGCGTCGTACGCCTGAGGAACCATGTTTGGTTCGTCCATCATGGAGAGGGACAGCCCTCTATCCCCGGGCGGAATGGGTGCGGGGTCTGGTCGCGGAACATTGGGAGGAGGAGTAACATAAGTCATAGCAGGAGTAGTAGGTGTTGTAGTAGGTTTCTTCAGAACGGAAAACATCGCAATGTCGGAGAGTGGGGTAGGCTGATTGCTCTTGGTTCCTAATCCCTGAGATAAGTTATACCATGGAAATATGAAGAAAAGTAAGGAAAGGGTAGGAAATAGGTAAGGGATAAAGTCCTTGAGGGAAGAAGGGATGAGCGCGAAACATGAAAGGAGGACGCGTCCTTGGGACATCAAACTGGGAGCGTTTTGCCTCGGACCCGGCCACTCCCGACGCCATTTCGGAAGGAACGATCTCCGACTCATAGTACTCATAACTCAACTCATATCCTCCTCGCTTCCTCTTCGCTTCCTGCCAATGATGTCACACCACAGAGGCGACGACCTCGAAGATGATTTCATGCCAGATGAAATGGTCGTTCTTTCAGAAGATGAGGCGTCTGGGTCCCACATCGGAGATCAGGATGACATTGGGAAGTTGCTCAGCGCCGACGAAGAGGATGGGAGTACCGAGCCCCTTATGGAAACGACAAAGGGTCCTTTGGACGAGAAGAAAAGGAGACGGAGAGAGAAAGAGAAAGAGCGGAAAGCCAAGGAAAGTCCCCTCTAATTCACCGCAGGGTGACTTCCCTCATGTCCCTGACGCGTGACGCGCTGCTCTAACAGAAAAGAAAACTCGACGCAACTACGGAATCAGCGGACCCTGGTTCTTCTGTGGCGTTGCGGTCGCCCGCCATGATATCAGAATATCTGTCTGCCATGCAGGCAAAGTCATTTTCGAAGATGTCCGTTTTGGAGCTTCAGGACAGGCATATTCCAGGTACGCGCGTCCTCGGAAATTTTTCAAGAGACGTCTTATGATTGACGTTATCAGGCAGAGAACACCATAGTGGACACGACTGCATGGACGGGGTCGAGGAACTCGGAAACGTTGGTAGATTTTATTGTTCAAGGTCCGTTTTTGTCGTTCATAGATCTTCCAGCGTGCTCATTTCTCAATTGATAGCGGTGCCCTCACTTCACACACGTTTACAACAGAGAACCAAGTCATGTGGTGCACCCACACTACTCTTCCTAACTGGGGCAGCTTTGCGTGTTGCAGATTTGACCCGTGTGCTCAAGAGCAAAACACTCCAAGGTGAAAAGGGCTCTGGTGTCGCGAAACTCTTCGCCAAGCACTTCAAGCTTGAAGAACACGTCAAGTATCTCAAGAAGACCAAGGTTGGCACGGCAGTCGGTACTCCTGGCAGGGTCGGCAAGTTACTCTGCGATACAGGTGAGTATGTCACATGAGAAGTGTTTCAAACTAAGTGAAGGTGTTTCGATTCCAGATGCGCTCTCTCTGTCTGCTCTAACACACGTTATGCTCGATGTGAGCTATCGCGATGCGAAGAACCGTTGCTTATTTGACATTCCTGAAACCAGGGACGAGATCTTTAAAACGGTCCTGGGTGCTCCTCTGGTCATGGAAGGGTTCAAAGCAGGGAAGATACGCATCGTGTTCTTCTAGTATTCATCACTTGTCGGATAGTGGTCAGCCAGCTCATATGCCAGCAATTAAATTATATTTGCAAAGAAAGGTGGTGTTAACGGACAGAAGTATTGTAGTTAAAAGCCTTTCGGGTTTGTTCTTTGTGTGATCTACAGAGGGCAGGCAAAATCAACGCAACGAAAAGGTAAGGGGGAGCAAGGGAACCTACACGAGTCCACTTCGGCAGTTTGTGGATACCTTTACGATATCCTCGATGATGAGGAGAAAAAACGGTGTATTTATCCTTTGGGTCCATCTCATGCTCCTTGGGCAAGGCAAGCGCGTTGGTCTGCACGAATGAAATTCTGGCATGTCGCGCATAGAGCTGGAATAGGACACACCAATGCTGTACATTCAACACCACTGGCTCTGACCGCCTCGATGACGGCGTCCACCTTCTTCAGACGGTCTCGGACATTAGCCTTTCGTGTAGTGGATAGTCGCCATGGTACTTTCCTGGAGGTACCGGTTTCAGAAATGTTGTAATATAGGGAAAGCCAGCATATACGAACCATAAGAGACCTCCGCTGACGACGGCGGTTGGCCTGAATGCACCGAACATCGAGTGTGTGTGAGATGAGTGAAGGGGAACACGTGCACGGATTTCTAAGTCGCGCCAAGCTGAAATTCCCACGACCAACGTCTTCCAATGACCACGATGAACGGCGCCGCCACTAACATGGACATAGTGTCCTCGACACCTCCCCCTCTCAACGGAGTCGGCCTTAACGGAAATGGCGATTCCGCATCCGCAGGGACACTCAAGTTCACCACGGGTCTTATCTTGCCTCCCCCGGATGTGAAGTGTACGGTTTCCATCATTCCTGCGTTCCCTCATAAAACTGACCCAACCACGTACATGCATATCTACGCTCCCACAGCTACCGTCGATCGCACAATCGTGCACATGAATCGCTCGTCGGATCCTCTCCAGTTCGAGGTAAAACTGCGCGAGAGCCGGCGTACGGACCCCGCGTTCTCGTTCCTCAACCCGGCCGACCCTTATCATGCTTATTACAGAAACCGGATGGAAGCGGCCATGAGGGGGGAAATTTTAGAGGGACTTCCAGCGGATACGGACAGTAAAGCTGGGCCGACGACCGAGGGAAAGCTCAACGAGGACTATGGCAAGCCACCACCTCCAACTGAGTTTTTGCTCGACATGCCAAACATTAGCGCGGTCGACCTGTATGTCCTTGATTTCTGACGTCTTGCTTTTGTTAACGAACATGTGTCAGTGATATCATGAAACTGACTGCGCTATTCACTGCGAGGCAAGGCCACTCATTTCTGGCTAACCTATCCGTAAAAGAGGGTCGGAACTACCAGTTCGATTTCCTCAAGCCAACACATTCGCTCTTTGGCTACTTCAATCGGTTAATTGAACAATATACAAAGGTTCTCATACCTACCCCCGAGACATTGGAGAAAGTAAAGGAGCGCTCTGAGACCGGTGCCAAATGGAACATGCTCGCAGACGCGCATGCGCATGCGAAATGGGAGCGCACTAGACGTGAGCAAGAGAAGAAACGCGAGGATGATCGTGAGGCCGAACGCAGTACGTGGATAACTGAATTTTAACGACAATAAGTGGGACTAATATTCGAACGGCATATAGTTGCGTTTGCAGAGATTGATTGGCACGACTACGCCATCGTGCAAACGATCGAGTTCACAGCTGCCGATGCAGCCGCCGAATTGCCGCCGCCGATGAGCGTGCAAGAAGTGGAGAATATGACATTGGCGCAGAAGCGTATGGCTGCCATGGTCATGGAGACGACTGTGGAGGACGTGGAAGCACATCGGGCACGCCAGGCAGCTGCCGAAGCCGAAGCTGCTTTTGCGGTCGGCAACGTCGGTGGAGGAGCGCCCGCAGAAGCAGCGGACGATGACGTTATGATGGAGGAGAGCGATGATGAAGATACGGAGGTATCAGAGCGCAAGAAGAAAGAGGAGGAAGAGAGACAGAAAGAGCTTGAACGTGCCAAGGCGATCCAAGCTAGCTCGCTGGAGGCTGGTGCACCAATGAAGATCAGAACGGACTACGTACCCAAATGTGAGTATTACTTCCAGCGTAACCGAGTCCGAATTCTAACTGTATCTGTCTTAGTGGGTACCAAGAGCAAGGTTGCATTGACTACGTGTAGCATTTGCGGCCAACAAATACCCGTCAACGAATTGCAAGAGCATATGCGAATCGAGCTTCTCGACCCACGGTGGAAGTCACAGCGCGATGCGCTCGAAGCTCGGAAGGCGCAAGCATCGGAGCTGCAACGAGGAGCGAATGTCGTGTCCTCACTCAAAAACCTCGCACGAACTCGCGTGGATATCTTCGGCACGGAGACAGACGAGGAGAGACGAAAGCGGGAGGAAGAGGAGGAGCGCGAGCGGCGGAAGGAGAGGGAAAAGGTTGTTTGGGATGGTCATACTGCAACGAAAGCTGGCACACTGGACAAGTATTCGACAAACGTCAATTTCGACGAACAGATTGCTGCCATCCACAGGGCGAAGGGTCTAGGCCCGTACGTCCTCTCCCTTCATCTGATGAGTTATGTGAAATTGAGATCATCTTTACAGACAAGATTCGAACGCTATTGGCCCAGGCATCGGCCCTGCAGCGGCGCCGCCTGCTCTTGCCGCCGCGCCGCCAGCACTCCCTATCCCAGCAAAACCTGTCGACGTGGCGCCCAAAGATCCCTCATATACTGCTGCAACAATATCGTCGGGACCACAGCCTGCGTCGATGTATCCCACACCTGCACCACCTGTTATGCTTCCTCCACTCCACTATCAGGGATTAGACTCGGCACAGCCCTTCGGTTATCAGCCTCCGCCTCCCCCCGCCGCTCGCCCGCCTCCATTCAGTGCGCCAGCCGCACCACAGCAGCCAAGTGCTGCGGGCACGGTTCGCCCTGCTGATCAAATGGAGGGCGACGGAGACGATGTTCCTCCCACTAAGCGCCAACGCGTTGCCAAACTCCCCAGTGGACAGTTCTACCCCGAGCAGGATTGGATCAACATGCACCCAGTACGTCTTTATCTTTGTCTATATCAGGATATTTGAGAGGCTAACCAACGGGTTGTGTCCAGCATCCGATCTCACTCCAGGTGCAGTTACCGACGGACACCACCAAGCCCGAGTGGAAACTAGACGGTACGATCGTGGCGATACCCGAGTTGCCGCTGAACTTGCTCGTGTCGACGCTCCGCGACCGCATCAACGCGGTGACGGGTAGCGCTCTGTCCGCGGGGCGACTCATCCTCTCGTACAACGGCAAGATGCTCACGAATCGCAACACCATCGCGAGCTACAACCTTGAGGACGAAGATCTGCTTGTGCTGAGTGTGCGGGACCCAAAGAAAAAGTAGGACGACGTCGGGAATTCACGTCATGCCTCGGGGTCTCTTTGCATGTGCGTCCGAATGTGTCGTCTTATTTCTTACTGTTCTGCTTTGAGATTATGCACGTATATTATCGCCATTCGCTGGCTTTCCCCAACTTTGGGGCGTACTGTGATGCCCAAATTCTGCCAAAATATCATGAAAGTATATCGGTTCGTGAATCCGCGTGGGTCGGTGTTTCAGGGTTCGTATATTCATAACGTTCGTTTTGATTTCTGAATCCTCTGCGAATCGGATGGTTCGGGCCTGACTGACCAAAACAGATTGGGGCGTTCACAGCCTAAGTCGCTTTTGTGGTTGGTATCCAGACCAGACAGTGGGTTTCACGAGAGTTCTGAAAAGACGGATTGGCAATGAGCATCATTTTCGTTTGCGTTATGCAGGCCTCGTTATCCCTCGGAGCCACGTGCTGAACAGAACGGTTTCACTGCTTTCCTTCGTCCCATTCCTGTCCTTCGTCTCGCGAGCTCTTGCATGTCGTTGCTTATGTTACTGGTCGTGCGGCTATCGTCCACCCCTTCCACAGCTGTGTATTCCTTCAGCGTCTTCGGCTGGTACTGAGCCCTTTTCTAGACCATGGTGCCCGCCCTTCACAGCACTTCACACAGCCACTACCGCCTTACTTCCGACTCTCTTCGGCTTCGCCGCCACCTGTCCTTTCCTTTCCTCTTCGTTACCCACGCACATGAACAACGCACTGGTGGAGGTTATATGCGTCCTAGGACCTATTGCTCCAAGAACGTAGATAAACCCTCCTGCCAGTTGCGGAGTTTCAATAAAACATTGCGGAATCGCGGTCCGTGTCGTTGCCGGCTGCATGCCTCATCTTTTTCTAAGCTACCGGTTACTCTCGCTCTCCCTCACGTCTTCCTTGCTCACTGAACCCTTTTCTCCACCTCTCTCCCTCGGACTACGCATTCCCAAGGGTCGTGGTCGATTGTTGCAACAACGTGTACACTAGTACAAAACTTCCTGACCGTCTCGGGGCGGTGTGACTCAGACCTTAGGATCACTGAATAGCGAGAATATGGACGAGCCCGCAGGTATTGATTGATCTGACGTGTATAACAGAAAATCCAGATAGCAAAATAAAGTCCAGAAAATAAAAAAGCAGGAGCAGGACAGGACAATAAGCACAAGCACGATTCACCGGGGAGTTGTGATCATGTAACACTCGTGGTGCGACCTTGAGTTATCATAACCATCTCATTTCCAAGTGTATACTATCACTACATAATATGAAATTGTCTATTACTACAGCCACTGAGTATTTAAGCTATTTAAGGCTCGGATTTCTACGGTTACAGGATGTTCTGACTCTTCGCGCGCCACGATGAATGGTTCTAATGATGAACGCAAAGACTCTGATTTACCTAATTCTGAGCAGTGTAATCCAATGGCGCGGAGCGCAGGCAACACCTCCGGAGCTCTTTCTCCCTCGAGCTCATCCAGAATGCGTGCAACATGAGACACCGTAACCTCCCCACGAAGATGCAGAGTCTGCACGGCGGTAAATGCACGAAGAAATCCCAGCCACGGTGTGATGACTTCCCGCCACCTTTTCTCTTCAGGAAAAACCTCAACTTGAAGTTTGAGCCATTCTACATGAGAGAAGAGGGGCGGCCACTGAGCACAGATCCGCTGTATAATCGCAACCTGAGCAGGTAACCCAGAGCACCGGAACGACAAGTAAAAATGTGCGGGAGCGATCGATGAACGAAAAGAGGCGAGGATGTATTCATGGCTGAAGTGCACCTGGACTTTACCAAGCGACGGGAACATTTTGGTGCGATGGATGAACTGGGGAACACGCGGCGTGTCGAAGATGGGTTCATCATAGAATTGCAAGTGGCCGGATTTGAGCAGAGGGGCTTCAACTCGGCCCACAAGGTCCTCTAGGTATCCATGAGGACCGTTTAAACGTAATTTGACCAGGGCTGGGAGGACAGTGTATGTCGATGGAGGCGGACGTTGGTCCGTTGGATAGGGGGATAACGTCTGCGCGGCGATGCTGAGGGATTGGAGCTTAGTCAATATGGAGAGACATGTGGCCATCGCATCAGGCGAAATGTGTCCTTCGCCAGTCATTGGGATATCCTCAAGGCTGAGGCGGACAAGGTCACGAGAAGACGAGAGAAGCTTTGGTAGATTCGAGAATCGGACGCCGCACAAAAAGGTCCGCTGGAGAAGTGGGGCAGATCCACCCAAGAACGTGTCGGGAATGGCAAATGTTACATCCTCGTCTGCCTGAAGCTCAAGAATCTTCAGAATGGGAAACGGTTCCTGCATCAACGTGATGGATTTTTTGAGTTGGGAACGATTGAATGACGCGAGGTGGATCTCGGCCATGCGATCGCGGTGTTCCAGTGTGTCGATGATGTGGTCCGTGTGTTCATAAGCGAGATCTCCCGCGATACTGAGAGGCAGCCTTGGCCAGATATCTAGCGCCGCCTCCACGTCTGTTTTGGAGTTGCATTTAAGGCGCAGATCGAGATAGCTGGGGAATGCGAAGACAATGTGTCGCCATCTTTGGCATACGTGTACAAGGTCATACCACGGCCATATATGCTCTACCCCAACCATTAGAAATTAGAAATTCCCGAGGATAGGAAATTTTCTGACGATAGGCATTGAATACACATAGGAGCACATCGTCGGAAAGCATGTCAATTGCCGGATAGCCTAAACGGCAACCTTCAGCAATCAAAAGCAGATGCCGTAAAACAGTGATATTCACCTGGATTCTCCTGGTCACTTGTGATTGTGAAAGTGAGATCGCTTCGGCACAGATGAGAACCCATGGATAAGGTCGGTGGGGAAGAGAAGTGATACTGCCCCTAATTGAAGGTTTCCATTACTTCGTTAACTAAGACTCGGAATGACTCAGACGGCGAGTGATTAGACTAGACCGGCTCCAAATGGAATTTAGCCCCACAGAATCTTCATCCAGCTTCTAGTAGAGGAAAGTTTAGAAAGTCATGATGGTCACTTTTTCTAGCTGGTAAACTCGAGGTCTCAACTTGAATAGGAGTGTGACATGGTCACCACTACCGTAAATTACAATGCTGGGTGGAGAAGAAATCACAGGCGTAGCGTCGACTGGCACTCGGTATCTAAAACTAGGAACTGACATTCACGACCACAGGCAAGGCTGAGGTCACTGGTAGACGAGAGAAGCTTTGGTAAATGTGAGAACGGGATGCCGCTCAAAGAGATCCGCTGAAGAAGAGGGGCAGATCCACCCAAGAACGCGTCAGGAATGACAAATGTTATTTCCTCATCTGCCTCAAGCCCAAGAGATTTCAGAACGGGAAACGGTTCCTGCATCAACGCGATGGATTTTTTGAGTTGGGAGCGATTCAACACCCCGAGGTGGATCATGGCTATGCGATCGCGGTGTTCTTGTGCGCCGATGATGTCGTCTTCATCCGAATTTTTGACATTGAGAGCTACGCTGATATCAAGAGGCAGTGATGGCCAGATGTCTATCGCCGTCTGCATGCGTTTTTTGGATTTTCATATCATGCGCAGATCGAGATAGACAGGAGATGCGAAGACTGCGTCGCCATCTTCGGCATACGTGCACAAGAACGTCCCACGGCCACTCACAGGGACCCGGAATCGAGCAACATTGACCACGTGACGTCCTCCGTGCGCCCGGCAGGCGACACCTACTACCTCTTTCGCCATTGTCTCGACACGCCTCGCCGCCAAGCTCGTACGTTTCCCTTGTTTCCTTTTCGTATCAGACCCTCTGCCTCTGTTCTACAGTTGCTCATCTTGTATTAGCCTTTGCCATCGTTCGTTGCCGGCGCATCCTTCTGCCCTCGTCGACCACACGCCCTGGCACTGTCGTGCTATAGAAACGATTCAGTAAAATTTATTCGCCCTCAGTCTCTTCCTCTCTCCCTACTCGCCTCGCGCATAACGTACCTGTATATAATCCCTCTCGCCTGGCCCTAGCCAAGCAGACAATTATAGACCACCCTTTCCCCCTTTGTGTTCGCGTGCTTTCGCCTCGAGCTTCTTACGCCCCATCACGAATTGCCTTCGCGCGTTATCGGCTTTTCGGGAACGTGACTTCTCTTCTATTTCCCTTCCACTCCTTCAGACTCACCAGCATGGGCATATCTCCGGCGCTACAATGGTCACCACTACTGCAAATTACAATCGTGAGGGTGTCAAAAAAACGCATGCGCGGTACTCGGTAGGCAAAACTTGGAACCGATATTCACGACTACAGGACGTCCCAAATCCTCACGCGCAACGAGGAATGATCCTAATAAACATAAAATCCTAGATGCACGTTGCTCTGAACAGTCTACCTCAATGATGCGGAGCGCAGGCAAGATTTCCGTAGCCCTTTCTCCCTCGAGCTCCCCCAGCATGCGTGCAACATGAGACACTGGAGCTGTCCCACGAAGACGCAGAGTCTGCACGGCGGTAAATAGACGAAGAAATCCCAGCCATGGTGTGACGGCTTCCCACCACTTTTCCACTTGAATAAAAAGGTCGTCAAGTTTGAGAAATCCTACATGAGAGACGAGGGGCGGCCACTGAGCGCAAATCCGCTCCATAATCGTAACCTGTGAAGGTAACCCAGAGCACGGAAGCGACAAGAAAAATACTGCAGGACTGATCAATGAACAAAAACAGGTGGTGATGGATCCTTTGTAGAAGGACACCTTGACTTCACCAAGCAACTTGAACATTTTGGTGCTATGGATGAACTGGGGAACCCGGGGCGTGTCGAAGATGGGTTCATCGTAGGATTGTAAGAAGCCGGATTTGAGTAGAGGGGCATCAAGTCGGCCCACAAGGTCCTCTAGGTATCCATGGGGGCCTTCTAAACCCAAGTCGACAAGGGCTGGGAGGACAGTGTGTGTTGATGGAGGTGGATGTTGGTCCGTTGGATAGTGGGATGGCCTCTGCTCTAGAAAGACGATGGTGAGGGATCGGAGCTTAGTCAGTACGGAAAGGCATGTGGCCATCGCATCAGGCGAAATGTGTCCTTCGCCAGTCATTGGGATATCCTCAAGGTCGAGGCGGACAAGGTCACTAGTAGACGAGAGAAGTTTTGGTAGACTTGGGAATTGGATACCATATAAATGAATCCACTGAAGAAGAGGGGCAGATCCACCCAAGAGCGCGACCGACCCAGTGTGGACAAATCTCGTCTTCCTATCTGCCTTAAGATAAAGAGTTTTCAGAGCGGGAAATGGTTTCTCTATCAATGCGACGCATTTTTTGAGTTGGGAATGATTGAATTTCCGGAGGTGAATCCCGGCAATACGGCCGCGGTGTTCCAATGCGCCGATAATGTCGTCTTCATCCGTATTTTCGACATTGAGAGTTGCGCTGATACTGAGAGGAAGTGCTGGCCAGATGTCTATCGCCGCCTGCACGTCTGTTTTGGATTTGCATCCAAGGCGCAGATCGAGACAGCCAGGGAATGCGAAGATGATGCGTCGCCATCTTTGGCATACGTGTACAAGATCACCCCACGGCCACATACCGCCCGATTCCGAGTCCCGACGATAGGAATCGAATATACATAGGAGTGCGTCGTCGGAAAGCGTGTCAATCGTCGAATGGCCTAAATGGCAACCTTCAGCAGTCGGAAGCAGGTGCTGCACAAAAGATATCTTCACCTGGATACACCTGGTCACTTGTGAAAGTATTCATTTTGAGTATGCTAGATGGATTTGATACAGGTGAGAACCCGTGGATGAGGATGAAGTTGGCAGAAAGAGAGAAGTGGGTTTTCTAACTGCCCCTGAGTGTTCCCTGCCAGCTGATCACGTTCCTCACTAAGACTCGGAGTTTGGGGAATGACTCAGACATAGCTAATAGTCACGAATTCTCCTCCAACTGGAGGAATGTTTGAAGGGTCGTGGTCACTTTTTTCCAACTAATAGTCTCAAGTTCAACTTGTAGAAGTGGAGCGTGGTCATCACCACTGTAACTGTAATAATATTGACACTGACAACAGAACAAACACTTGTTCGTGTGAGGGGAAGAGACTCGGAGTTGTCAAAACAACTGTGGTACTTAGAATCTACGACTTGAAACCAATGCGACTACAGGGCATTCCGACTCTTTGCGCGCAAGGAGAAATGGTCTGAATAAACGTAAAGCCTCTGATACATTTCCCTCTGAACAATCCAACTCAATGGTGTGGAGCGCAGGCAACATTTCTGTGGCGCTTCTTCCGTCGAGCTTCCCCAGCATGTATGCAACATGAGGAGGCACTCCAGTCCTCGCATGAAGGCGCAGAGTCTGCACAGCGGTAAATGGACGAAGAAATGGCCTCCACGGGGCGGTCATGACTTCCTCCAACCACTTGCTCAGTGGAGAAAAATTGTCGTAAAGGTTGAGAACTTCTATATGAGAGACGAGGGGTGGCCACTGAGCGCAAATCCGCTCCATAATCGCACACTGTGCAGGGAACTCAGCGTGCGGGAACGACAAGAAAACCTTTGCAGGACCGATCGATGAATGAAAGGAGGCATCAATGCCTGGTGTGCTGTAGGTGTATCCACGGCGGACGTGCACCTCGATTTCACGAACCAACTTGAACATTTCGGTGCGATGGATGAACTGGGGAACCCGCGGGGTGTCAAACATGGGTACATCGTAGAAGTGTAAGTTGCCAGATGTGAGCAGAGGGACATCAATTCGGTCCACAAGGTCCTCTAGGTATCCATGTGGACCTTCTAAACACAAGTCAACGAGGGACGGGAGGACAGTGTGTGTCAATGTTGGTGGACGTTGGTCTTTTGGATAGGGGGATGGCGTCTTCCGTGAAACGGTGATGGTAAGGGATCGAAGCTTTGTCAATAAGGAAAGACATGTGGTCATCGCATCGAGTGGAATGTGTCCTTCACCAGTTAGTGAAATGTGGCCAAGGTCGAGTTTGACGAGGTCACTAGTGGACGAGAGAAACGTTGGCAGACTTGGGAATCGGATGCCATGCAAACCGATCGTCTGAAGAAGAGGGGCAGACCCACCCAAGAATGTGTCAGTAATGACAAACATCATCTTTTCATCTGCCCAAAGCTCAAGAGACTTCAGAACCGGAAATGGTTCCTGCATCAACGCCATACATTTTTCGAGTTGGGAACGCTTGAATCCCTGGAAGTTGATCCCGGCCATGCGATCACGGTGTTCCAGTGTGCCAATGATGTCGTTTTCATCCACCTTTATGGAATCTAGAATTATGTGGAAATGGAGAGGCAGCGCTGGCCAGATCTCTAGCATCGCCTGCACGTCTGTTTTGGATTTGCATCTAAGGTGCAGATCGAGATAGCCAGGGAATGCGAAGACGATGCGTCGCCATCTTTGGCATACGTGCACAAGAACGTCCCACGGCCACGCACAGGGACCCGGACGCCATTCCGAGTCCCGACGATAGGAATCGAATATACATAGGAGCACGTCGTCGGAAAGGCTGTTAATTGTCGAATGGCCTAAATGGCAGCACTCAGCAGTCGAAAGTAGACGCCACACAAAAGATATCTTTACCTGGATACTCCTGGTTACTTTGAAAGTGTTCATTTTTGAGGATACTAGATGGCTTCGGCATAGGTGGGAGCCGTGGATGAGGTTTGCGGGAAAAGGTAGTTTACCATTTACCAACTGCCCCTAAGTGTCGTTCGTTACTAAGACTCGGAGTTCCGTTCCGGAGGATGGAATACCGTAGAGAACTACCTATTAAAACCTAGCTCGCTAGATAATCCCTCAGCTTGTGGCCAAAGACAAGGCATCTATTAATGTACCTAGCGAGATAATCTAGCGTACAGTTAGTAAGGTAGTATTGGATACGAAGCGCGTGAGAAAACTAGACCAGAGTGGTCTAGCTGTGAGTGAGTTCGAAAGATAGAGAGAAAGAGGGGGGGAGGGCTATATTTGCCTGCGAGAATGTTGCTGTAAGCATCGGGTTTGTCGTCGTCTAAACGCGGGGTGCGAGCGAGATTGGCGGTGATGGGTCAAATGTGGTCTTGCACGACTTGAAAGTTGGAGGCGAAGGGCGCCGTGTCTGTCGGAAGGGCGATCTTCGCGTCGAGCTGCAAGAGCCCGGGGTCGGCCACCTTGCCACGCAAGAAAAGGCCAGATCACTCACCTTGTTGTTATCGCCACCACCCACTACTTTCGAGGCTGCTAGGATGCAACACTCGCCGGCCATCAACGCAGGGGCGCCGGCGATCCCAGGACTAGAAGACGGCGCAGATTTAGAACTGCCGCATGGCACACCACCACCAGTTGAGGTTGCAGAAACCCCTGATTCCCAGTCGCCCAAGCAGACCCGAGCCCCTACCAATGTAAGAGAGTCGCTGAAGTCGCTTCGGGGGCAAAGGATAGTGGCGCACAATGGGCCAGATGAGCCCGATATCAGCACACGCACCAGACGGCGAGACACCCACCTTCCTGACCTCCCCAACCTGCATACACAGGGCTCCGCTTTTTTGGTGCTAGAGTCTGTCAAACCTATGGCCAATGTCAGCGCAACCCAGGGTCTGGAGAAATCAGGGGGAGCATCAGCATTGGACGACTCATTTGTCCTCCTTGGCAGCCTGGAAGACCTCGATCGTCTTGGTCTTACATGCAGTCGCGAAAACCGACATGGGGTCGGTTGAACCTCGGGCATTGACACGCATGAACAAGAGAGGGCACTACCGGTCGTGGACACCGCAGCTAGGGTACTGCTGGCGTCGAGCTTGCTGGCAAGGCTGAAAGAGCCATCACCACAAAGCACGATGCGCTGGAGCCCTGGGCGTATGGCGGGGCCGAGCGTCAAGCCGAAACGCCGCCGGAAGAGCACAAACGAGAGTTCGATGTGCTTGCCAGAGGGCTGGCGCAAACCCAAGGCGCTGCCGCAGAAGCGCGAGCGCGAAATAAACATGCCGCTGCAAGGAGACCCGAACGAGGGCAAACGCGGGCGTGGGCACATGGCGCCGTGAAACAGCGAGCGCAAACGAGAGGTGCCACTGCAAAGCGAGCGCGATACACCGCCAAGAAGGGATCCGAAAATGTGAGCCCTGGGAATTTGGGACCCTGGAGGGAACCCACCCAGGGAAGGATCCGTCGAGGGAAAAGGGCCTGTTGAGGCCAGCAAGAGTCGCCGCGGGCAGCGTCGCCCGCCGACAAGCAAAATCTGGCCGTACCAGAAATTCCAAAACCAGTCAAACAAAAGGCGGCACCACCAGCAAGTAGCAACAGAAACAAGCACACACATGTACCCATGTCCCACCGTCCCATCCTGCCGTTGAGGAGCTGATTCGTTTTCGTCTTGCGCATCGAGAGGGCACGGCGCCGTCCTGGGAGGTGCGAAGGCGTTGGGACAAGGCATTCGCAACTTTAGCCCTTTGTTGGCCATCACGCGTTCGTCACACTCGTGTCATGCTGTTGTCACGCGCATCCGCGCCGCCAGTTCGCCACCCCAGTCATCAGCTGGACAGCCCGACGCGTGCCCGGAACTCATATATTAGCTTTCACGCGTTCTACGGTCTTCCACACTACTACCAGGGGTTAGACTTGGCCCGGCCCTTCCAAGTTGGCTATCAGCCTCCACCGAGTCCACCTCCTCCCACTGCCAGTGCCCTCGCGCCTCAATCCAGCGCACTAGCAGCCCCGCGGCAGCCAAGTGCTGTAGGCACGGCTCGACCACTGGTCAAACGGAGAGTGACGACGACAAAGCCCCTCCTACCAAACGCCAACGTGTGGCGAAAAATTCCGGTGGACAGTACTATCCCGAGCAGGCTTGGATCAACAATTTCAACATGCACCCTGGCTAACCAACGGGATCCGATCTCACTCCAAGTGTAGTTACCGACGGACAACCACCAAGACCCAGTAGAAGCTATATGGTACGGTCGTGACGATACCCGAGTTGCCGCTGAACTTGCTCGTGTCGACGCTCCGCGACCGCATCATCGCGGCAACGGGTAGTGCTCTGTCTGCGGGGCGACTCATCCTCTCGTACAACGGCAAAATGCTCACGAATCGCAACACCATCGTGAGCCACAACCTCGAGGATGAAGATCTGCTTGTGCTGAGTGTGCGGGACCCGAAGAAAAGTAGTACGACATTGCATGTGCCTCTGAATGCGTGGTCTTATTTCCTCCTGTTCTGCTTCGAGACTATGCACACATGTTATCCCCATTCGCTGGCCTTCAGCAACTTTAGGACGTATTGTGCTGCCCAAAATGTCATGAAAGTATATCGGTTCGTGAACCCATGTAGAGCCATGTTTCAGGCCTGGCTAACCAAAAGGGAAAGGGAAAGTTCACGGCCTGAGTCATTTTTGTGATCGGTATTCCGACTAGACAGGGTTTCACAAGAGTTCCGAGAAGGCGGAAGGGCCAGCAATGCCACAAATAGCAACCCATGCGTTTTTCGTACTTGTGTTGTCAGCATTGTGCATTCATCTGGCAATGAGACATCATTTTCAATTGCGTTATGCAGGCTTCGTTATCACCCGGAGCCATGTGTGGAACAGATTCTTCCTTCGTCCCGTTCCTGTCTTTCACCTCACGAACTCTTGGATGTCATTGCTTAGCTTAGCGGCCGTGGCTTTCGCCCATCCCTGTAGAAGGCCGTCCACAGCTATGTATCCCTTCAACATTTGGCTGGTACTAAGCCCTTTTCTTTACATGTCAAGCTATTGTGCCGGCCTTTTCCAGCACTTCACACCGCCACTACCGCCTCCCTCCTTCCAACTCTCTTCGACTTTGCTGTCACCAATACTCTCCTTTCCTCGTCATTACCCACAGGCATGAACAACGCACTGGTGGAGTTTATATGCATCCCAGGGATCGATTACTCCAAGGATGTATATAAACCCCCCTGCTCTCTGCGGAGACCATGTCGTCAGCATGAACCCACCCCTTTTGTGTTCTCGATATCTTAACGTGTGTTCCATCCCTTTTCTCATCCCGTTCGTCGCCTTTGCTCAGGGAAGTCTCACCTCCGTCGCTCGCTCCCTGACCCGCCTTCAACAAACTCTGGGGAATCGCTATCTGTGTCGTCGCCAACTGTACCTCTCGTCTTTTTCTACCGGCTTCTCTTGCTCTCCCTCACTTCTTCTTTACTCACTCACTCAGCCCTTTTCTCCACCTCTCTCCCTCGGTCTATGCATTCCACGGGGTCGGGGTCGATTGCTGAGCAATAACGTGGACGCTAGTAGAAAACTACTCGACTGTCTTGATGCAGTGTGACTTTATTATCAGGAATAGTGAGAATATGACGAGCCCGGTGGTATTTATCTGACGTATACTGTCACCGCATAATATCAAATTGTCTGTTACTACAGTCACTAAGTATCTCAGACTCGGATTCCAACATCCACGGCTACAAGATGTTCCGATTCTTCATGTGGGAATAGGATGTCGTGCAAAGAGATCCTCTGAAGAAGAGGGGCAGATCCACCCAAGAACTTGAACGCGTCACTGGCAGTAACAAACGTCATCGTGTCACCTGCCACAAGCTCAAGAGACTTCAGAACCGTAAATGGTTCCTGCATCAATGCGATGCACTTTTTGAGTTGGGAATGATTGAATTCTCGGAGGTGGGTCCTGGTAATGCTATCGCGGCGTTCCAGTGTGCCGATGATGTCGTCTTCATCCACACCTTCATCACAGAGACTTGAATAGATACCGAGAGGTAATGTTGGCCAGATATCCAGCTTTTCCTGCGCATCTGTTTTGGATCTGCATCTAAGGTGCAGATCGAGATAGCCAGGGAATGCGAAGATGATGCGTCGCCATCTTCGGCATATATGTACAAGATCATCCCACGGCCATATACCCAGACGCGATTCCGAGTCCCGACGATAGGAATCGAATATACATAGGAGTACGTCGTCGGAAAGTGTGTCAATGGTCGAATGGCCTAAATAGCGACCTTCAGTAGTCGGAAGCAGGTGACACACAAAGATATATTCACCTGAGTACTCCTGGTCACTTGTGAAAGTGTTCATTTTTGAGTATGCTAGATGGCTTTGGCACAGGTGAGAACTCATGAGTACTCATGGTTGGTTGAGGATGACGTTGGTGGCCCCTGAGGCCTGAGTATTCCCTGCCGCGTTCGTTCCTAAGGGACTCGGAGTTCCGGATGGCGAGTGATTGATTAGACTTGATCATAACTTGTGGCACGTGATGGCTCGCAGTCATATGGCCCATGGTCATCACTATTGTAATAATATATTGATACCAACGACAGAACACTTGTTCATGTGAAGGGAACAGACTCGGGACTCGGAGTTATCACTATATCTTTCGCTTTAGCTTGATACAACTGTGGTACTCAATATCTAGGATTTGGAATAAACATTCACAGCCACAGGGCATTCCGACTCTTCGCGCGCGACGAGGAATGGTGTTAATAAACATAAAGCCTCTGATGTACCTTGCTCTGAACAATACAGCTCAATGGTGCGGAGCGCGGGCAACACTTCTGTGGCGCTTCCTCCCTCGAGCCGCCCCAGCACGTATGAAACATAAGGAGGCCCTTTAGCTATCGCATGAAGACGCAGGGTCTGCACGGCGGTAAATGGTCGAAGACATCCCGACCACGGGGTGATTATGACGGAATCCGAGTACCTGCTCTCTTGAGAAAAATCGTCGTAAGAGGTTAGCACCTCTATATGAGAGATGAGGGGTGGCCACTGAGCGCAAATCTGCTCTATGATCGCACAGTGTGTATGGGAACTAGAGCACGGGGACGATAAGGAAAACTTTGCAGGACAGATCGATGAATGAAAAGTGGCATCAATGCCTGGTCTGCGGTAGGGGCGTGCACAGCAGAGGTGCATCTCGATTTCACGAACAAACTTGAACATTTCGGTGCGATGGATGAACTGGGGAACCCGCGGGGTGACAAACATGGTTTCATCCCAGGATTCCCAGAATTGTAGGTCGCCAGATGTGAGCAGGGGGGCATCAACTCTGCCCACAAGATCCTCTAGGTATCGATGGGGACCTCTTAACGACAAGTAGGTGAGAGCTGGGAGGACGGCATGTGTCGAGAAAGGTGGATGCTGGTCTGTTGGATAGGGGATTGCCGTCCCCCAGCGATGTAGAAGGGTGAGGGTGAGGGATCGAAGCTTTGTCAATAAGGAAAGACATGTGATCAACGCATCGGGTGGAATGTCCCCTTCACCAGATCGTAGTGCAAAGGCGCTGAGATCGAGGTTGACAAGGTCATTAGTAGACAAGAGAAGCCTTGGCAGACTTGGGAATCGGATGCCGTGCAAACGAATCGTCTGGAGAAGAGGGGCAGACCCACCCAAGAATGTGTCAGTAATGACAATCATCGTATTGTCATCTGCCCGAAGCTCAAGAGACTTCAGAACCGGAAACGGTTCCTGCATCAACGCCATACATTTTGTGAGTTGAGAACATTTGAACCCCCTAAGATCGATGCCGGTTATGCGATCGCGGGGTTCCAGTGCGCCGATGAGGTCGTCTTCATCCACATCTTTATGATAGAGAATTGCATGGATACTGAGAGGTAATGTTGGCCAGATATCCAGTGTTGCCCGCACATCTGTTTTGGATTTGCATCTCAGGCGCAGATCGAGATAGCCAGGGTATGCGAAGACAACATGTCGCCATCTTTGGCATACATGTACAAGATCACCCCATGGCCACATTCCACCACATTCCAAGTCCCGACGATAAGAGTCGAATATACATAGGAGTACGTCATCAGAAAGGCTGTCAATTGTGGGATGGCCTAAATGGCAACCCTCAGCAGTCGAAAGTAGACGCTGCACAAAAGATATCTTCACCTGGATACTCCTGGTCACTTTTGAAAGTGTTCATTCTTTAGGATACTAGATGGCTTCGGCACAGGTGAGAGCCCCTAGACGAGGTTGGCGGGTAGGGGTGGTTTTACCAACTGCTCCTAAGTGTCGTTTGTTACTAAGACTCGGAGTTCCGTTCCGTACTGTAGGGAACTAGACCAGAGTGGTCTAGCTGTGAGTGAGTTCGAAAAATAGACAGAAAGAGGGGGAAGAGGGCTATATTTACCTGCATGAACCATTGGGTGATCCCCACTTTTCACAAGGCTGCACACGGGATTTATATGTCACTGCCAGTAGCTACTACTTACAGGCTAGACTATTTGTCCTTAACAAAGAATGAAAACGAGAACATGACAGCGAGCGAGGGGTAACACAAGAAATGGACAGACGGCAACGCTCCCTCAGCATGGGCACGTGCTTACTGTCCTGTGACGTTGGTCATGTGGGTGAGGCGGTCGAGAGCGGGTGAGCGACGGGCTGGTCGGATGGATGGAGAACGTTCACATGGTCGAATAGGCTCAATCACGAGGCTACAGCGAGTGCTACCTTCACACCTCCCGGGGTGATAAAAAATGGCGTGCTCTGCTAAAGAAACGAGTGAGCGCGTTGTCGGGCGATTTAGGGAGGGGCACGCTTGAAGAGTGGATGGCAGCGCATCTGCTTGGTGTCGTCGTCCGCCGCGTTCACCTTATCGCCCATCAAGAAGTTGGTCGGTGCGGAGCCATTGTCTTTGGAGTCGGGGGCGAGCGAGATTGGTGGTGATGGGTCGAATGCGGTCTTGCATGACTTGGGAGTTGGAAGCGAAAGGGCCCGTGTCCGCCGGAACGGCGATCTTCGCGTCGAGCTGAAAGTGCCCGGGGTCAGCCACCTTGCCAAGCAAAGAAAAGGCCAGATCACTCACCTCGTTGTTATCGTCACCACCCAGTACTTTCGAGACTGCTAGGATGCAGCACTCGCCAGCCATCAACGCAGGGGCGCAGGCAATCCCAGGACTAGAAGACGGCGCGGATTTAGAACCGCCGCATGGCACACCACCACCACTTGAGGTTGCAGAAACCCCTGATTCCCAGTCGCCCAAGCAGACCCGAGCCCCTACCAATGTAAGAGAGTCGTTGAAGTCGCTTCGGGGGCAAAGGATAGTGGCGCACAATGGGCCAGATGAGCCCGATATCGGCACACGCACCGGACGGCAAGACACCCACCTTCCTGACCTCCCCGACCTGCATACACAGGGCTCCGCTTTTTGGAGCTAGAGTCTGTCAAACCTATGGCCGATGTCCGCGCAACCCAGGGTCTGGAGAAATCAGGGGGAGCATCAGCATTGGACGACTCACCTGTCCTCCTTGGCAGCCTTGAAGACCTTGATCGTCTTGGTCTTACATGCACAGTCGCGAAAACCGACATGAAGTCGGTTGAACCTCGGTCATTGACACGCATGAACAAGAGAGGGCACTACCGGTCGTGGACACCGCAGCTGCACTAGCCAAGGGTACTGCTGGCATTGGGCTTGCTGGCAAGGCTGAAAGAGCCATCACCTGAAGCACGGCGCGCTGGAGCCCTGGGCGTATGGCGGGGCGGGGCATCAGGCCGAAACACCGCCAGAAGAGCACAAACGAGAGTTCGATGCACTGCCAGCAGAGGGCGGGCGCAAACCCAAGGCGCTGCAGCAGAAGTGCGAGCGCGAAGTCGACATGTCGCTGCAAGGAGGGCCGAAGGAGAGCAAACGCCGTCGAGGAAAAAGGGCCTGTTGGGGCCAGCAAGAGTCGCCGCGGGCAGCGTCGCCCGCTGACAAGCAAAATCTGGCCGTACCAAAAATTCCAAAACCAGTCAAACAAAAGGCGGCACCACTAGCAACAGAAATAAGCACACACCTATACCCATGTCCCATCGTCCC
>Ga0307510_10000975_pt1 | contig 30329 bp, 28 predicted proteins | sample 12_EM_MG_FD_207224 | JGI IMG/M metagenome (GOLD analysis project Ga0307510, IMG submission 207224) | Populus trichocarpa ectomycorrhiza microbial communities from riparian zone in the Pacific Northwest, United States - 12_EM | ecosystem: Host-associated > Plants > Roots > Unclassified | place... | reverse complement strand
TATAGATTTGTTATAAGTTGTGATTATTATGACAATGTGGGGGGGATGGTGTATCCGTTGTTGAAACCTTGCCACAATGTCGTGGGAAAAAACCGGCCTGGTGATGGTCGCGGTTCAAGGGGCCCCCGCAGTCTTGCGGCCTCAAATTTACCTTGCCTCGATGCGCCGTACAACGGAGTCCGGTGAAACGCATTCCGTTTGTTGACCTCCGCGCCGCTGTCCAAAAATGACTGCATGATAGCAAGATTCCCAACCTCCGATGCAGTATGCAACGAGATGCTCTCGTCATTATCAGGTTTTCTGGCAAGTTCCCCGTACTCAAAGGGTGCCTGAGCGGCATTGAGGGACGCCGGGCTTTGTGGTGCTACGTCCGATCTACTCATGCCCACGGTCTCTTGAAGATTCGTACCCGTTCGCTCTGCTAAGAGCCTTGCGACTTCGAGTTTCCCGCTCCTCGATGCAAGATCCAAGGAGGTATCATTGGTGCCATTAGTAATATTGACCTCTGCACCCGAGGCGAGCAACAGTGTCACTATCTGGAGATGCCCGCTTTGTGCTGCTCTGTGCAACGGAGTCCAACCCTTACTATCTTGAAAGTTTGGATTTGAACCAGACTTGAGCAACAGACGCGCAATGTCGAGGTGCCCAGAGCCTGATACTATATCCAACGGCGTTTCTTGATTCTCATCCCGTTTGTCGACGTCCGATCCGCGTTCTATCAGCATCTCGACAATACCAAGATGCCCATTAGCTGATGCGAGATGCAGTGGGGTGCATCGAGCCACGTCCTGAGGGCCGACACCTGTATTATGATCAGGTAACTGGTACGTGGTATCGAGATGCCGAAATCACGACGTACTGCTGCAGGGGGTCGAGTAGCTTCGTTCAGGAGAGTCCACACACGCCCCACTCTGGAGTAACAAACGCACGACAGAGAGATGTCCGGACGCCGAAGCAGACTTCAATGAGGTCGAGCCGTCTTTGTCATAGGCATTTACAGCTGCGCCATTCTGGAGCAATAAAAGGACAACATCTGGATGTCCAGCTCGCGATGCAGACACCAATGGTGTCCGACCACCCTCGTCATGGGAATCCACAGCCGCGTGGTTCTGGAGTAACAAACGAACAACATCCAGGTGTCCATTTTGCGATGCTGGCATCAAGGCTGTCCAGCCGTCGTTGTGATGGGAATCCACACTTGCACCGTTCTCAAGTAACAAACGGACAACATCATCATGTCCAGTTTCCGATGCAAGCATCAACGGCGTCCAGCTGTCATCATCTTGCGAGTCCACAGCAGCACCATTCTGGATCAGCAAACGTGCGATATTTGGATGTCCATATCTTGATGCAAACATCATTGGAGTCCGGCCGCTGTCGTCACGGGAGTCTGAAGCTGCGCCGCTCTGGAGTAACAAAGGAACAAAGTCTGGTCGCCCGTATCGTGATGCCAGCATCGATGGGGTGCAGCCGTTGTGGTCCCTAGTATCCACAGTTGCGCCGCTCTGGAGCAACACATGTACGACATCTGGTTGTCCATATTGTGATGCAAACGTCAGTGAAGTCTGACCATTCTCGTCCTGGATGTCGATATCTGTGTGGTACTTCAGTAACAACTCCACAGCGTCACTATGCCCTCTTCGTGATTCCCAATGTATGGGAATTAGTGGTTCATTATCCAAGGCAGTTACATCCACTCCGTGCTCAAGCAGTAGCCGTGCCATGTCTAGATTCCCTTTCGCGAGGGCAGCATGCAAAGGGGTCACATAGTACCCACCCCTGGCGTTAACACCTTGTGGACAGGCAGTGGCAAGGCGTTCTACGAGGCCCTGAAATCCACACAGTGTGGCATAATATAATGGGACATTTGCTGGGGGTGTGGGGTGCTCTGTGAACATGATATCCCGAAATGGATAATCAATGTCGTATATCCAGACCCACGTCGCAAAGTGTGACTTGGTGGAGTCAAAGAGAAGATCCATTGCATCCTCGATAGTCGATGCCACGTCCTCGAACCGGGCATGGTCGACCCAGTGCCGAGCGGCGTAGATAGACAAGGGAGAATTCTTGACGCTATTCTCATCAACCGGGTCGTCAAGCGAGAGAAGGACGCCGAGGGAAGCTTCTGAGAGAAGGGCATGTGCGAATCTAGGGATGATGTGATAACGGGACAGCTCCTTTCCGGCCTTGGTGAGCCGTTCCGATGTCAAGTATTCTTTCACCGAGAAGTGCGAAAATTGTACCACTTGTGACCCATCGACATTGACAATCATAAGCAGACTTGAGCAAGTGGCCAGAATAGCCTCTTCTGAGTCCACCGGGCGAAACTTCACATCATAGCTGGGAAGCGCCCCCACGTCAAATTGCATCGCTAAGATTTCTGCGAGCTCGTCGACGCGAAGCGGTCGGATTGATACCGCCAGGCATTGAAATAGACGTCGCGCATAGTCCCACCTCTCTTCTCCAATGCTGAGTAATATGCGTTCATACGTCTCATCTAAACTCCTTGGCAAGTCATCCAAGGCGCGTCGAATCGTTGCCGGAAGACAACGACGTAGCATTCCTAGCTGGCAGACGGCCCAACGAAACCTACTCAATCATATAAAACTTCGCCTGGAACTAACATAGTTATGGCAACTTACATTCCATCAGCTTTCTGAGAGAGGGTTTCAATGACAAGTTGCTTGTCCTCCTCCCTCCATCTCCGCATATTCCGATCTGTGTGGACAATAAAACTAACGTATCCGGTAATATCATCCTTCTGTCCACTTTGGTCGTGAAGTGAGATACTATGTGATGCTAAGGGCCCCAGGGAGGCTCGTATATCGGCCTCAGGACGACTCGTCACGCAGATGCGTGCATTTGAAAGCCGTAACGCGGCGAGCTTTTCCAAGAGCGCCAGGACCCGATCGCGGGGAGATTCTACGTCAGAAGCAATAGGGCATTCGTCGACGGCATCTATGATAATGTAGGTCGGTGGTAGGCCCTCGATTTTGAGTACGTTCTTGAGGCATTCCGTAAACGCATCTTCATTCGGCTGTCATGATCCCGCATCGTATTTGGAATATAAAGCAGAGAGAATGTTATGACAAGGATCGGATTTGGCGGACAGTTGAGCAAGGAGGGATGCGAGCAAGCCGCTGACGTCCTGTTTTCGGGGGTCTCTGAAGTCGCAATAGAAATACGTCATTAAGGCCAGTCCCATATCATGTAAGCCCTCGATTTCTCGAATAATGCTGGAGCTGGTTAAAAAAATTTCAATGGATAGGGACACTAAGGTCTTACGAGATCCTTACCAGAGGATACTTTTCCCCGAGCCCGCTGAAAAACCATGCGAGGGGAATCATCAAGAGGTGCGAGAGTGCAAGTCTGGAAAAACACGTACGTTTACCATGAACCCACAGGAGAGAGCCTGTCGTTCTCCATTCTTTGAACGTGTTGCCTTGGATAAACCATGATGCAGTTCCATCGTGGTGTTGCCGGAGTGCAATGTTGTGATTCGTTGACGGATCCGGATGAAGGAGCCAGCTTCGAACTTTCTCTTGTAGCTGGTCGCCTGCGAGAAAAGAGGATTGGCCTTCACGGATATATATTATAGAAGCTGGGGATGACGAACGCTGAATCTTGTTTATATCATTTGCCGTCTCTTGGATCTGAACTGATACCCAACGTCAGCCGAAGAACTTCGCCTGTCCTGAACAGGGTGAACATACCTAACGCCCGCCTTATACCCTCTGACGATGCCTTACCATCTACCCGAACCAAACCAATTAATTGCTTGAGAGCCAACAGAGTGGTTCAACGTACCGTCCATGGCTACCTTCAGATTATTGACTAGACCGTGGACTACATATAGGGTGTGGGCCACAGTCACCCGTGCTTCTTCGTGGGTAAGTCGGTCCAATCTCCGTAGAATGGCCTCAATTTCGCTGTCTCCCATAAGTTTCTTTGCAAATTTCGCTATTCCATCTCAAGTCAAGTGGGAATTTATGAGAAACGAACAACTTACCGAATCGGCCCCGTTTTATTTCCTTCGTCGCCAGGCCAAACACCCCGAGTATCTCGGTCATTATCTTCACAAGTAGATCGAACATCGAAGGGGGCAACGGAATCCCTTCGGTATAAATATGAAGGCGTCGGAGGAAATTCCCAACGCATGCAAGGAGATCGAGGAGGGCGTCATAACTTGCACTGACGCCAGCAGCAGCCTAATATATCAACGTATGACAATGGTCTAGATAGAGGACCATATACGGGAGAGACATACTGCCAAGAGAACATCAATGCTGACGAAGATTGCTTTTGTCGGTGGGAATGGTACCTTGTAGGGGATCATGAAGATATAATCAGACAAGAGCGGGGTCAATATCAAGGGCTTACTAGGCTACCAACTTCGCCAAGGACTCGAGCAAACGCATGGACAACTTGAACAATGGGATGAAGGCAGTCGATCAGTTTTCTATTTTTGTTCCGATAGTCCTTGAACACCGTTTCTCTATCTTGAAACAGCCGAAGGATGTCTTCAGAGGTGTTGCATGTCCGGAATCTGTTGGCGGAAGAATGATTCGTGAGGTCTATCCCAGTTTGTTGGCGGTAGTTGTCCAACGCAGCATTGAGAATCGATCGAAAAGTGGCAGAAGATGTGGTCGTTGAAGACTCTGACATCAGAGGAAGCGTTAGGGTCGGCGTCGCGTCATGCAGTAGTATCATACATAAATTTACTGATTGGAAACAGGTTAGACGCGGAAGGCGCTTGAAGTGGTCTTCAGTTGGCCCCATTACCCGCACACACCAACATCGTTTATCACCGAGTACTGAGTCCCATTATCACTTTTTCATCTTCCACCCTATAACTAAATGCTCAGATATACAGAGGCTATTCATGGCGCTCAACCAGGGAGATGAATACGGGTTGTTAACTGGCACCAACAGCACACCAGGGGCACGGAGGCTTGAGGCTTTTTTCCACAAGGTGCCTCCAGTTAGCTCCTCTCATCACGTGTGAGAAACATTTCCTTGATAGTATCTATTGCTAGCTGATTTATGAACCACAGGAGTAGAAATGAAAAGGGGAATAAGGAGTGTGATAGGTCGCCTGGCAAGACACTCCTGGAAAATTGGTTTTCCAACAACTTGAAGAACAGGGTTTCATTGGGTACACAAGGTCCACAATGATGAGCGAGAGGTGGTATTTCAGGTGCGTCCCGGTCTTATTCATCCGCTGTTACATGACACTCATGTCTCGTATTCCTATAGGGCGCAGCTGGATGCGATACCCAATTTTGCCGATGAAAAAACGGAAATCGAGGTCTAGAAGACAAGCTATTTGGAAACGCTCATAGTTTTACTACATCAGCCTGTCCTTTGAAACAATTCTTGACCCATAACCGGTCATCGGACAGACCACTGCCTCCATACGACGTGGCAAACTCGTCACCTGTCCGGTCGCTGACCTCTCCATCATCCCGTCCCTCACACCTTGTATCATCACCGCCAACATACGTGACAATCAAGAATCTGGTCCTAAAGCCAATTCCAAAAACTCCAATCGCAAACAAAGTTTGTGACGCGGTCCTCCGGTTTATTCATCCCACTCCCAACCCCTTCCCATCCACATCCGCAGGTACCTGCCTCTGCCCTACACACACCCACGCCCATCTCCTTGCAGTCCGCGTCCGCGCCGCCACTTACTTCATTATTCGCAACCTCCTTGCGATAATAATCATTCTCCAGTTCCGGGACAAGCTGTTATCGTCATGACAGCAAATGCGGTTGCCGCGCTTCGCATGGCGAAACACAGAAAGACCGGCCGCTTTGGGCCCGCGCGGCGCTAAGGTTCCGTCTGTCCTGGTCGACCTGGATCCGCTTGCTATTTGTAAAGGGCATATGGTGCGCTTTTTTGATCGTTTGGGGATGGTAAGAATGCTCATACATCATGGTAGATTATTCACCATGTTCATTCCCCCTCTCCCAACCTTTAATGGCGCCCGCGAATGCGGCAAACGTACTTCGACGAAGGGTCGCCAATTTCTCTCAAGAAGTTGAAACCACCAACACCACAACCATCATCAACATTCATGTCGCTCGATGACGTTCATACTGCCATCAAACCCATGCCGCCCTCGTTGTGACCGGTAAACCATGCTACTCCCTTCACGCATCCATACCCTCATCTCTTCCTCCGCACCGTTGTTGGCGTCCACCCCCCAAAGCCACGGCCGCACTGGAGCCCACGTTCGCGCCATGACGATCGATATTCGACCGCCCTGCGGTGATCCATGCGACCCAGTTTACCATTCAGAGTGGATCAAAGCAGTCTTCGCAGTCGTATGGACCGACTCTTGCATAAGCAAACCACTAATGGCGGTGGTACCAACTACTGCTTTCGGCGGAGGTTGTGGCCTTAGTGGAGCCGGTGATGGGAAAAGGGGTGGTAATCGTGAAGGTGGCTGCGTTATTCGTAGTGAAGGGGTAGACGTCGGAGATCAATCAGTGCGCCGTTCCTCGCAGAACGTGCGGGTGTGGCGGGCTACGATAGTCGGGCGTTCGGAGGACGTCACGTGGTTGAAGAGCAACTTTCCGATGGCCCACAGTGCGTGCACGTGCATACCTTACACAAGTGCCATTGTTTCACAAAAAAAAACATGAAATATAATTTATTCGTAGCCATTGCTCCCATAATTCAGGTCCGTTACAATACCCTGACTGAAATTGTACCGGTAACATGTATGGGTTTTGAGTCACGAGGGGTAGGGGATTATGCATTATGGGTTGTTGACCGGGTTTTCCCGCATACCAAGTTTGGTAACCCGAAAAATCTATGGGCTATGGGTCAACCGGTCAAGAGGGCGTCGACTGTACCACTCTCTCACAATTGTCTCAAACCTCACACCTCCGGCATGTATCATCATCCATCTTCCAGACCTCGCCTTCAATCCTCCGAAAGAATAGTCCTGGATGTACCAACTCATTCGTTCAAATGGAGGTGCGCCCTCTTCTCCCACGTTTATTAGCCCCACAGTGAGGACGGCCAACGGGCAACGGAATATATAGATCAATTCACATCCTCGACGATGATTCACTCCTCAACATATTTCATCACTCTCAACCGGTCCTCCTAGACCAAGACGAGGCTGACCAAAGCCGCATCCGCATCCTACAAGGGGGAGAATGGCGCCGCGAACGCTGGTGGTACAAGCTCGTACACGTTTGCCGAAGATGGCGGTACCTCGTGTTTCAGTCAGCATCTCATCTCGGCCTCCATCTCGTTTGCACACATGGCACGCCAGTGGCAGACATGCTCGCACATTCACCTCCTCTTCCACTCATCATCGATTACCTTGACCAAGGTCACGGCGTCACTGCAGACGAAGAAGCGGGAATAATCCTTGCGCTCCAGCGACGGGATCGCGTCCGTCGTATTCGCTTTATGATGCCCGTGCCTGAATTGCAGAGGTTGATCATGGCAATAGACGGAGAGTTCCCGATACTGGAACACCTGTATATAGAGGCCCCGACCAAGCACCGTGACACCGCAGGCCTGGTACTTCGCGAAACATTTCAAGCACACCTGCGCCACTTCATATTGATAAAATTTGCCTTTTCAGTTGGGTCACCGTTACTTACTAACACGGCCGCTGCCACCCTCGTTTCGCTCGTGCTTCAAAGGATCCACCCATCCACGTACTTCCGCCCAAATAATTTACTTCAACAGCTCTCGCTCATTCCACATCTGGAAACATTCATTCTTGGTTTTGATTCCCCTGTCCACAACCGTAATGCCGAGAGGCGGCTGTTGCGCGAGTTGGAAATGACACCCATCACGCTCCCTAACCTTCGCTGGTTGGAGTTCAGAGGTGCTAGTGCTTACCTGGAAGCAGTCCTTCCCCATATCACCACACCTCTTCTCGAGAGGCTCGAAATCGTGTTCTTCAACCAGCTCATCTTTTCTATCCCACATCTACTGCAATTCATAGACGAAGCAGAGAATTTCAAATTTGACAGTGCTGTCCTCGCATTCCATGAGGGATCGCTTTGCATGAATGCATATTCCCCTGAGTGGGACACCATGTATTCCTTGCACCTGGAAGTTGGCTGTAGACAGTTCGACTGGCAGGTGGCGTCCGCAGCTCAAATTATCAATACGCTCAGGACACCATTCTCTACGGTGGAGCTTCTCTTACTGTATTGGTGTGACCTCAGGTCGTTAGAGCCACCCAATGAGGATGACCTCGTACAGTGGCGTGAACTTCTTGGGCCCTTCGACAATGTGAGGGTCCTTGGTGTCTTTAGTTTTCTCGTCAGGGAGCTCTCTTTTACTCTGAGATCGGACAGAGCACTAATACCTCTAGAACTATCACCCGAACTAAAGGAGCTCCTTTGTCTTGCAGGAAGAGATTCCAGTCACGGTCGCGCAATTGCCTCATTCATTGACACACACCAAGGAGTCAAAATGCAAAATGTAGGGCAGCCCAGACCCCAGACACTACCTTCATGGGTCCCTTCTTGTTGATCATCAACTCCAGGTAAGGGGAACAGTGCTCTCCGACACTAATATTCTTCATGATTACTTACCGGACCAACAGTGACATGAAATTTGCCCTGGGACTTCTTTAGGTATCATCAGGATGGTGACTTCGTACCCGACACCGTGGAGCATCGATAATCTATCATCACCTACGAACAGTAGAATACATTCGTAGAATGAACTCGCTGTGCTGTCGTTGTTATTTAGGTTTTCAGAGTCACTCCGATGCGACAGACCCAGCATATGTCTTACGATACCTCAGAATTTTACCAATACTACTACTGTACTGGAATACCAGGACACTGCAGATGCCGACACAGCGCGTGATGTGTATCAGGAGCTGCTATGCCATCGGCAATTCGATAAAATGCAAGTACAGATTCTACAGAACCAGATCTGACATCCCTTGCGTGTCACTTCTCCCCGTAGTTGATGCATTCCGCTTTCTGTGGCGTCGACATCAGGGCCAAGGGGTAGACTTGGTCCATCATAGACCGATAGCATCGCTCGTTCCTTGAAATTCATGGGAAGTGGAGGAACGACGGTTGGGGCGCTAATAATAGAGAAACCCCCGAAAGTGTCATATGGCGCCAACGAGAATCTAGATTAGATTGCCGCTGCACTCGCGCGTGAAATCGTGGGAAGCACCTTGAAGACCATGGAACTGCCCCTTCAAACTTCAAGCTTCAAGCTCCAGGACGGACACACGCCATGACAAGGCAAAGGATTGAGTGGTTTAAAAATATCTCTCGTTGACTACCTGATTAAGGTGGTCTCAACTGAGAGTGGTATTACGAACTTGAAAGAAGTACTGTGCAGGGACATGCCGACATTATCTCAACGTTATTAGACGGGTCTGTGTAAGACCAGAAAAAAAAACGATCTGATAGATAAGAGGCGCCCTAAGAAAATTGGCTAAATGATCGGTTCTCGCCAACCCGGCATGCAAATCGAAAATAAAACAGCATATAGGATAGGAAAGAACGTATGTGGTTTGTTGATGATCAAGAAAGCAAGTTCCCAGAAGAATCTCACACTTGTGTCCCTCACCTTGCCAATGCCGACAACGCATTTTAGTTATCCCGAGAAGACGAAGGTCTCCACACTCCGAAAGTTGGTTGTGTGATAGGCGGAGAAAAACTACATGCGAAGCTTGCGACAAGCGCCGATGCTATTGGAGTGAGGCGTAAGTACATGTGAACAAGGCATCGGACCCACCACTCACTTTGGAACCGATGCCAGAGCAACCTCCGAGGTAGCAAAGAATACCCCAAACACAGAAAGGTTGAACACCCCTCCCCCCTTCCCCTTCTGGATATCGCCGCCTAACTAAGTGGGAGCACCGCAGGATCCAAAGAGGAGCGACGTGTTTGATTACTGGATCTGATTAACACCTTCCGCCTCGCGCCCTTCATTCTCGCTAGATGACCATGCGCGTGCGTCAGCCCGCCCACGTTCGACGTCAACTCCAGCAAGCACCGGGAGCGCCGCCCAAAGCATGGCCACGAGAAACAAGAAAGCATATCGGATGTTTCCCGTCAAGTCAGCCACGAGGCCGACGACAAGAGGGCCAATAAAAGACGAAGACTGTGTTGCCCCGCTCCCAATCAACGAATGGTCCACACACCTTCGACAATTACGAAATAAGATACACGTACCTTATCGGTGATGGAGAACAGGCCGTACCATCGTGCCTCCTCCCCGGGCGGGATGATCTCAGCGTACAAAGCCCGCGCGTAGCTCTGGAATGCGCCGTACAGCGCGCCGAAATACACCACGAGCACGAACATCTCCGCCAGGACCCGCAGGCCCCATCGAGCGCCGTGCGGCGCGAACAGTCCGATGACGCCATAGAGCGGAATCGCGCTGGCGGCGACGACGAGTAGCACGAGCACGCGCAGGGAGGATAGACCGAGGCGACGCTGGACGGCCGGCCACAGGAGCGCGCCGAGGATACCGGCGCTTGGTGTGAGAATGCCCATGAGCACGGGCGAACTGGGCGGCATGTGAAGCGTCGTCTTTGCGAACAGGAGCGCTGTCGAGGTGAGCGTTGTGAACCCTGGAAAACGAGTATTCGGCACAAGCAGACGTGGTCGTGGAGGGGGCACATACCATCGGAAAGGAGGAACCACGCAGCGAGGTAGCGAAACGTGTTGAGTAGCCGTCGAATATTTTGCCAACGCAACATATGAACCAACCTCCTCCATGTACCCACCACTTCTTTCCGTACAGACCATCCCACCGCAACTACAGGTGCTGCCTCGGAGGCCGCTTCGCTTGCAGGTAACCCTCGCTCTTCTATCACGCCAGCGCCCAGGGCCTCCTTCCCCATTCCACTTGCACTGGGCAACAAGAGGTGAGCGGAGATGGAAAATGATGCCCACCATGCACCAGAACCACCGATGGCGAATCGCAGCACATCTGTGGACCCCCTTGCGCGTTGTTCGGGAAGTACGGTGACCAGAAGGAGTAAGATGCCAGCCGCATACCCGAGCGCGATGCCGAGTGAGGAAATGCGAGCCGTCGTGCGGGAGAGCTCCTCTGTGTCACCGCGATCTGAGGAGGGTAAGGATGACGCAGCGAGACGCGGGAGGTATGCGTTCAGCACGACGATGGATGTGCCGAAGCCGATGTTCGCAAAGGTGGCAAGGAGATCGGAGAGCGGTCAGATAGGGGATGAAGAGGGGAAGAGAAAAAGGCAGAGGGAGGAAAAGGAGCCGAGTGCGCCAAACACGAAGAGCAACGGCTTGCGGAACGAGGGCCGTAACGAGGCTGGTGCTCAAAGTGGACTTCATTAAATTTCACTGCCCGCACACGCACACACTAACATCGTCTATCACGAGGTACTGGGTCCGGCTCACCTCCACCATCATGACCCTTTCATCTTCCATCCCATAACTACATGCTCAGACCTACAGAGACCACTCATCACGCTCAATCAGGGAGATGGCGAATACAGGTTGCTAACTGGTACCAACCCCGCACACCAGGGGCACGGAGGCTTGGAGCTTTTTTTTCTACAAGGCGCCTCGAGTTAGCTCCTCTCATCACATGTGAGAAACATTTCCTTGGTGGTATCTATTGCTAGCTGATTTATGTACCACGAGAGTAGAAATGAAAAGGGGAATAAAAAGTGTGATAGGTCGCCTGGCAAGACACTCCTGGAAAATCAGGTTTCCAACAACCTGAAGAACATGGTTTCGTTGGGTACACGAGGTTCACAAGGATGAGCGAGATATGATATTTTAGGTGCGTCCCGGTCTTGTTCATCCGCTGTTACAGGACACTCACACCTTATTCCTAGAGGGTGCGGCTGGATGCGATACCCCATTATGCCGATGAAAAAGCGGAAACATAGGTCTAGAATACAAGCTACTCGAAACTTTTATAGTTTTGCTGGATCAGCCTGTCCTTTGAGGCAATTCTTGACCCATAACCGATCATTGAACACATCACTGCCTCTACCACCACTTCGTCTCATCGGGTGGCTTGGTCCATGCGACGCGGCAAACTCACCTGTCCGGTCGCTGACCTCGGCATCATCCCGTCCCTCACGCCCTGTATAATACCGCCGACATGCGCGACAACCAAGAAACCGGTTCTGAAACCAATTCCAAAAACTCCAATTGCAAACAAAGTTTATGACGCGGTCCTCAGGTTTTATTCACTCCCAACCTCTTCTCATCCACATCCGCAGGTACCTGTCTACCCTACACACACTCACGCCTATCTCCTTGCAGCCCGCATCCGCGTCACCACTTACCTCATTATTCGCAACCTCCTTGCGATGACAATCATTCTCCAGTTCCGGGACAAGCTGTTACCATCATGGCAGCAAATGCGGTTGCCGCGCTTCGCATGGCGAACCACAGAAAGACCGGCCGCTTTGGGCCCGCGCGGCGCTAAGGTTGCGTCTGTCCTGGTCGCCTGCTATTTGCAAAGGGTATGTGGTTTGCTTTTTTTTTTGATCGTTTGGGGGATGGTAAGGTGCGCCACGGTATGGGTCCTACGCTTGCATGACGTCTTCTCCGAAAGCAGTTCCGGCCTCTGTGATGAGACGACAAAGTGACGGCACATCAGTTTCCTTTCGTTCCTTTCCTAGCCTTCCTCCACACGGAAGAATGCTCATACATCGTGATAGATTATTCACCATGTTTGTTCTCCCTCTCCCCACCTTTGATGGCGCCGGCGAATACGGGAAACATACTTCGACGGAGGCTCTCCGATTTCTCTCAAGAAGTCGAAACCACCTCACAACAACCATCACCAACATTCATGTCGCTCGATGACGTCCATACCGCCATCGAACCTATGCCGCCCTCATGACCGGTAACCATGCTACTCCCTTTACACATCCATACCCTCATCTCCTCCCCCGCACCGTTGTTGGCGTCCACTCCCCGAAGCCACGGCCGCACTGGGGCCCACGTTCGTGACACGGACACCCATGACGATCGATACTCGACCGCCCTGCGGTGGTCCATGCGACCCAATTTTATCATTCAGGGTGTATCGAAGCAGCCTTCGCAGTCGTATGGACCGACTCTTGCATAGGCAAACCACTAATGAGGGTACTACCAACTACTGCTTTCGGGACCCTAGTAAGACCGGTGATGGGAAAAGGAGTGGTAATCGTGAAGGTGGTTGAGTTGTTTCGTTGTGATAGGGTAGACGTCGGAGATCAATCAGTGCGCCGTTCCTCGCATGAACGCGTCTTGTGAAGGTTAAGACGTTAAGGGCGGGGCGTGCGAGGAATGAGTGCAGGTGTAGTCGTCGGGCGTTCGGAGGACGTCGCGTGGTTGAATAGCACATACCACAGCGCGTGCATACCTTACACAAGTGCCATCGTTTCACGATAAAAGCATGAAATATAATTTAGCCATTGCTCCATAATTCAGGTCCGCTAACTTACAATACCTTAACTGAAATCGTACTGGTAACATGTATGGGTTTTGACTCACGAGTGGTATGGGATACGGGTTTATTTATTTATTTTAATTTTAATTTATTGTCCCAGCGCGGTGGCTACAAGACACACTAAGTTAGACTAAAGCGAAAAGACTAGCTAAGATAGTAAAAGGATGTAGATAAAAGAAAGGGGGAAGTGTTGGAAAAGGGACGCACGTGGGGTCGGTCACAGGTGTAATGCAGCAGATGGAGCTGAGCTCCGTGCCAAGCTGTTCATGGAGGGTCTGGCCGCGGCGGCAGCGGGCGAAGGAGGAGTTGAGCTACGTGGAGGAAATTAGTTAGGGCCTTTCCCCCTTCCTTATCCAGGAAGATATGTCGGAATGAGAGGTTCCGAAGGAGGTGGTGATGGGGAGAAAGTAGAGGGCACCACTGCATAAGAGAAGATGCTTGGTACATCAGGAAAACGTTTAATTTCCTTTTTGTGCTTTTTTCATGCTTTTTCATACTTTTTACAGAAAAAGTAGAAAAAGTATGAAAAAGCCCAGTCCCACACTTTTTTTTGTGCTTTTTGAGTTGCTCAAAAAAGTAAATCATCTTCCAAAAGTACTGTAATGCAAAAAGTACAAAAAAGTACAAAAAAGCACAGCCAACAAATGTCAATTATGAGTGAAGTAAAAAAAAAGTGAAAAAAGTATTGAAAAGTATGTGAAAAGTATGGGACTGGGCTTTTCCCAAGCAGTTTGTACTTTCTCAAAATTTGCTTTTTTTACTTGAAAAAAGCAATAAAAGCATGAAAAAGTACAAAAAGCAAATTGGACATTTTCCTGATGTAGTGTACTTCTGGCCGCAAGGGCATAGGCTGTGATGTTTTCGTCCACACCTTGTCGAAAACGTTCAGAGTATTCGGCAGAGAAGCTGTGGTTGGTGGTGATTTGGAATGCGGGAGATGAGTATCTCCGATTTTGCCTCCAGAACCCCTTGGATGAAGGGCGGTGGTGAATATGGTGAATGGTCGAAGGGTGGCACAGGTGGTTTATCAGGGCTATGGGTTAAAAGGGCGTCAACTGTACCACTCACACACTATTGTCCCAAACCTTACACCTCTGGCATGTATCATCACCCATCTTCCAGACTTCGCCTTCAATCCCCCGAAAGAATAGACCTGGATGATATATTGCGTTATTCGTTCAAATTGAGGTATGCCCTCTTCTCCCACGTTGATTAGCCTCGCAGTGAGGACGGCCCACGGGCAACGGGCAACGGAATATATAGATCGATTCACATCCTCGACAACGACTCACTCCTCAACATATTTCACCACTCTCAACCGGTTCTCCTAGACCAAGACGAGGCTGACCAAAGCCGCATCATTCAAGGGGGAGAATGGCGCAACCTCAGAGAGCAGCTGGCTGGCATGGGCAAGCTGATCAGCGACGAGGACTACACTGACATCCTCCTCGCTTCTCTCCCTGCTTCATATGACTCTTTGTGCTCCTCCATCAGTAATAGCGCTTGTCTTGGCAGCCAAGTCCTCACTGCTGATGTGTTCGAGAGCCTCATCCTCGACGAATACACTCGGCGCGAGCTCAAAAAGCCCTTGTCAAACTCCAAAGATGAAGCCTTCGGCGCTGACGCTCCCAGGTCCAAGAAGCAGTGTAGCAACTGCAACAAGCGCGGCCATCTCAAAGCCGACTGCTGGGCCAAAGGGGGCGGTAAGGAAGGTCAAGGGCCAAAGAGGAACAAGGACAAGGATAAGTCCAAAGACACCTTGGCCACAGCGGAGGAGGTACCACCGCTGGATGCATGGGCTGCCATAGAGGAGATAGAGGATGGCGCCGAAGAAGCTTGGGTCAAGACCGCGGCTGCAGCAGGGAGTTCCCTAGCGCGGCCTGGGTGAACGCATCGCACCACGACGGAGATCTACGACTCAGGAGCCTCTCGGCACATGTCCCCCTTCGGAGAGCGGTTCCTCAACTACAAACCAATCGTGCCGCCGCATGCGATTTCGGCGGCAAATAAGCAATTGTTCTACGCTGTTGGGACCGGAGATCTACAGATTGAGGTCCCCGATGGCGAGTCCTCCACTTCTATCTTGCTCAAAGATGTCCTTCATGCACCCAAAATGGGACTCACCCTAGTGTCTATCAACCGGATCACCAAGGCTGGCTACTCAGTCACATTTGAGGCAAGCACTTGTAAGATCAAGCGTCCAAATGGCACAGTCATTGGCACCATCCCGGCAAGCGTGAACGGCCTCTACAAGGTGGAGCATGCCTACGCAGCCTCCATCGCACCGGAGCGCGTCACCCTTGCAGCACTGCACCGGCAACTGGTCCACATTGCCCCGGACACACTCTGCGCGCTTGTCTTGAGAGGCGCTGTGGAAGGTATCGAGCTCATCAACAACCGGGCGCTGCTGATCTGCGACTCATGCGAGCATGGCAAGTCCACACGCAAGGTGATACAGAAGGAGCATCAGACCCTGCTAGCAAGGGCCTTCGGCGATGAGGTGCACACCGACGTGTGGGGGCCCTCTCCAATGCTAAGTGTCGGCAAGCGGAAATACTACATCACATTCACTGACGACTCCACTCACTACACACGCATCGACATCCTGTTCACCAAGGACGAGGCCTTCGACAAGTACAAGGAGTATGCGGCATGGGCGCACACCCAGCACGGAGTGCGCATCAAGCGTCTGCGCTCGGACCGTGGTGGGGAGTACACCAGCGGCACATTCACTCAGTTCCTCAAGGAGCAGGGGACAGAGCGTCGCCTCACCACTCACGACACACCGCAGCACAATGGCATTGCGGAGTCGCTCAACCGCTGCCTCGTAGAGCGTGTGCATGCCCTCCTGCACCAGTCCGGACTTCCGCTGATGCTGTGGGCAGAGGCACTGCACTTTGTTGTATGGGTGAAGAATCGGACCTTGACCAAGGCACTTGGTAATGTCACGCCCTTTGAGAAGCTCACCGGGAGAAAGCCTAACATTGCAGGGGTGCCTGAGTGGGGGCAACGCGTATGGGTGCACACCAACGCGAACAACAAGCTGGGCACATGCGCCGAGCTTGCACACTGGGTCGGTTATAGCGATGAAAGCACCCATGCCCACCGCATCTATTGGGCTGGGACAAACAAGATATCTACAGAGCGGGATGTCAAGTTCACAGCGAGCACCAACATTATATCCATCACCTCGTCTTCATCCTCCACTCCAACTGCTCCCGCACTCAACACACCGCCTATCACCCCAGCATCCAGCGTCGCACCAACCGCACCAGCTCCCAGTACCCCCACTCAAGTCGCAAGCACACCCCAGCAACCTCCAGCCGCTACCGACAGCGGGGAAGAGGAGGTCAAGGTCAAAGACGAGCTCATCGACACTCCACCGCCACCTACATCCAGGGGCCGGATGTCAAAGCCAAGTCAACCTGCTCAGCCTGCACACCGGTCGTCGCGCATCCACAAGCCCTCGCAGAAGGCAGCAAGCAGAGAAGGCACTGCAGATGGAGGCGCACAGAGACTTCCGGGACAGCACCCAGAGTTTGCTGAGCACTATAGTGCACTGGCAGAGCTGATCGCTGACATAGACGCTCTCCAGGAGGAGGAGTGCGACAAAGACAAGGCCGCCTTCATTGCGGAGATTGAGGATGCGGTCGCAGCCGCAGTTCTTGATGCGCAAGGAGATCCGAAGTCGCTACGCGAAGCGCAGTCTTGCCCCGACTGGCTCAGCTGGAAGGGAGCGATGGACCGCGAGATCCAGTCGCTGCAGCAGGCTGGCACATGGGAAACAGTGCCGCACCCTTCGGGCAAGAACATTGTTGGCTGCAAGTGGGTTTATCGACTCAAGCGGAAGGCAGATGGGAGCGTTGACAAGCACAAGGCGCGCTTGGTTGCTTGGGGGTTCAGCCAGATATACGGTGTGGACTATCTCGATACTTACTCCCCCATAGTGAAGCTTGCCAGCTTCCGGACCATCCTCGCGCTTGCCGCACACTTTGACTGGGAGGTCGAGTGCTTTGACTTCAACTCCACATACCTCAATGGAGAGCTGGAGGACACAGAGGAGATTTATATGGAGCAACCGCCGGGTTATGAGGAGGGCGGTAAGGACTTTGTCAAACGGTTGAGGAAGGCCCTCTACGGGTTGAAGCAGGTGGGGCGCAGATGGTATGACACCTTCAAGCACGAACTCGCTGACCTCGGTTTCCGCGCCAGTGCCGCCGATCCTGGAGTGTTCTACGCTCAGATCCGGGGCAATGTTCTCATCGTCGCAGCACATGTAGATGACTGTGCGATGACTGGAAACTCTGGCAGACTCATCACCGTGTACAAGGCCAAGCTCAATGACAAGTTCCCCCTCACGGACCTCGGACCAATCCATTCCCTGCTTGGGATTGAGGTCACCCGCGACCGAGCGGCGTGCACCATCTCTCTCTCTCAATCCGCATATGTTGACTCCATTCTATCTTGGTTCTCCCTCACTGATGCCAAGTCGTACCCCACTCCCATGGTCCCCTCTGCGTTCTACTCCAAGTGTGACTCCCCATCATCCCCATCTGACATAGCATGCATGCACAAGGTCCCTTACCGCGAGGCCATTGGCAGCCTCATGTACACTGCAGTTGCTACCCGCCCTGATATCGCCTTTGCAGTCTCAACACTCTCTCGGTTCTTGGAGAACCCAGGGGAGGCTCATTGGCAGGCGGTGAAGCGAGTGTTTCGCTACCTCGCAGGAACACGCAACCATGCGCTGACATATGGGGCTGAGCAGTATGATCTTACCGGATATACAGACGCTGATGGAGCATTGCAGGAGCATCGCTGTGCTATCTTGGGCTACGCATTCCTCATAGATGGGGGTGCAGTGTCCTGGATGTCGCGCAAGCAGGAGCTGGTCATGCTATCCACAGCGGAGGCGGAATATGTCGTGGCTACGCATGCCGCGAAGGAGTGCATCTGGCTCCATCGCCTCATAGGCGAACTGTTCCCCTTGCTGATCACTCGGACAACCCTTCACTGCGACAATCAGGCCGCGCTCACGCTTGCAGTTGATGACAACTATCACGCATGCACGAAGCACATCGACATTCGATACCATTTCATTCGCCAGTGCATCGCGCGGAAAGTTATCGATCTCGTATACTGTCCAACCGACAACATGACTGCAGACATCCTGACCAAGGCACTTCCGCAGTGGAAGGTAATATGCCACAGTCTGGGACTAGGCCTACATCAGTCGTCCAGGGGAGTGGTGGAATCAGGGTATGACGAGGGACGGGCACAGACAGGAGGAGGAGGGTAATGACTGGGGACAACGCCAAGAGCGCTCCCTTGTCTCGCTTGCATTTCTAACGCCTCCGGCACATTGCACTTGATCACACTAATTTGATTTTATTCTCGAATAGGGCGGCGCCGCATGTATGTCTAAGGCGTCGCTGCAAACTCATTTCCAATTTCGACGAAGTGCCCCTGAGCACGGACCCTCAGCCAGCGTCAACGGGCAGCATTGGCAATCCAGCGCCCCAGGCCGAGTGCCCTTTTCCCCACTTCTTCATTAGCGTCCTAGTAACGCTCATTCCCTTTCTTCCATGTCCGCTCGATCCTCTTTGCCTTCACCTCAGTATAGTGGAGTCACTTAATAGTGCTCCACATCCTTTTATTGACCTCTGGACTACTTAAACGCGCCCTCAACGGGCTGGCAATGTCATCTGCGAATCTCTTCCTACTTGTGTGTGTGTGCGTGGTCCCCCATTTCCGACGGCTTCCCACCGCTTGTCTCCAACTCGTCGTTCCCCTTGCGCCCGCTGCGCTCACTCGTTCGATCCCTCAGCAAGCTCATAGCCTCTATAAGAACCCCATCATTGTAAAACGTGAGCGCCGACTTATCAGTGTCGCACCTAGTATCTGATTCAGTTGCCAGAGGTGCTCAATGAAAGTCCAAGCTTGCAAGAAATTCTATGGAACTTCAGCCGTATCAAGGACAAAAGTCGGCGTCTTACCCTCAAGCAAAATCCACACTTCTACGTACATCTCCCTACGTCGCCAGATGCATACAGTGGTGAATTCAATGTTGAGCCAGTTGAGAACTTTCGTCATCCGGACAAGTTCTACGTCCTCACGGATAGGCCGGGGCTTGTGTATATGAATGCCGATCCATACTCGCGATGTTTTGGCAACTTCTGGTGCCCAAACGGTGCTATAATTTTCAAGGGTTCGCACGTCGTGTTTGATGTCCTGGTTTTGCAACTTGTCTGATGTTTTTCTAGACCTCGGGGGAAGGCTTGAGGGCGAGGCCATAGTCAAGGCGTCCCTCAAAAGCACACTCTGGCGGTTTTGTTCACAGCCCCTGACGTCCGCTTCCCCACGCCCGATGTCCCCAGGACATGGTCGTGACTGCCAGCCTACTCTCCTATTATTGGAATGCCCATGTGAAAATTGGAAATGTCAGATTGGCAGTCTACCCGCCTCTGACGATATCAGCTTCGGCGTCTGTGCTGGACGGACCCCACTGAACAGTCCGGTACGTTGCAATGAATATAGCATACTCAACACGAGCATCCTCGTGCTAACGTCGAAATATTGGTAGCTCCAGGCCCCTTTACCACCAACATCTAAACGACCACAATACAGCGTGGCGTACAATACTCATATCCATGTGCTCAACGATGATTTACTCATCGAAATATTTAACCACTGTCGGCTGGGAGATGTCGATAATTGGAACCTCCGACGTGTGTGGTGCAAGCTCGCCCACGTTTGTCAGAGATGGCGACTCCTCATATACGAGTTGTCCTCCTTCCTGGGTGTGAATCTTCTTCTCACGAATGGTTCAATCGCAATAAACTCACTAGACCATCTACGACCTCTGCCGCTTGTCATCGATTACTGGAATAAAACTACTACCCGGGCCTGGCAAGACGAAGGGAGTATACTTGCAGGACTTCGACAACATCACCGCGTACGCCGCGTTGCACTTCAGGCCCCTTCTCTGAGGTTACGTAATTACCTCGTGACAATGAGCGATAATTTCCCAGTACTAGAGGACCTCTCTCTCTTGTGCACAACAGAGGGGGAGGAGACTCTGGTACTTCCTCACACACTTCAGGCACCAAATCTAGGCCACCTTTCACTTCAAGGTATCGGCCTTCCAATAGAATCACCATTGTTTGCTTTCACCAGAAACACTACCACCCTTATCACACTCACACTCACACGCATCCCTCCCTGTTGTTACTTTCCTCCAGCACACTTGGTCACACAAATCCAAGGTCTTCCCCATCTCGAGGAACTATCGATTGGATTCGCCATCCCAATACCTCTCCCCAGTACTGAAGGGGAACTGTTACCTGCACCGACATTACGCGTGACGCTGCCCACCCTCAAGCGGCTGCTGTTCCGGGGCGTGAGCGTCTATCTGGAGAACCTCGTTGCTCAGATCAAAGCCCCACTTCTACAGCGACTCACTATCAGGTTGTTCTTTGAACTCACGTTTACCCTTATGAACCTGGCCCAATTTGTTCAAACGACCGAAGGGCTTAGATGTCTCTCGGTCAGAGTGCTTTTCAACGGGGACGGTGCTTCTGTGGTCACCAGCAATCGCGAGTTACAAGATGGTCGAGGTCTCACCCTCAATGTCGGCTGCGAGCCCCTCGACTGGCAAATCGACTCAGCAACGCAGATGTGCGGCGCGCTGGGGCCGACAGCTGTAGAGGAGCTCACCCTTGACCTCGACGGAGACGGAATGCCATCCGATTGGGAGAGTTCACTTGACAGAACGCTGTGGCATAGACTTCTTCTGCCCTTTAGTGGTGTAAAGAAGCTCCGTATTGGCTCTGCACTTACATCAGAGCTTTCTGATGCTCTGAAAGCAGACGCTGGAGGGTTGGTCCCGAATCTCCTACCTGAACTACAAGATTTGGAGGTACGGCTCGACATCGACGACGCGTTTTCCACTTTCGTCGAGACCCGTGAACGTGCAGGCCGCCTCATACGTCTGTCGGTCCCCCCCATGCAACAACTACGCACGATTGTAAAGTACGTTAAAAATATCGGCTGTGCCTATCGAAAGCAAGCGATGGAATTGGTTTCTATTTGCCGACCTTTCGTCCAAGTCTGGGAACAAACCCCAGCTTCCGAAGCTAAGTTGAGAAGGTAACGTCGTTTGTTGTCATCCATGCTTTCCTTTGTTCTGACGATAGTTCGATAGTTCGTTACAACTCGTTCACGATGCATTGAAGTCCGCAACTGTGGCGGGAACGAGGGCATCAAACGAGACGGACGAGAAATTCAGAAAAGCGGTCACGATATTGAGCACTTATGAAATGGACTGCCGTCCCAGGCCTCAACAATCTGGCACTGCTAAGGAAAGGATGGGGGCAGCGAAGGCACATGATATGGCCAGTTCTAGAAAACTGAACAGGCTGAAAGCGAATGCCCCTGTAAGAGAGTTTCTCACACCCTTTCCTAGCCGTATTCTAATACCGGCTCCTAGCCAATTGAGTCGGAACCGACGGCGACAGTCGAATTTCTTCTCCACAACTCCCTTCCTGACAAGAACCCCACTATCGTACAACGTAAGCGCGCATCCAAGTCAAGTTTAGTCATGGTATCTGACTTCGATATCAGAGGTGCTCTGTAAAAGTTCCAACCTGAAAGAAATTCGGTGGAACTTCAGGCGTTTCAAGGACGCAACGAAACGTTTGGCCTTAAGAAAGAACCCCCACTTTTACGCATGGCTCCCAACGTTTCCAGAGGAATACGGAGTAAAATTCCGACACGACCCAATTGAGACTTATCTGCACCGACCGCACGCGAAGATCCATGTTCTCACGGACAACCCAAGCCCCACGAGTCGGGTATATCTTGAAACCTCTCAGAATACGCGGGCCTTTGGCAGCGTCTGGATCCCAAATAAAGCAATTATTTTCAAGGGTTCGAGCCTTCCTTTTTCGGTGTCCTTTTTCTCCAAATTTCTGATACCCTCTCAGACGTCTGCGGAAGGCTCGAGGGTGAAAGTATAGTTGGAGCAGCCATTCAAGACACGTCCAACATACGGTATATAGCAGAGTCTCCGCCATACATCACAGTATGTATACCAATACGGGACTGGAGAGCACCGATTCGCCGAATTTTGCAACACCCGAATGTCAATGTCATCATACGCATTATTGCCAACCCGCATAGCAACTTCAGGGCCAGCTACTCAGCTCTTTCCCGAACCCGACAACGGGTGATCTACAGTACCAATGACGACAAACAATTTTCAAGTATGCAGCGTGAACCCTCTTCAGTTCCCACAACGATAACACTCCCTGTACCATTTGCAGGGCATCCTAACTCTTCGGATTACAATACAGCCCCTCCGCTACTTTTCAAGGCTCGGAAACGGGAGTCTCAGTGGGGACCTTCAAAAGCAGGGCCAAATTCCGCTCGGGCGTCTATTGCGGAGACACGTTATCGAGTCCGAGGCTAACCATTATACCTCCTTGGGAGGTCATAACGACCCCGATATGTCACGCGTAAAGCGGTGGTGATGAGATTAGTAGGCGACATCCTATCCGAGTTCACTGTCCCCCCCATACGCGAGAGTGTTACGAGCTTGGTACTAAACCTAATGGGCCCGCCTCCGCCAGTTCAGGTCCAGGCCCGGGCTATTACACAGCCTCGGGAGAAATTTGGTTCCAGATGTAAATTTCGAGTTGCGAGAAGTGGCATGTCATCCTAGTCGTTGTACCATCAGGCTCACGCCAACTCCTGTCCACCACTTGTCGCTGGCTCTTTCCCATGATTGTCCATGGCCAGCATCGTCCCCTGAAACCACCGCCACACGCAATTAATGTACCTAATCATGACTCGCGAAAGCGTGTTGAGTAACTTATTCGTATATGTACCTTCTCTCACGCATGTAACATGGGAGCCGGGGAAGTGCTCGTTGACCGAACCTATGAGCCTGTTATTTTCAGAAAACCCGCACAGCTGTCTAGTCGATTTGAATTAACCCGGCGTATTCTTTCTCTTTGAATGGCCGGGGTAGTGACTTGAAACAGGGCGGATAGGACCGTCCCTGGACCGTTTCTTTTCCTGTAGTTTGCCCGGTGAGGGAGGGCTATGCTGTGCGATGGGCAGCGGCATTGGAAGCGAGAGTAGGTTCTACGCGGCGCTCGGGACGGAGGGTGCGGAGCGGACCCTAGCGATCCCCGAAAGACCTAGGCTTGCACGAAGTCGAGACTATCAACATCGACCCTTGCCAGGACCTAGGGTGTGTGTTATGAGTAGCCCTCGTCTCGCCACCGTTTGTTTATGTTCCTGATCTATTGAATAGACGAGTACGCTGGGTCGAATACATGAATGCAAGTCTACCTCCATCCCGACTATTTGTACTGGCATCAAGTTGGCTACGCTAAGCAAATATTCCGCCGTCTTTCTAACTTGCGACTTGCTAATCGATAAGGTCGGAATCAATACGATTTGTCAGATTAGGCTGCGCATGGATCAAAATGTTATACTTTGCGCACAGTCTGATATGTATCTTCCATGTAGGATCTGAAGACCGAGAAAAGCCACTTCGAGACGGCCTCGAACCCCTATTCTCTGTACACACCCGCCACGTAGGCCTAGGCACGTTTTCAGAAGGTCTACCTAATGGAAGCGTTGTGGTACCTTGAAAACATCCACTTCGGAACACATCCCAGTTCAAAAATGTAGCCACGAATGCAGAGATGGTAGCCATACCTTGAACGTCCCGTGAAGCCCTGACACCGCTAGCTTGGTCTTCAGGGAGATCAACATTAAGCTTCTCCTGCAGGCCATACAACACGCAACTAAATGTGTATCGTCAGGTGTGCCTGATTTGGTGACAAGGGTGACATTACAGCTCTGCAATCACGCTGTTGCGCTTAACATGATCCCTTACTTTCTGTATATTTCAGCGTGAGAGTGGTGAGACCAGACACAAGGCAAATGATTATGTATCAGCGAACCGTGGCAGGGCCGGCCCGCAGATTCGGATAAATGTGCTGGATCAGGTCAGTAAGCGCCAAGCCAACGACTTGATCTCCGATATGCGCTAATCTTAGAGGTTTTAGCTGAGAAATGACAGCAAGAACAGTAACGACTCATTCTTCATTATCGGCGTTCGGACGTCCCTCAGGTGGCTGGGAGCTCAGGCTGTGGTCGCTGGTCAGGCTGCGGTGGGTGAAAACGCGCCTCCGAATCCGTTTAGACTGAATTTTGTGAAGTGGTGGCAACTTGTCAATGGACCACGAGCTTGACACGTCCACGGAATGACCCGAGAGACGATGAGCAACGATGAGTGGGACCGACGCGGTTTTGATTTGCCTAGTTGCAGGTGCCGAAGGTGGCACTGGCAAAACCTGTGGCAAAGTCTGTGCATGTCAACACGTAGTGTGCTCCGGTCATGCTTTCAGCAACGTAGTACGTACCAATACTGAGACGTGCAGTAGAGGCCGTTGCAGGGCATGATTGTATAGGATGCTAGTACAAGGTCTCAGCACTCTACGAAACATGTACAAGTCTTTCCGGTCTTGTGACTAGGATCCGCTAAACGATCTAGGTGTCAGAGGGGAGTGCTTATAATTGGAAAGATGGGAGACAAAGACAAGGGTCATTCGTTCGGGGTCTTCGGTCAGTGGACACCGAGCGGCACGTTGGTGCGCTTCTCAGGCGCATGTTGACCACACGCCTGCGGCCTGCAGGCATGTTATAGTAAATTCAAACACGTGGGAGACACGTCCCTAGGTCCCGGCATGAATCTGGATGATTTTGATTGTGTTACCTTCATTAATTAATGCTCGAGTTCATGGTAACTACTCGTATAGCTGCACCGTGACAGACCTAGTACTGGACCAGTAAAGAAAATGTAGGGATTGAAATATTGAAAGTCCGGTTCGTTGAGTCCGGTCTTTGGCCTCTTTTTGGTCAAGTCAACAACTGTCAACTGTGCAACCAAAGACCGGTCCGGACTGGTTCCGTTTAAAGAACCCGTTTGCCACTAAGTTATCCTCAGCTCCCCCGTTTCGTCGCATAATGCGGCACAAACACTGATCCATTTTCAGCTCGAATCCGCTCAGCGGGCGCTGAACCAGGTCTCGTGTGGGCTCAAGTTATTCTGGACCGTGCCTCAAAGCTACTCTGATACACGGATTCCCAAAGCCTGAGCAGAAGTCCAATTTCAATGTCCCTCGAATGACCCAACTAAACTTGCTTGATTTACCCCTCCGGATCCTCTCAAATGTCCTGGGACACCTCGGCCATCTCGACATCGTACGATCCTCTGCCGTTCGTGTCCCTTTCCGGCTGTTGTTCATTCACACAAGGTTTGTTATTAGGTTTGTAAGCAACTCCATGCCGTAGTCACATCGTCACCTGCCCTCCAATACCGTATCGAACTTGCCGCAGATGGGCTCGTCGATGGGACCTGTACCGACCACATCCGCGCGCCTCGACCTGCTCCTCGAGCGGCGCGCAGCCTGGCGAGCCCTGCGCCCCCGGCGGCACGCATCCATGGCGCTAACAGGACGCTACCAGTCCCATTGCCGGCAGCACGAGCTGGCCACAGGGTTTGTAAGTACAATTGGTCCAACCGACGTGACTGGTGACGTCCTCCGCGTCCTTTCTTAATTTCTCGATTTTCATGAAAGGGTCTTCTGACTTGGGTTTATTCTCGACCCACAACTCAACGAGTCCCCGGTTGAGCTCGTTTTGCTGCTCGCCTTCAGAACTCATGTTGGGAGAGCGTGAAAAAATCGAGATGTCGGGCTTCCCAGGATATGTCGTACTAGTCAGAGATGTGGTATTTCAAGAGGTGTAGATCAGGACACGATCCAGAGCACCGGACCGCGTCGATCTATGACATCGTTAGCTATTGAACATCGATGAGGACGGTTGGACATGCAAATTTGTATTCGTTCTGTGACATGGAATGTTCGGAAAACGCGAAATTACCCTGTGGACGAGCAGCAGGCGCTTCCCGAACAAATTCTTCAAGAAAGACCTCCACGGGCATCGGCCTAACGAATTTCTCACACAGATCGAATGCCATTGCTGCGTAGCGTTCCGAGGCCCTTTTGGAGGTGCGGACGCATGTGTTGTGCTACCGGAAATGTCTCTCCTCAAGGGAGTGGTATCGGATAATGTTGTCCCAGAAGTGACGTCTTGAGAGTTGGGTGGAGTACTGGGATTGGCCATGTAGTGAGACGAGCGGTGTTCAGCGGGACTTGGGTGTTGGCTTCACGACCACTCACCTTTAGCTGTAAAATCTGGTGTCGTATATCCAAGCTGAGTAATGCTCTGATTATCGATGATGGTTGTGTGTCTCAATGATCGGCCACTGGGGCAAGGTGGTAGCCGAATCCGACAACCTTGAATAACAAGTACGCTCCAGGCGCTTACGCGATCACGTGAGAAAAGCTGGGGCTGACCTCGCGAACAGTCAATACTGAAGAGAACGAAAAATGATACTCCCTGGCGGGGAGTCGAACCCCGCTCTCGCGCGGTCAGTTAGGATGACAGGCGCGTGTACTAATCCGATATACTACCAGGGACTACACCGCATCAACAACGCAAGTTGATCAGAGGAATGGGGGCCCAATGGGCACCGTCGTCGGCACTGTTGACGACTTGACTACGACGACGATAATGTGTTTGTTAGTTCTGACTTCCTCAAGCAGGTACTTCCCAATGGTGGCGGCACTTCTTTCCGTGTTATCATGCACAGTTGCCTTCCCGACGGGTATGATTCCTGATTCCCCTCTCAACAACTATTTACCTGGACGATCGCGCACCAGGGCGGCATTGCCGCGCTCAATTTCCAAAGTTCAAAACCTTTTTGTCTTTCGGTCCTGGAATGTCCCGTGGGATGCCATGATCGCCTCACATCACATCTTCGTTTTCTGTCACTCGCTACACCATTGCGGCACCGCAGCCCATTCGGCTGCAGGCTGCCCGTACCCTTGATGATATCCTCGTAGTCGGGCCCACCCCACCTTACTACTGCCATAGCGACCTCCAAGGGGTCGTGAACTGCTGCGTGCTCGACGTCTTCGCGAAATCCTACGAACGTCTGATCACACCGTACTTATCGGATGTGAAAACGTCTCGAGGTGCTCGGCAGCGTGTGCCAGTATGCACTTTCCGACCCCCATCATGCTCGTTCCGCCTGGCGGGCGCACCTTGCCGTCTTGGGCTATCCAAACTTACCAGATTGTAGACCTGACATCGGCCGACTCCAAGCCGTTGGTGATGCGCTGAAGTCCGCAATAGAGGCAGGCACGATTTGCACGAAGACATCAAAGGAGGCGGACATGAAATTTGAAAGGGAAATTAACGACACTCGTGGTTTAAGGAGTATTTGCCTTGCAATAGCCCAATCAGTCCTGTGTCGGACTAAAAAAGGGTTGGGACTGTCATTGGGGGTGATGGCTACCATGAATCCCTTTGTGCAGCCACGACCCAAGACTGAAATGATAGAGTGCGGCAAACTTAAACCAAACGTATTGAGTATTGGATATACCGTGAGCCATTCGGGTAGATTGCTAGGGAGTAGAGGGCGACTGCCACCGATAGTTCTGACTCTAAATCTATACAAGGTTACGCCTATGTATTGCGACATAACACTGCATTTTGCACAGACGTCAAGATAAATGTCCTGTTACACCAGGTGCCACAGCCTATCATACTGCATACTGGGTTCAAAGATATCATACAAGATCAGAATGCATGATAGCAGTGTAGTAATGGGTGCCTCGGGCGTCGAAACAAAATAGTAAAGGAAAATGGCAATAAGTAGATGACCCGAAACATCGATCGGATGGGGAACAGAGAGCACATGTCAATAAGCGGCCTCCCAACGTGCGCACTCCTCAAATATTGTATCTATGCAGTGGGCAGTTACAGGGTGACCGTAGAGTTGTCGCGCGGCGATGAACTGCTCGGTGGCTTCCTTGACAGGTCCCGATAGCTCCGAGCGGTACGCCATTAAGGAAAGTTTTTATAGAGCAGGTAGCACTTCTGTTTCTCTTTCCCCGGCGAGCTCTTGAAGGGCGGGTGCAATGAGTCGGACCGAGTCCTCGGTTTCTAGGATTATTTCCTTCACAGAGGTGAACGGGTGTAAAAATTCTCGCCATTGGGTGACCTCAACTTGAATTTCGTCTTGCCAATCTTCATGATACACTGCAATATCGAGGCTTTCCAAAGTTGGGAGGGAAAACGACAATGAGTTCAAGACCTGCGCAAGAGCAGAAAGCTGCCAATCGAACGGATCGCAAGTGATTTCCAATCGTAGGAGTGCTTCCCATTTATTATTTGCCATCTTTTTTCGTCCCAAAAATGTGATCCCGGCGGCCCAAGTGAAAAATTGTACATGTGCCGTACGGATTGTCATGAATGTTTCCGTGCGACGAATGAAGTGCCAAAGTAGTGGAGTGTCGAATACCAGTGGATTGAAGAAGTCAAAACGACAGTCGCTGAGTATGGGTGTTTCGATTTGAGACAGGATGTCCTCCGAGTATTCAATATCGCCGCTGAGGCCTAAAGAGGTGAGATTGGGGAAGAGGACACGAGTGAGCGGGGGAGGATGTCGGCTTGCCCGATGGGCGCGAGACCGAGGATCTTGTAATCCAAGGCTAAGTGATTCGAGCCTGGCCAATGTGGACAGACAAGGGACAATCGTCTCGGGTGCAATATATCCGGATTGGGGAATACGATGAAGGGAAAGCCGGACAAGGTTAGTGGTAGATGAAAGTAGTTTCCCGATCGATAGGTAAGGGATGCCAGTCAAGTAGAGTGATCGCAGACGTGGGGCAGATCCGCCCAAAAAAGAATCGGGGAAGACTGGCGGATTTCGGTTAGAGAGAAGCCCCAGACTTGTCAGTGCCGGGAATGGCTGATCTATTGCCGCAAATTTGTTCAAGAAGGAATCCGGAAATCCCCAGTTGTAGTAACGGATTTTACACACTCGGTTGCGATGCCTGAGTGCGGCAATAATGACATTAGTTGCATCCTCTTTGGACTGCAAGTACTGGGCAGATATGACAATAGGAAATGTTGGCCAGATCTCCAGCGTCTTCGACTTGACTAATCGTTCTTGAGTCAAGTAGAGTTTCAGATCCAGGCGTCGTGGTGAAGCAAACACGATACATCTCCATCTGCGGCACACGTGTACCAGCGTTTGCCATCCATCATAATTATAATCTTTGTCAATTTCATTGGCACCATCTTTACCCAGATAGAATTCAAATCCTTCCAGGAGGACAGTGTCAGGGAGCACATCGATAGTCACCCGTGGGCAGAGTCGGCCTGTACCGCCCTCCTTGGTGACCATCCTCGAAGGATCTGCACGTTGTCACTCACCTCGACGTTCTTTGGACCACAAACATGTCTTGTCGATGTGCAACATGCTTTTTCCCGTTGGAATTCTTGACAGCCTCCATTAGGGGTACAGCGAGGGACGGGTAGGTAGTGATGGCACTGTAAGGGTGGCACACGCTGCACTGCGCAGCACCGGGCCTCAAATCGTGCGTGTCCGTGTGTCGTGTGCACAGCCCGACCACGTGATGTCCCTCCATGCACCTGCTAGCCAACGCGTTCAGCCCTTCTCACCCTCCTCCATCTTACACGCCTCGACTCCAAAACTCGTCTCATTCCACTCTCGTTGCCATACTATTGTCCCTTCCCCCTTCATGACCAAGTTCCCCTCCTCGTCGCACCTCATTTCTTACGACCGAAGACACGTGATGCATTCCGATGCGCCAACCCTTCGCCTCCTCCGTCGCCCCTCATCCGATTCGTCGACCCTGTCGCCCCTCAAGTCCCCTTTCACCTTGCCTCAAGCCCTGCTGCCGATGACTCGGGGATCGCCCACCTCCGCCAG